>Ga0307930_1002270_pt1 | contig 14739 bp, 11 predicted proteins | sample OrgLakmetageno46_FD_203161 | JGI IMG/M metagenome (GOLD analysis project Ga0307930, IMG submission 203161) | Saline water microbial communities from Organic Lake, Antarctica - #46 | ecosystem: Environmental > Aquatic > Non-marine Saline and Alkaline > Saline | place: Antarctica: Organic Lake... | reverse complement strand
CACTTCAAGGCGACGCGACTACAAGCCCGTGCGGTGGATGCTGCGTCAAGAATTGACGCCTCGAACGTGATGAAGAGGTGAAAATTGCACGACGGGTCGTAAACGACCGGCGATACTCTAAACACCATACCTCACTAAGTTTGAGATCCCGGTTGCACTCGAAGCGTTTACAGCTTCGAAGGAGGTGCTGGTCCGCCGCCCAGCGCCTCCCGGCATTCGCCCATTTTTGGAAATAAACGGTCAGTACAGGGACCTGGATTGAACTATCGTCATCGCTATTCATTGTCCCACAGTCCTAGGCACAAGGCGCTTCAAACCCGAATTTCGCATGAATCCAAGACCCAATCGAAAAAAGATCAGAGGGTCAAGCAGACAGGATTTTTGAGACAGGCCCCGAAGGGCCGGAATTAGAAGCCTAACAGGTAGAGAAAAAAAGAGTCACGGATGCTCTTTTGTTATAATTAAGCAGTCCAAAATGCTTAAAATTTCATTTGTCATCACTTTTATGGCCACTCGGGCATGTGCACCTGTCAGCACCTAATTGGCTTCACTTCTAGTATTTGACTCCCCTCCTTGTATACGCGGCTTTGCTTTATATTTTGTCTGTTGGCACTGTTAGTCTTCTTCTTATTCCGGGCCCTCGGGCCGCCTCGGGGCCTAAAATTTCATTTATTTATATGGATAGCAGTCAAAAGACAATCATAACCACCGAGCAGAACCTTCGAATCAATTTCCTTATACCCTTGCCCCTGGTCGGTTTTCTGACATCGATCGATATCCAGTAAACGAAGGCTAGTCGTTTTTATTAATCCTATTACCTGATTTACTGAACACTATACACTGGATTCACAGAAGAAACACAATTTGCGCGCACAACAAGAATGCGCAATTCAATATTTGAGATCGCCCGTGGTTGCATCATTATAAGCGTCGGCTAAAAACGAGGCCAGGACAGAAAATTCTTCAGTGGCATGGCGCCAATTCGATACAGCAAGTTCAAGGGGCGTTCGGCCTTCAATGAGCCGAGCAAAAACGCTGCGCATCCCCCGGGTGTTCGCGACGAGCCGCACAAACGGTGCGAAAAGACGCTTCGAAAAAGTGCCCTGACGCGCAGTGTAACAACACAAATAAATTGAATGTGAGAAATGTTATCTTAAAATGAGCTAAATGATCAAACAGAGAACGCAGCCCTTTCCGTGTTTCCTCACTCTCACGTCTGTTGGGAGATCTACATCGCCGAGCCAAAATCTAGACCGTAACTCGAATCCACCAGAATTGTTTGGCAGAGGCTGAGTGAAATGAAGGAAGTGCCCAACGTCAAGCCAACCGAACACAGCATCCTTTACACACACCCTCGCCACCAAAGCCACGTCGCAGCGGGCTTCTTTCAGAGCAGCGCGATCGAGGCCATACGCTGCTGCTGGCTGGAACTTTATGCGCAAACTCTGTGGGCGTCCACCAAATTTCGCTCCTAGTGCTTCAACCACCACGTGTTCTAGGCCCGCCCAAGGTTCTTCAGAAATGGGCTCCCTACCGGGCAAGGACTCGTAAGCTGCAACGAAATGACCGCTCACGTGATCTTCAGGATGCCACGTCCGGTATTCTTCATCGCCAGGGCAGCCAGTAGTGAACCACCACGCAAGAGCTGCTGGGTCAACACCAGGAAACGAAACCGCTGTCGCAACATGCAAAGATCCGTCCACCGCGCTTGCGACTCCATTTCGAAGAACTGGCGCATCTGGATGACTGTCAGGGAGCAAACAATCCCGCATGCGATCAACTGGAAGGTACTCATTCGCTGGAGCGAAAGCAACCGGCAGCGTTTGATTTGCCCTATGAGAATCTAAAGCTGCCTTTGATGCCGCCAGCCGCTTTTCAAAATGCTTTCCACCCTTACCATTGATAGGCTCAAGCGTAGGATCATCTACTGCAATTTCCATCATTGGTTTTACCCACGGAACTACGTAGACTATAGATACGATCGTCTTGCTTTGAATTGTTCCAAGAACAGCTGAAATGATGAAGTCATCACATTAATGTGCTTGCTATCTAGCTAGCTAGCTTAAAGAGAGTGCTGATACTTGTTAGAGTCTTAGTCTAGCTAGTTCGTTGATTAGGAAGCTACAGATGATGATACTGTAACACTGTAAGTAGGAGATGTATGCGTACTGTAAGTAGAAAATGTTCGGCGTTTTGTAGATACCCTTGGTACTGTAGGAAGTGAAGAAAGTGAAGTTCTTCGAGAACGCTTCTCCAAAACGCCGAACACCAAACCCCGAACGCCAAAACCAACCTGTACAACAGAAAGCCCCAGCAGGAACCTAAATATGTACTACAAATCTCTATGTATGCCGGCAAGTAGCATGAGCTTGAATCACTAGCCGACAACTGCTATCCTCTGTATATTCATAGGTGCATTGGTTAGTCGTTGACGCAGCAGCTATCGTAGCAGTTGCCTAGCTAGAGAGCACTACTTGGTTAACAAGAAGTGGCAACAGAATTTACTCTAGCTCGCTAGCTCTAGCTTCTGTAGCTGGAATACGTAGTATACAGTAAGTCTTGTGTGCTATACACGATGGGTGACGAAGCTATTGGTCCAGTCACAGTGGCTATGATGGTCATTGGAGCCTTGTTATTTTTGTGGCCCAGCCTTCGACCTTGGATCCAAGAGCTCAGAGCTCGCGCTCAAACGGGCTCAGCCCAGCGCGCTGTACTCAGAGACCTCCAAGCTTTGGGGAAAGTAAGGCTGCGAGAAGCTGAAAATGACGGCGCTGAAGTTGCTGCTGCTTTGCTTGATGCCGCGTCTCACCCCAAAGCAGAAATGCAAGGCATCAAAGTAACGAAGTCAGTTAACGCATCTGAGGAAAAAGCTTCACCTAGGAAGCCATCTTTCGCAACGCGTTTTAGTTTAGCTGAGAAAGCGAATATTGCTAATGTGGTTCAGGAGGGCTCCATAGCAGTATTATCTGAACGTGACTCCAAAGATCGTCATCGAAACGATGACAACGATTCTTCTGGCAGAACAAACAGTTTTCACGCTACCTCTTTAACTCAACACAATACGATACCAACGAACAGTGGCGCAGTCACTAAGACTGTTGGCAGTGGTGAAGGGTTCGTTGATTGTGACCTCGGTGGTGACAGGGATGATACGTATATTTTTCTTTCGGACGTACAGCCTGCGCTTGAACGAGTCCTTGCTAGCATTCGGAACTTGGACCCTCTTACGAAGGTCAGCAGAAGCCACTGGCGCACCTTTCTTTGTGGCTTTCAACAATCTCTCTGCAAGAATGCATTTCGATTGAAATTCCAGCACTTGAATGCTACGGGCGCGAATTCCATACTGCTAGGTGATTGGGAGGAGACTCCTCTATGGTTCAAGCGTGGTCTTGATATGTCTTTCATCTTCTTCTTTATTCTATTTTCCTTTCGGTACAGGTGATCGGCAACGTTGTCTCGCATCCAAGCGACCCGAAGTACAGAACTTTGAAGTTGGAGCACCCAACCACAAAGAAAGTTTGGTACGGCAGCCAACTGTGCCTCCTGGAAGCTCTCGGCTACACGGAAGAAGAAGCTTCATCAACTGCTGCATCTTCCTCGCCTCTATCGGCGAAGGCTTCATCAAGTCTGGCAGAGACTACTACAGCACTGGTTCAGCTTTCGCACTTGTCACCGTCAAGGCTTGCCCTGCATGTTCATGTTGCGCAACGCCTTCGAGTCGCATCAGAGCGCCGCCGCGACGACCAACCTGGACACTTCCAAGGGCTTGCGGGTGAGTCCACGCGACAGACGAGTGGCGCCACGCTCGCAAAAACAGGCGCCACAACAAGGACCACAGAGGGACCAACGATGGCTGCAAGTGAAGTGCTGGCCAAACGGCTCAAAGCAGCGGCTGCCACTGGAGTCTTGAGCTTTCGCAACGAAGCCATCTTTGCAGCATATACCACCCCGGCTGACCCCCTGATTCATAGCAGCAGCAGCGATCTCAATATGAACACTGCTGCACACGATGAGAACAGCAGCGACTCCTTAGACCCGTTGAAAGCGCTTCGCATGGTAGCGACTGCGCTGACGTTACCTGAATGTGCGTCAAGGCTACGCGTGCTGTGCTTGGCTGGCACCGGCTTAGGCAGCACGGGCTCACTAGATACTACTAAAATATCAGAAGATGCTCAACTCGAGGAAAGTTCAGAAAATCAGCAGCACCAGCAGTACCAGAAACAGCATCAGGAGCGGATACCCTTCGCGAGCCTTGCTCTTGGCTTAGACCAGCCGTGGGCCTCATTGCAAAGCTTGCGCAACCTTGATCTGGACAACAACGAGCTCACAGCGCTGCCGTCGTCTCTTTCTGTCTTGGCGAACCTGGAGCGGCTTTCGGTCAGCCACAATCGATTCGGCGACAGCGAAAGTCGCGGCAGCTGCAGCGGTTGCGTGCCTGCATTGCCACTAGGACTCCAGCGCTTAGCCCTTGCAGGCAACGGCCTCCGGAGAGTGCCAGTTGCTGTCGCGATGCACGCAAACCTACGTGAAGTGAACCTCGATTTGAACCGCCTGAAGGACTTCCCTGAGGCAAGTGACCATCTTATATCTCTTCTTTGAAGTCTGTTTTTTTTCTCAGCGGTTTTTTTTTGGTTTAAAGTAGCTGAATTCCTTTCCCTAATTTTGGGCTTTGGTGGCTGTTTACTGTGAACAGGAACTCTTTTGGTGCCCACGGCTTGAGCGAATAAGCTTAGCGGGTAATTTGATCTCAACCCTTCCACCCAAGCCCACAGCCAGACCCTCTGGTAGCAACAATATTGGAAGCTGTCGTGTCGTGACTCCACCCGAGAATACTGCAGTGGCGATGGATGTATCTACAGCTGCGGCGACAACTGACACTTCTGCCACTGCTGTCGGCGACAGCAGCACCAACATCAGCGACATTCGTGCTATGGCCCCATTGGCAGCCTTGAAGCACTTGGATTTGTCGTTCAATTGCTTTGCTGCTGATGGATTGCCTCAAGCGTGGGTGTTCACTGACACTTTGCTCGAAGGTTCGCAGTGCAATGCATAATTCCTCCAATAGAACCTCAATCATTTTTTCATAAGCATCCTCTCTGTCTCACTATCACTCTTCATTCTATTCCTCTTCAAGTTTTGACCCCTCTCCACGCATTTGTTGACATGCAGTTGAGGTCTTTATCTTTGCACCATTCTCTTTCCCTATTTCCTACTATTGATGCATGTTTTGTTTGCTTCATCTGACGAATGCGATTTTGCCTTCTATAAATTGTTCAATAAAACATGCGTTTTCGAACAATACAAAAGGTCTCGCTTTAGACGGCAATGTCCCTGGCCTAAGTTCGGACGCTTTTTTAGCTCTTCCAAGCGTGTCTAGTTTCATGGAGCGGCGCACAAAGACTAAGAACAAGGGGCAGGGCGGCTGCTGGTGCGTAGATTGTGCATCTTTCAAAATTTGCTGGCATCTTTTTTTTACCCTTGTCTATTTATCGTATGTATACTTGTGTTTGCTGTGATGAACTCCGAAGCGTACCTCCTCATCCTGCTGCCTTTGTTCAATTCTTTGTAGGTTTGCTCCAGGTGGCGTGTCATCGTTCGGGTTCTGTGGACTGGACCATGGCAACGCCAATGCAGTTGCGAAGCTCAGCAAGTAGGAAACAATTGTGGGCGTTTAGGGGAAGCTCACTTCTAAAGCTTAATTCTGCATCTACGCGTGAGAGCTAGTGGCTTTCTTTTACCTGGCATTTTGGATCTGCTCCCGCTCTGCAGGATCCTGCGTATACACCTCAATGGCTAGTAGATAAGAAATTTCACGTACTCGATGAATAAAAATAGCACGAATATTCTAAAATACGCCTATTGAACTCGAACTGGACCTCATTCCTATTGAACCATTTTTATATCTAAGGAAGGCACCATTTATGATTTATTCGTCGCATATGCGATCTTCTGGGTCAAAACGATAGCAGCAGTGTGGTTTTATCGGGCAGTGGCAATCCAAGTTTGTAGGTAGTAGCACGACTAATTTTCATTTGCGCTTACAATTGAGCAAGCGCACAGCAATTCAATGACCCACGCTCCTTTTGACTGCCAGAATCACCACCAATATGAGGTCGACGTCTTGAGTCCGTGCTTCGATGGCGAAGCGCACGGCGTTCATGCTCCATTACTAGTACTGAGGTGCCGTTAGCTGCTTGTCTAAGCTGCTGATGCCGCTGTTTCTCCAGCCTTTTTATGCGCCATTTCTCCAGGTGTTTAATGCGTCCCACCGAACTATTTAAGTCACCTCGGTCTTCCGATATTACACCAGATGTTGAGCATCCTCGCCGCAATTGAACAGTAGTGCGATGACGAAGAGAAGCCTCATCTGGTGCGAGTTCACTATCGAAGCTGCGCAAAAGATCGTGCCGGTGGAAGTTGAATGAACCATGATGATGGTGTGTGCGCAGCTCCGATGAATGGCTGCTAGCTGAAGAGCACTTTCTTGGGTCGATTTCGATTTTGTGATGGCACGGAGCAGTGAAGGCCCCACTACTGATACTGCTGGCATTATGACTACCAGAAGCCGAGTATGGCGAACTCCACCATGCGCTCGCTGCTACAGTACTAAGAGCTGATCCCAAAGTCCCCACACACACGTTAGCCTGGCCCAACAACAACATTGCCGTGAGCTCTGGCGGTGCAGCTGCAAACGAGGATAATGCTGATGCAGCTCGATTTGCAGCAGCGTTTTCAATCGCCTGAGCCTTAGCTTCTGCGTCTTTCACCGCCTCTTGATGCCACACAGCTTCAGCTTCAGCCTGCCACTGCGCAGCCTGCGCTGCGGGCTCTTCATGAACCCAGCCAAGTTTACTGCTGCTATCTTCAATTGCTTCCTGTCTTTCCTCTTCTTCTTCTTCTTCTTCTTCTTCTTCTTCTTCTTCCTCTTCTTCCTCTTCTTCTTCTTCTTCTTCTTCTTCTTCTTCTTCTTCTTCTTTTTCTTCATCTTCGCGACTTTTGCCGCCTCTTTCACGCGACTTGTCGATAGCAAATGCCGCATCCCACCGATCGCTCCCGCGATTCATTCCGTTACTGCTGCCACGGAAACCCTTGTCAGGACGTTTTAATCGTGGACGGGCAGAGGCTCGACCATAGTCCAGCCCGGCTGTACTCAGCAACCCAGCAACTCCGCTGCCATCCTCACTACTAGTATGCTGTTGGTAATTATTGCTGCCAGACTTTCTTTGCACGTATTCGTCGTCCATAGAGCTTGCCGTAGACTCAATTGATGCCCAAGAAAGTGCCGGGTTCGCTACCTGCACCTCTGAATTAGCATATTCACCTGCCCTTTTCGTTGCTGTAGCTTCTGAATTCTGAGCATTGCTAAGCGCTGACATTGCCTCTTGAGCTTCACTTCTGGCCTTCGCACGAGCGCGGTGCTCGCGGGCTCTTTTCGCAGCCTCTTCTCGCACTGCTTCGTTGTGCAATGTGTCTTGGTAGGCGCCGTGAAGAAAAGGCTCTAAATCATCGGGAGTGTGCACTGCGAGCACACGTGCGCCAAGGTGGCGCAGCAGACTCTCTGCTAGTGCTCTGCGAGCTCCAACATCATCGGAAGACACCAACAGCACCAAGTTGCCACGGTCTATGAGAACTTCCACTGCGTCTGCTGCACACTTCCCGAAGGCTGTGGCCTCCTTCAATGCAGCTGCCAACCATGTTTCCGTTGCTTCTTGCGCGGCAGCTGCTCGGGCCTTTTGTTCGGCCACAAGGCCAGCTGCTCCACCAGAAGGGTGCCGTGGCCGGTACGCGCTGTGACGTAAAGGACGGGGACCGAGAACGGCAGCAGCATCAAAACACACTGAGACCATTAGCACACGTTCGGTAGCTGCCTTGGTGGTAATATGACCAGATTTGATGTCGTCGTCACTTTCAGTCTTTAAAATTTGACCATTACCGTCTGAAGTAGCTTGAGAGGCAATGATCTGGCCATCTATGGTGTCCTCAACGACTAATTGTGCGCTCGTTGAGTCTTTGGCAAAATCAGACCCTTCAAGCCTGGAAGCATTTACCTCAGCTTTATATGAGGTCGGTGCCTCGATTGGTGTTGGAGGCTGGCTAACATGAGTTCTAAACGCAGTGACTAATCGTATGAGTTCTAATGGCGGAACAAAGAGCGCTCCAGCTACGGCAGCAAAGTTTATCCTAGCGCTGGTAGTTTCGTTAGATTTAGTGAATTCCTTCCAGCCTGATCGAAGACGATGGTTCTCATGACCTGAAAGCGGCTGTAAAAGGGAGAAAAAGTGCTGATCGCCACTCACGCGCAGAACTTTACAAGATGTGTTCAACTTTGCTGAGGTCACGTCCGAAAGAAGATAATCGATAAGAGCCCCAAAGCAGGGATCATCTTCTGTCGTAGCTGTGAGAGATAGCAAACACTTCGTTGAATCATACGTGCTTAACTGAGCTATAGGTTGCATAAAATCCATGGATAAGATGCTACTCTGAAGAGTGAGTGGAAGTGAGTCGCCAAAAGTACTGTGGTCAAAGGCAGCTTCCCACGCTACCACAGGCGTTCTCTGCAAAACTGCAGCCAAAGCAATACCAGATGCGATAAATGTCATCCTTTTTGCAAGACTAATTTCGGCGTGAGTTCTGCTGCGTGGGTCAAGCAAGATTAATGGCACCCAGTCTTTATGATTTGATCGTACCGAGGTCAAACTTCCCGCGGACTGAACATCCAGGTCTTCTATGAGTGAATTGGGAAGTAGATCAGGCGGGGTAGGAAGCAAGGCCGCTAGAGTACTTTGCAAAGAGGCCAGCCCGTTGATCATCGTGCTCATAGAGTATTAAACGCACAGGATGTACGTGAAGCTCATCCTACAAAACGAGAGAACTTGGTGATCTAAAACAGGATCAGTTTGTAAAGATTTTGCATGAGATATGATCTGCTACTAGTACATCGCGCCGCGCTTGATACAAATAAGACCTAATTGAAGTGAGCTTAAGTTATAAATTCGCTATAGACACTGCGCATCATACTTGATTTTGATGCTAGCTATACTAGTACATTACTGCAGCCTTCACAAAAGAGTTGGCCGCTAAAGATATTCGAATCTGCAATGAATACTTCTCAGATGTACTACAGACTTGTCTACAACATCAGTAGACGAATACTCCTACAAAATCGAGTAACTACATATCGAAGGCCAAAAACAATTATCTAAAGTAATACTGATCACTTTCTAATCAGCAGCAATCCTGGAGAGCTCCAGAGAGCTCCAGAGCTCATGCTTTTCATAAGTAATTATGTACCTTAGGCTAGCTACTAGTAGTACGTAGAAGACGTTGCGTTGCTCGATGCTCGACACTTCGACGCGCGCAAATGCAAAATGCTCAAATGCTCGACATTCGACACTCCATACAATATTAGAGAAAATTGTCTGAAAATCCGCCGGGAGTTCTCCAATTCCAGAGGTTCTCCGCGTTGACAAAAAATGTCACGATCATCCAGCATCATCCTGTCCCTCGCCCTCCTGGGAGGCGCGTCGGCATCCAATGTCACCCACCTGACAACAACGGCCATTGCAATTGGTGCTTCGACCACATCGGGGGGTGCGTTGCTTTGTTTTGTTTGACTATACGTGCATCGACTTATAAACATAAAATCACACTTTTTTTTCCCTTCCTTTTTAGTTGACATGTACGTGCCCGCATCAAACGGTGAATCTGTGGGCGTGATCGAGTCGAAGGATGGCGGTAAAACCATGACTTTCGCGGACGTTGGTCAAACCCTCGGGATGGCCATCGCCATGGCGACTGCCGCATCGGAGTCGGACAAGAGCGTCGTGATCGGAGGGCTTTTTGGCGCAGGATACTCCACGGACTCTGGCGCCACCTGGCAAAAACTCGGCGGGATCGAGGCAGCAACCACGCAAGATGTCAAGTACGAGGCGAACTCCGGATTGTACGCCATCACGGGGAACTTCCTTGGCAAACCCGCTGTTGCGGTGTCAGCCTCTGCCAGCACCAACTTCACCACCATCGACGTGAGTTGAATGAGCCGCCTCCCATTCAGTTTGGCTTGAATTCGTGGACACGTTGTTGCCCTTTTGATGCACCTAATGTTTCGTCTTCTCGTGCATTCTTCGTATGCGCTTTGCTCTGCGTGGGCATGTTCATGATGTTACTATTTCGTTACCTACTACTTTTTTTGTCGTCAGGTGGACACCTCGCTCTTGTTGGCGCCTGACATTCGCTACGGTTCAGTGCCCTCCGCGGACACCCTGTACGTCACGGCGGGCTTCTGGGCCACTACCCCGGAAGAGGAAGCGAAGAAAGAGGGCGTGCACGAGCTCTCGCCTCGCCTGATGGTGGACCAGGCCAGTGGCCACGTCACGATGCAAGCCGCGGACGCCGCGCGCGCAGCCGCCGCCAAGGCCGCGGCAGCCAGCCGTGTGAACGGCGGGTGGCAACCGGGCGACCCGTGGTGCCAAGTGCTCAAGTCCAGCGACGGCGGCGCTACCTGGATCATGGTGTACAACGACACGACTTCGGGCCTGTAAGCGCGCTTTCCTTTCCCATATGCATCCTTTTTTTTTCTTTTTTTTCTTGTTCGTTCGTTTGCGTTCTTCTTCACCCAGAAGAGCAATACCCTGATTGCAAAACCTGAAGATTTACCTGCTTAAGCAAACTATCTGCTTTCTTCGTTCGACCTTTGTATCTTACATTTGGTTTCACCGCTCTTCCGCACCTTCCTTTTCAGCTACCCGAACGACATTTCGTGCTGGGACGCCAACACGTGCACTTTCGTGAAGGACGGGTCCGGCACGACTATGGAGTCGGTGATCGTTTCCACTACTGATGGTGGCAACTCCTGGACTGAATTCACGGTACGCGCAGTACACGCTCTCACGAAAGCGCGTCAGTTGACGTGCCTTACAGCGCTTATCGTCTCTTGAACTTTTCCTTGGAAGTCGCGACTTCCACTTCCACTTTTCTTGCTATCTGGCTTCCATTGACCTTGTTACTGTCATGCAGGTCCCTAGCGGCGGTGGCAACGGCCTGATGCCGGTGCGCATGGTGGGCGCCACGGAAGTGTGGGCAGCTGGAGGCTCGAGCTCGGACAAGGGCGAAATGTGGCACACCACCGACCTCGTGAACTGGGACTCCATCTCCACCACCACTCAGGTGTGTGTTTGTGTATGTGGACTTCCCCGAATTTCCGTGTTCCGTCAACCCCACGAACGCTCCTTATGTTTCATATTTCTCTGGGTTATTCTCTCTCACTCACTCTCTCTCTCTCTCTCTCTCTCGCCGGCACTTCTTCCACTCTTCAGGATGCGGCTACGTTGTCGGCGTTCGCGGTTTTGCCATCCGGCAACGGCTGCTACGCGACGGGCTTCCTCCTTTCTCAAATCTGCAGCGTGCTCAAAGTTGAGTTCTAAGCGCAGTGCACGAGAGCAATTATAGCTGGCTATAGGGTTCCTGGGGTTCCACGAAATACTCAACAGTCGAGCCACACCAAAGAAAGAAAAAAAGAGACATCAGAGCTCTCGTGTGAAGGCTAAATAAAAAAAACAAAAAGGCGCGCTGACCGCGGATTACGAGCAACCAGGAGTCAGCAGCCCCCTTTGTGCATTTGCATTTCGTGCTGGAATTCAAGAGCCCCGCTTTTGGTTTCTTGAAGTGCTATGTTCGAATCGTGTGCTATGCATAAATCAATTAATGTCAACAACTTCATGTGTTCGTTGCGTATTTTGGCGTCTCGCGGTCTAGCGTTTTTAAATGTTAAAGTGGATAAGTTGTAAGTGTAAGTGGAACCACTTCCGGCGTTTGGCGCTGATAGTATCAAGTCGTACTTCCATCTTCAAACTTCAAACGCATTAGCTACTTGTTTTATTATAAGGCGAATTCATAATTCGGTATAGGTACATAATATACTGTATACTGGAATACTGTGACTTTTATAACAAATACCATGCAGTTGAGTTGTTAGTTGTTAATCAAGAAAAGGAAACTCGACGAAGATTGCCCCGCTAGTATATCCTTATTAAAAAATTCCAATAAAATCGGCCAGGAATATAGGAAGCCAGCGAAATTAATGCGGCTGCTTGCGATTGTTAAAAATCATGGAAGCAACTGAGGAGGAAGGCGCGAGCTCTAAGCTCTAAGGAAGGCTGTGGGTAACTCCCCTAGGCGTCCATGATAGCCTTTCCCTCCGCGTAGGTTTGAAACTTGATGGTCACTTTCTCGTTGACTCCCAGAAGGGCGCGCAGCCGCTTGCCCACTTCCATGACCTGAAAGGGAAACAGGTAGCGCGGCGAAAGGAATTTATAAAATCAAGGACCCAAAAGTTGTGCAATGAAGCGCACTTGCGAAGAAAACAAGTCAAATGAGTGTCCCATCGACCGCCTTGAAGTTCAGGCGCCAAGGACACAACCACGATAACATTACCAAAAAAGAACACTGCCCAAGTTGTTTTTCACATATCAAGGTGAAGAAGAATCTAACCACACCCTGTACCTTCACGGGGTCGCTGGTGCGAGTCCAAATGGACACGCGGTCTTCGCGCTTCCGGATGTTCACGGCCACGCCGCTGATGACGTCACCCGACTCGTCCAGCACTTCGCCGATGCACCCCAGCACCTGCACATGGAAAAAGAAGAGTAAGCGGTGCTGTAGCAACAACAACATGCTCAAGAGAGCATTCGAACTTATCAGTGGAGTGCGCAGCGGCAAGAGCTTCGGAAGAAAGAAGAACTCCAAGAAACAACGACAGGTCTTCGAAACAGCTCGCTCTCACCGTTTTCAGCCAGTAGTTCTCGATTTGTTTTCGGCCGGCTATTTCTGCAGCGCCTTTTCCCCGAGGAACTGCAACGCGCCATTCGCCGCCACCCACGTTGCTCTGAAAGAGAGGGAACAGCAAAAAAAGCGCACCGCAAGGCCGGAAAACACTGTGAGAGCAACGAAGGCGAAATGTAGACAAACATTCAAGAGGTGAACCCTCCAAAGCTCAAACGGGGGCAACGGATGCACAAGAAGTGAAAGTCAGTGAGGAGAAATTGGGTTTGTGTGGTGTAGGTTCTTGCGACGAAAATGTGCCGAATTGCTGGTCGGGCGAGCGCGCCAATTTCTCAAAACACAGCGCTCGCCGAGGTCACAACTGGCTCAACAGGAAAGCAGAAGGCAAGGCTCCTTCAATGTTAACTCCGCGCTGGGTTTATATGATTTGCAGTATGCCACAGCGCGGATGAAAAAGAAGCCGCGCCTCCTTGAAGTGTCCCCTGCCTACTAGCCACCCCACTACCGTTGAGAGCAAGAGAGCAGGTACACACACGCATGCGCGCGCGCGATGCGACACAAACGCTGTCTGGCTGCCTCTTCCTCCCTTCGGAGGAAAAACAAGTAGATTTGAGTGTAGCGTCCGATGCTACCCCCGTCCTCGTGTGAGCTTCAGAGGACGCGCTCGACCGTAACGCGTGGGTTGAAGTTGCGAAAGCGTAACGCCCCGCTAGCTTCTTTGGAAGTGCATGTAAAAACCCTCTCGCATTGTGTATAAGTCTCTTGGGCACACTAATATATTTGAAAGAAATGTGGACATGCGCTGACAAAGGTGCTCTTTCTCCACGTACCGGGTCTTCGAACTTGGGCTTGATGCCATCCGCGAAAATATACACGTCAGCCATAAGCGGAAGCTTGGATGCCACGGTAATGTTGTTGAACCTGAATAGTTAATCAAGGTTCAAGGAAAAATCTTCAAGGGTGAAGTTCAAGGAATTAAAAAAGTTTCCGTTGCAAATTAGAGCATGTATAAGTCCTGTCAGGAGGAGAAGGTATCAGGATGGCATGGGAAACATGGTTACTCTGACATACATGCGCCAGAAGCCCTCGACAGTGCTGAAGGTGAAGGCGAGGGTGCCACAATCCCAGTCATCAGCCGAAGCCTTGGCACCAGGGGCTTGATTCCCACCCTTGAACCTGAAGCAACAGGAGGGCATGGGCGAAGGTAGAGTAAGACAGAGGGAGTGGATATGGCAGAAGAGGGTGATGTAAACGACAAGAATTAAATTATAATACATCTAGGTACCGATCACCGTCAATACATCCCATAGCTTCATGTTTAGGAAATCCTAGCATCTACTAACCAAAGTGACCAAGACTTTTGAAGTGGGTGCTCTTCGAGAGTTGATGCAGGCGACGCGGCAGGCTCCGACCTACGGAATGTTAAAAACCGAAGAAAGGCATGAGAAGATGTCTCTCGAAGAGATTAAATTAAGAGGCGATTGTACATTTCTTCAGTGGATGGCGATGAGGCACGAAGGCGAGCAGGAGAGCTGCCAAGCACGGGAGGAGGCAATAGTATATGGTAATAGGCGAGCAGCAAGCAGCGAGCAGCGAGCAGCGACTAAAAGTGACTAGCAGGAGAGCGATCCCTCATACAAACCCAATTCTGTGGACTACTGTAGTAAACGTCTACAGGGAAGTACTTCCATAATCCAGCTGAATGATTGCGACAAAAATGTCACAATGTAGCTTGGAAGTGGAGCTTGTTCTCCACCTGAGCACCCCTAGAGTCGCCCTATAAGCGAGCGGTCAGGTCTCTACGCCTAATTAACTCCCAAGCTATGGATCTTATCGCATACTATGTCAAATCTGAAGCTTGCGGGTGCTTAGGACCCTCGCCGCTCCGCACCGAAATGCCTTGTTGCGCCGCGATTTAGGTCAGCAATTAGGCCCAAAATAAGCTCTGCAGCATTCCCA
>Ga0307930_1002269_pt1 | contig 14741 bp, 9 predicted proteins | sample OrgLakmetageno46_FD_203161 | JGI IMG/M metagenome (GOLD analysis project Ga0307930, IMG submission 203161) | Saline water microbial communities from Organic Lake, Antarctica - #46 | ecosystem: Environmental > Aquatic > Non-marine Saline and Alkaline > Saline | place: Antarctica: Organic Lake... | reverse complement strand
CAGTCCATGCACGACGGTGCACGGCATAGCCAACAGTCGAACGAATCCAGCACGTGGACTTCTTGGCAAAGGTTCCAGCCGTTATAGAGCAGATTCCATCGCAAACAGTCTGGCACAAGCACGCGGTTTACAGCGTACAGCTTTTGTTCCCAGAGTTTGCCAAATTGCCGGATTGTAGCCCAGCCGCAAGAACTGCCATGACTCATCTTTCTCTGTGAATCGAGCTATGTTCGACGCCGGATCATTGAGTGATACTCCTGAACTGTTGTTTGGCTGAAGAACCTCATAATCTTCCTCAAGGAATAGATACGAGCTTGTTTGGTTGTCAGTGAATAGTGTGTTAGCTACGTGGATGTGTGACATAGTCACTAAGAATACGTGAGGCTTGTCCTTTTTACTTAAGTTTCGTTCACCAATGAGCTCTATAGACATTGGATCAATTTGCGCTCCGTCGAAAATGTGGATGCGATTTCGAAACTCCATTGGCCACCGTTCGAGCAACCCGTTACAGCCCTCCTTGTGGCACAAGACAGCAACTTTGTCAAAGTTGGCAGCGATTGACAGTAATACGGAAGATACGTTCAGCATCGTGCTCCACAAATGGGTTGTTCTCGTCAACTTCAGCCAAAGGTAGAACTGGCAACAACGGAAATAGTAACCAGCTGTATCTACAAAGATTATGGAAAACCCAGATGAAGGAGCGAATCCTGAAGCTTTACCGCTACTGCATGATAACGCGGATGTTTTAGCAATACTTCTAGACTTTTACACAGGCGCGAAGGACCGAAGGGACGGGATTAGAGGGCTAACATGTACTTAAGCTTAAAAAGAAAACGCAACTACTACGACGACGTTTGGAAATCTACGACGACGTTTGGAAATCTACGAGGAAAAGCAAATTAGGCGCACATGCACACAGACATGCGTACATGCCACATGTGCGCATGCCCGAGATATTATGTAAATCATGCTAAGCCTACTCTACATTAGTGTACAGATACTAGCAACCGTACAGACAGACAGTTAGCTTTGCTTGCTTGTTAGCTTCGAAAGCAATTTTTGTCGTCAACAACTCAACAACACTCCACTACTGTACTACAGTACTGACTGACATGACAGCAAGGGTATGTAGACCTGATGACAGCATGACGACAGCACGACAGCACGACAGCACAAACACAAACGAAACATCTCTCTGCAATTTCGTCTCGTACTGTAAGTAAGTAGCAACAGCGTCATTACCACCTTTCCGTTGCCGAAAAACTTTGAAACGCACCCGCTCACGTCTCCTGGGTGTACGCTGACGAACAGTTCATACTAGCGCTAATGAAATTCTTCAGCCTAGCTATTCTCTCATTAATTTCGCTGCCAGCGCTGGGCTGGGTACCACTACGCTCCAACAAGCTCGTGAATCGGAACACACTTGCCTTCAATAATAAAGCTACTAACATCGATGCGGCTTCGTGCAGTTTTGAGGACGCATTAAAAATTGGCGCAGATGTTTGCCAATCCTTACAATCCGGGAATTCTGAGTCTGCGGCTGAGACATTGGGCGCCTTGTTGTCACACGGGAATGGGATCAGGTATGATGGCAATACTAAAGCTGTAGCAGTTTTTAGCCGTCACTAGCTAGCGAAATGTAAACACTTACGTCTCTCTTGTTATGCTTCAAATACTTCTACCTATCCGACTTTTTCAGAGGATTCTTTGTGCACTGGCTCTCGGACCCTTCGGTGACTATCGCTGAGGACGCTGCCCTTCCACCTACACTGCTAGAATCCTTGGGCGAGAGCCTTCCAGCGGATTGCGTGCAAGTCGTGGTCATGAACGCTATTATGCCCACGGCCATGGTGGTTTCGTATACAGAGCTCGAGAATGCTGAGGCAGCTGAGAATTCGGGCATGACTGCGCGGCGTGGCACCGCTGTCCTCAAGGCCGCGCACGCTCGCAACGAGCCGTTGCGGCAACAGGTAGCCAACGCTCTCAAGGCTGCGAAAAGCTTTGGCAGCAGTGAGGCGCCTGACGACAAAGACGTGCAATTTTGGACGACTTTTTACAAGAAATGGGGCTACGAAGCAGCGCACGTGGCCAAAATTGAGTCAATGCTGGAGGGAGTTGCCAGCGCTTAGCCGTCTTGATATCGCCTCTACAATCCAGCCTAGTTTTTCACCTCAGCACTTCTTTAAGACAGCGATAACGCACGAAATCCTTATCTCTCGGGTCCAGAGGAAGCTGTGACCAAAATATAACATTTTTTTGCCCCTTCCCTTGCTTATTGCGGGAGACTACAATACGATAATTCTCTCATGTGATTACGACACCAAATACCACAAACCACAAAGAAGAAGCACTTGGACTGGCAAATAGATTGAAGAACTTTGCTTATGTCTCAGAGGTATAATCAAATAGAGGAAATATAGTTTATAAATTCCACACCCAGGTGGACTTGATATTCGCTCCGCCTAATCATATTGCCTTTTCTACTAGCACGGACGCACGGACATGTGCCTAGAACCTAAAACTGCTATCTACTATCTAGAACACGGGTTTTATTCGCGAACAGCAAAACACAAAAGGCAAGGTGCACGTTACAAATACACCACACTTTTAAGCCACTTGCACATGGAATTAGTCAAACAGGGGTGCATCTCTTGCTGTGTCTGCGCAAATTTCGCACTGGAAGTCCGACCGCCGGAGGCACTTCAAATGAAATTCGTGGCCACATCGAAGCGCCCAGCAATTTGAAATGGCGTCATTCGTATCACCATTGCCCTCAATAAAAGGTCCTCCGCAAAATGAGCACGCATGTTGGCTGTCTACCACGACGCCCCATCCGGTCTCAGTGCAAGAGGGTCTATCAAACAAAGCAGAAGCGTGAAGTTGAGCGAGGGCTTCGTCTCCATCTTTTCGCAAACTGGGGTCGTTGAGAAATGCTCGGTCAATAGATGTGATGACACCATCTCGGTCAAGGCTGTCCTCTAAATTTATTCCTGGAACCCAGGCTGTAACAGCTAAACCACGCGGAACACCAAGAGATGCCGTTAGGCAAGAAACTAAAAGTTGAGAGGTCCTCGATAAATTTTCGGGTTGAATTGCTGCATGTAACTCAAGCACTAGGCTCTCAATTAATCGGTCTCCGGCGCTTTTTGAAGTTTCACGCACGTGCGTCATACGTCGCACGAGGCCAAGGTCATATTCAAAGGAGGCAGCTAAACGATCTACTAAGGAAAGAGACGTAATCAAGATGTGCTCAACGAAATCGATGCTGCTGCTGTCACTCTGAAAGAATTCCGGTGAATACCAAACTGTCAACGCCGTGTGCCTGATTAACTCAAAGACTTTCACTGGGTTCATTTCTAGAAGACCAACGGAATTCGCTCCTCTTTCGACTGCTTTGCAAAGCCAAGTGTCGCATACTTGTAAGACACCTTGCCAATGTCCATATTGCATGCAAAGCACCCCCAAGCGAAGAAGTTCATTATCAGAATACGCGCATTCATTTTCCGAAATTAAAGCCATAGCTGCATGTACCCCGTCCATCAGGCTAGATTGCGCATGAGCTGGTGTCTTATACGAACGACCATTCGTGTATCCAGGTAAAATACTGCTCCAGGCCTCCTGAAGCAAACTTCCAACACTAGTATTCATACGAGGCGCATTCCAAGCATTTTTATACCCATGGCTCACCCAATGCTCTGGTGCACATGCGCCTTGCTGGTCGTCGCCATGCAGAGAGTCCTCTAGCTCATCAGTCATGGCATAGAATTCTGCAAGCTTTAGTTCTAACTTTTCAACATCAATGTCGTCATCAAGAGAATCTGTGTACCTGTGTGTGGGCACATCATCTGAGCCATTCTCTCTCCACAGATTATTTATCCACGCAATGCCCTCGCTATTGAGCCCCCATATGTTGTCAGTGTAGTTGTAATCTGGATTCATGAAGACTCGCATCAACCACGCATCTTGGTCTACGGCTTTAAATTTGCACTCGTCTTCAGAAGCCTCATCCATACTCGTCAAATGGCTAAAAAATGACGCCTTTGCTCGAATCACGGAGTTGCTCATGCGTTCTTGCATTGCGGCCATACCAATACCAGCTGCAAATTGGGCACTTTCACGCGTCTCGTTCACACCAGGAAAATTGTGCTCCTGTATCCCCCGGGTGAAATCATTTCCAGCCAGAGCAGCGCGAAGCAAGAAAATGTTACCTTCGCTCTGGTTTGAGCCGGAATTTGTCCTCTTGCTCAGCCAACTTCGTTCACAGGCCTCGTCAGATACTAAAAGAAGGGACAATTCGATGAACTCAACTAGAATTTTAAAGTTATCTTGTGGACAGCAGAGATCTATGAGGTTGTGCTGAGGTCCGTTAAAAATGCTTTCATCTCTAAGTTGATATGATCTGAATTGAAGTAGGCGAGCGAGATATTCGTGATGCAACATTCTAGATGCCCACCACCGCCGGGTAATTGAGTCAAAATGAACTGGTACAAAGCGATGACATGGCAATAACTGCTCAACGACCTTTTTGCCGGATGCATCAACTGGTGTTGGAGGCTCGACGGCACATTGCACAAATGTAAACGGGTTCAATGTAGCGTTTTCATCGACTGAATCTACCAAAATTTTGAATAACTTGGTACTCAGATCATATTCTCGTACATCTCCGTCGTCATACTTGATTGTGTGGGTTTCGCTAGAACCAAGCTCGCCCAATGCACAAGAAAAAGCTACGATGGACCCACTGAAAAAGTTGTTCTCTCCACCCCACCACACTGCTATTCGCAAGCCAACATCAGATTGAGAATTAGTCAACGGAGCACCAGACGAAGCAATAATTCTCCACACGTGCCACGGCAATAATTTAGGGAACGCTTGAGCGAACACTGATGCAGCAAAAGAAGCATCATATGCCCACAGTATTTGGCCGATTTCGAGTAAAAGCACAAGATAGGCATCGTTATTCTGGGCCTTGATGAGTACCTTCCGCATCATTGATTTTCCCTTATCACAGTCGAAGTCCGAGTTCAATGGAGCGCATGCTTCCAACAGAGTCGTCTCTCCTAACCATTTCGAAGCCCCTGAAGAGCCGAAGTGGTGCTTGAGACTACTGTCTGGTCTCATATGCCTGCCATTGTGCCGTACAATGTGTGCAATGAGTCCACAAGAGTGGTGGTAAGGGGTGAGGTGGCTCAAACCAAGACCATCTGAGGTCGACAAATTCAAAATCAAACTCGTAGCAGCTGACCATTGTCGAACTCCTGCTGAAGTGATCATATTGTCGACAGGAAGAAAAGCAAAGAATACGCGAATAAAATCGAGGGCTACTTCTTCTGACCAAAGTCGTAAGCATTCACTCGTCTTTGCTCTTGCATGCTCAATTCGAGTTAAAGCGACGTATTTAATCTGGGCGCTCAGTGCAGCTTCCTCTATCAAGCAGTCATCATCTTCAACCTGTACAAGGTTTGAATTGACTTCAAGGTAGTCCCATCCAATTATATTTGACAGTGCATACAACGTGATGAGCGACTTTACACGTTCGACATGTAGAACACAATGCGGGCTATCATCACACAACGAATTCATGGAGACGAATTGCTCTTCATCGCTTCTGATTTCGACGTCAAATGCTCTGTCTACAACTTTCCACAGATTTCCACCCCCTACGCATGAAACATAGGAACTTAACATGGTGGTTATGTCTTCTGTTGAAATATTAACAACCGTCCTGCGCCAACATAGTCCAATTATTGTTGACAGGGCTGAAGTAAGCTTCGGAGGAGGCCACAAATCGAGTGAACTGTACCCTCTAGCTCCCAAATAACCGTCAATGACACCACGGGCCGTTTCTTTTAGGACAGAAGATAAAATTTGAATTGCATAATCGAGTGAATTGGAGCCCGACTGATTCTCTTTGAAATTTTTGGCCAGTTTTACAGCGAAGTCAAGGCTTCTTTGGGCATTTGCAACGTGTTCTGCACGCTCTGACAATAGTTCAAATGCCAATTGTTCGCGGAGTTCTTCAAGGGCCGCATTTAGGTCTGGAAGTGCAGTAGCGACAACGTGAGTTTCATTTTTCAACTGTTTCCTTTTACATTTCTTTGTTTCTTCATTGCTCGATGTTAAAGGAAGTGCTGAAACTTGTGGCGGTGGCTCGTTCTTCGGAGTACCACTCGTATCCTGCTCAACCTCTTCTTTATTTCGCTGAAGCCCATATTTCGCTCCCCAGCCTTGCAAACGTTCTTCCAAACCGTAAACTTCAAACGTTGATACTTTCTGCATGTAGTCTGCTACTGTTCCAGATAAAGGTTCCATCCATCGGTTCCAAGATGCCGGTACGTTTCCAGCAATACTCCTGCTAGAATCGCCTCTGGAAGGGTCGAAACGCTGTTGGCTCATCAAATTTTCATGGTCAGCTCTCTCGCGCTCATAGTGCAAATAATCACAGTCACTCTTATTGGAAGCATCTTCTATATCTCGTCCAAAATGACGCCACCGCTTTGAACTCGTCGAATTCAAGCGGAGTAAAGGCGAGACACGTTCGTCTTCGAACCATCCAAAGCGCGAACCTTCGACAGTCAGCGATCGGAACCTACAAGTGTCTTCCATGATCAACTGGAGTCGGCGATCAAGCTCATTAGGATCTAGCCGAAGCCCAATTTCGCCTGGAAAAGAGTACGCGCCTCTAGCAGCTCGCTGCTTCGAGAATTGGCCAGTTGGATAGTGCTCTGAATTGAGAAGGGAAGAATTAGCCTGGCCGCTCAGTCCTCCATTGTAACCGTTTAATCCATCAAAAGCCAGTAAAGACATATCATCGTCCATAAAATTCTCCGAGGATAAGTCGGGCTCACTTGTATCTGCTTCCTTTGTAATGAACTCGTGGAGGCGAATCGTGAGTACAACGTATTTCCGCCCAGATCCAGTGATGTCTTGAACAATCGCAAGAATCTGATGAAAATCCATGTTTTCTAACAACTGACCGTCGATTCCAATAACCATATCACCAACGCCAATCTCGCCGCTTGCTTCAGCGCACCCAACAACGTGAGTGCCTTCATCAACAGAAGAAGAGTCGCCTGAATTCAGTGGAACAGGCACAAATTCTGCTACAACAACTTGGCTATCAGCGATGTCAAATATCATGCCCAAGCTTACCCCAGGTGTCACCGGGAGCACCACGTCTTTATATTCTTGCGGTCCGCTGAGTGCAAGATCTAAGGTTTCTTCGGTTAGGTCATCAATCAATGCTGCGCGCGCTTGCTGCCTGCGCCGCGGCGCCTTCGCTACGAGTAAAGGCTTGTCCGATGGTGAATTTATCTCTGTGCTTTCCGCCTCCTCCTTCAAATCGGCTGCTTCCAATCCAAAAGAGTCTCTTGAGGGTTCATCTTCTGTGGTGCGATTGTCAACGGGAATGCCCAGTATTGCCTTCGTAGCTAATTTCGATGGAACGCAACCATCAACGACTGGCCCGAGAGTGTTAAACATGTGCGATAAAGGCGATACATTTTCGTGGAACGGAGAAGGCAAGTCAGCGCTTGAGCTGGCGCTATTGTTTCCATTGACCCTACCTTCGTTTGGTGGGGCGTCGAGCAGGCAGTCCAGAATAGTCGTCAGTATTAACTCGTCCACTATTTCAAAATAAGCGTCCTCAAACTCTACTTTAAGACACGATTCAAGTAGCTCGCGGTACGATTCCTCACTGCACCCCATCGAACTCACTACTTGTACGCTGTCGCTAGGCGCAGGAGTGTCTACTAGGGAGTTATGAGGCCTCAACTTCGACCGGAACAACTTGACCTGAAGATCACTTCCAACATAAAGCGCATGATCGCTACGGCGCTCAACTTGCCGCGCTATTGAATAGAATGATGCACGGTTTCTTGGTTTCAAGCCTATTGAATTGTCAGTAGCAGTGGAATCTTGCTTTTCTGATACACCAATGGTAGCGTCAGAAATAAGGTTGGCATGCCGTCGGCGACGTGGTTTGGGCTTCGGACGGCAGTCCAGCCTAGATGTGGAAGCTTGCAGGCTATCTCCATCGCTATGTGCGAAACCTTGCGACATATAGTAATTTATTAGGAGACCCTGCGTGTAGTGTTGATGCTTCCGGACGTCACGCAGTAGAGGCAGCTGCCTCCTCCGAGACCTTGTTTAGTTGCAGCGGCTCTCGGAATAAAGTACAGAAGCCACTACGTGTACCTGTAAAGAATCAATTCTAGCAAGTAGCTAGCTAGCCAATGTAAGCTTCAGTCAAAACTTATTTGCATTCCCAGGACGCTCAAAAATTAACTACGGTATGGGCTATGGCTATGCCTAGCCAGGCAGCGGCTACCACAGCGGTAAATGTTTTAAAACTGCCAAGCTTAGTTATAGTTATAGCTAATAAGCTAGAGTGCCAAAAGCCATATACCGAGAGAAGCAAAACAAAAGCACTAATGTGTACCCTTGCTACTACGGTGTTACTTGGGAAACGAGAAACGAGAGCGCAGATTTCTGAGTTTGTCGTGTTTTGTGTTTGTGTTGTTGGTTTGTCGTGTTGTCGTGTTTAATGTTCACCAGCAAGAATACAAGAAGAATCAGGGATGGCAACAAGGCAACAAGAATGGCAACAAGATAACAAGATGGCAATGCAACCAAGGGCGGAATCTCCGGCAGGGAATGGTGCAACTGAATGAATCTCTGGTCTACAAGTAGCGAAATCCACATTAAATACTCTCAAGTCAGCTCCCAAGCTCGTTGACAGATGGCTCGTAGAGCAGCTGCGGCTTATCTTTACCCCATGGTGTGCAGTTATATCATGATTCTTTTTGCATCTTTTGTCGTTCGAGGCTACCTAGTTATTCGGCTTACGAGGCTACGAGTATGTGAAGGAGGAGGGCTAGACGATGATGACAACATGTACGACGACGAAGCAAATAAATGTGATGAAGATGAAGTCTCTCGGCAGTCTTCATCTTTTCTTTCTTGGAGCGCCCTTTCCTACTCTTTGCCAGCGATATTGGCAAGCGGGCCTCTGGGACGGCTTGCCAATCGAAAAGGTCGGCGGGCTCCAGCTGTATGTGTCATTACTGGTGAGCTCATCTTGTCGCTCAACACCTGGGCTGTAGCCTCCTATGAATGTCGACCTGAATGGATGCTAATCGGTTTCGTTGTTGAAGGAATGATGGGTTCGTACAGCAATCTTCTCATGGTTACTTCAGCTTACGTTGCAGATTTGAATTACCGCGATAAAGAACTAGTGTCAGACACATTCAAAGCTGAGCGTTTCGCCTTTGTGGAAGCATCACTTGCTATAGGTATCATTCTGGGGCCTTTCCTCGGTGGGCACTCTTTGGCCTTCATGAGTTACGATACATTTTACATGTACGTGTCTGTCGGGTGCGCTACTCTTATTGCGTACGTATTGATGATTGTTCCAGAAAGCTTAAACAAAAGCGAATGTGAAGACTCCGCTTCTCAAAGCTACGGTTTCGGAGACACTGTAGCTGCCCTTCGTTTGGTATTTGCTACGCGTCCTCACAATAAGTTGAAGTTACTTAAACCGCTCGTTGAGTCTCGGCGCGAGAGTGATTTAAGTGCAGCGTCCTCTAGCGGCGATATTCGTTGCCCGCTCGTGCCAGAGGTAGCTTTGGTGCCGGCGTTGAAATTGCACAAAGTATCTTTGGCCTTTATGGTACTTTTCGGAACATACAATGCGGTAAATCAGTTATTCTTTCTCTATTCAAATCGGGTGTGGGGATGGGATTCAGCGACTTACGGTACTTTCAGTGCCATTTCTGGGAGTGTCGGAGCCCTGAATCTGATACTATTTCGGCGACTTGTCGCATATGGATTTGGCCGAGCACTTGAAGACGTTCCCTTCATTTGCTTTGGCGCTGCAGGTAAAGTAATACATGTATTCATTTGTTACGATCTCACTACTGAGTATACTTTTTTTTTCTTTTTTCTTTTTTCCGCACAGCTGCTATATTCTTCAACGGCGCGTTTGCCCTATTTAATTCTCCGACTGCAGTGTACTGTTTACTACCAATTGCATCCTTCCAGCTTAGCGTAGTGCCGTCGTATCGCCACCTTTTCAGCAATGTCTATGGTCCTGCTGAACAAGCACAGGTATTTGCAGCTTTTTCCGTCCTTGAGTCAATCCCCGGTATCTTCGCACCGCTGCTCTTCAACTCAATATATGCAGCCACTGTAGGATTTGCTCCGCCGCTTGTCTACGTCGCTGCTATGACAAGTTCTATACTAGGGCTAGGGCTCTTGTGCACTGCTTCGACAACGATTTCATCTGAAAGTACTAAAACCATCATTGGTAGCAGCAAAAGTGACGACGAAGACAATCGAAACGGAAATACGGGCGTTATCAATACAGCTACTGTCAATGATTTATTCGAGAAATCCTCAGAAAGTTAACTTGAAAGTGGCGATTCTCGTGTTGAATTTCCTATTTTCCATTCATGTTACTTAACTCAGCTTACACGCCAAACTTTTACATTTACAAGTAGGCACGGTGTAGGTTTATCTGTCAACGATGCAGTTGTTGAAGGATGCTTTACTTACTTTGGCTTTTTGAGTTTTGAGAACGCACACTTCAACCTTGGGAGTATTCATGTCGTATTTCAAACAGCTGATTGGTTTATCACTCAGCAATCCATGTATTGTACGCATGCCCAGAATTGCAGCGCAATCTCCCCGGTCAGGTGGCGTACCCACGGCCTTGCGACCAGTCACACTGCTTACGTTCCAATGAATTATACGGCGCGGAGGTTTGTCGTCGCTGAATGAGAGGTGCACCCACTTCAGCAATGTCCTTAGGGACGAATTTGGGCCGCAGACTTCAGAAGGCACGTCGATGTAGGAGTGTCGTCAAGTATATTTCTTCGTGATGTCTATTCGGTGAATGGGTGGTCTCGAGGAAGAATAAAGAACATACTGAAGTCCACGGGGAAATCGTTCGTTCATTTATGTGTCAGTGGCTATCTTTCCTAGAGATAATTCTAGTTTATGTCAATATTGCAGCTGTAGCTATTGATGCGCATCTAGAAACTAGAAACCGCCATCAAGCATCAAATCCAAGACCAAGACTAACAAAAACTTAGATGATTTTAAGACTATACACGCCGAATACATTATATATTGCATATTGAGTTCGCTTCACTGCGCTTGAAGCTCGAAGGATTCACGCAGAATATTACCACTCCAGTCAAACCTAAGAAAGGTCTCTGTTCCTAACTCAGCAACTCGAATATTTCATACATTAATATACTCCTTCAGCTTCTCAGCGGCCTCCACAGAGCCCCGTGCCGCGGCTTCGTGCCACCAAGCTTTTGCTTCTGCTTCCATTGCGCCTGAATCTGTGCTGTCCCATGCTTCCTGGTCATCGCTCACTTCAAAATCTCCTTCGTCCTTTTCCAATGAGCTGGTGACGTAAATCTGCACATTTTCAAGCAACAATTCCCCGAGCAATACCATGGCTCCTAAGTCCCCCACTTCGGCTGCAGAGCGCCAGTAGGCTTCTGCGGCATAGCGGTCTTCGGCGATGCCCATGCCCGTCGAGCACCCACCGCGGTGGTACATGTGCCCGAGCAGCACAGCAGCGTCCACGCACTCTTCGGCGGCTGCTTCTCGCCACAAGCGCACCGCTGCTTCCGCTAGATTAGAGCCACGCCAACGACTGCTGCTGTTGTTGGTGTTGTCGTCACGACTACTACTTCTACTGCTACTTCTACTCCTAACAGCACTATCTTGCTGGGGGTCATCAGAAGGTGCGCCATCGTTAAGAAGAAGCTCGTGGTTGGGCAATACGCCTGTAAGCTTGTGGCTTTCTCCTAAGGGCCAATCAGCAACCAGACACCCGAGCGCAAATTTGGCTTCTGGGCAAGACGCACGAGCGAGGAGGCGAGCGGCCAAAGCATTATCTACGGGCCAAAACTGGAAGTTGTCTCCCCCGCTGTGGTCATTGCCACTGCTACTGCTGTGATCATTGCTATTGTTGTTTGGGCTGGAGTTTTTATGCTCCAAAGGCAGACTTGTGGTAGATGTAAAGTCAACGAGCCGACCAGATGACACAAGTTGAGCGACACGGTGCATTGCCCACGAGTGATTTTGGGCTGCAGCGAGTAGCAACCACCGGGAAGCTTCTCTTGCGTGGTGCTGTAAAACCGCACGGGATGCTGTTGCTGACCTTGCCGTTGTGGCAGCAAGAAAGGCTTCGTCGTGCATCACGCCGAGGCGAAATTGTGCCCCCGGGTGACCGCCCTCAGCAGCGCGTTGGAACCACGAGAGGGCGCCGGGATGGATTGCACGCAAGGGGGGAACGTCTTGCAGGATGGCGGGCACGGGCATCCATGCCAGCGCACTGAGTGATGACGCTGTCGGGGTCGCTGTACCAGCTCCAGTGGCTGCAGCTACGGTAGTGGTAGCATTCATATTACTGGTGCCAGTAAATTGAGATGCTGTTCCCTCGACATTGACTTCTGATAATAATGCAGCTTCATCTTCGAGAGGCAAGGGTCCATGCATGGCCTTGGTTTCCAAGCGACTTGCAACCAAAAATTGTGCGTCTGGATCACCGAGCTCTGCTGCCCGTTGAGCCCACTGCTCACCTTCTGCCACCACTGCTCCTTGGTCGATTGAGCTGGTATCAGTGGTGTGTGCGCTAATATTTCTAGAAACAGTATCAGTGCTGAGGTATACGCGACCATCTGTCGCATCGCGGCCGTCTGCCTGAAGCAACAGCAGTGCAAGGGCTAGCATCGCTGGCGGCCACCCTCGTTCAGCGCCTAAACGAAACCAAGCTTCAGCATCCTCGGCATTATTTTCCTCGGATGCTCTCGTCGTTGAAGAGGGCATGGTTGAAGCATGCCCTGCCTGCCTTAGCAAACCGGCATTCAAACAAGCTCTTGCGTCACCTTGCTCAGCTGCTATGTGCCACCATCGCAAAGCTGTGCGGTGGTCTTTGCGCTCACCCAAAGCTCCAAGTGAACAGCAATATCCGGCAAAGCGGGCAGTGGCTGGTGCTGCAGGTTCCAGGGCCAAGGCCAGCAAAAGGGCCATCCGCTGCCGTGATTCTTCCCAAGAAGGCGCGTCGTTGTATGCACCGCCGCTGTAGTTGGTACCGCGACTTCCAGGGCTGCTGCTGCTGCTGTTGATGTGGTCGTGGCTACCGCTCCTGCGTCGACTCCGGCTTCTCTGCCGCCCCCTCTCCACGTGGTTCACTTCAAGTTGTATGGAAACCTCCTGTTGGCCACTCAAAAGAACCTCCATGGCAGTAGCAGCACTGGCTGCAGAAGTATCAGTAGTAGCAGGACCCGTGTTGATATCAGGACGCGGCGATTGACTATCTTTGTACTTCTGACCCGGATTGCACTGCAAGAGAAATTTGCTCTGCAACGCATGCGCCCACACTATCGTTCTCTCTCGACTAGAAGTTTCTCCCTCAATTTTTGAGGGTTGAGTAACAATGAGCTCAGTAGGGTTCCGGTGAGAGCTCGCAAAATCGAAGGTTTCACCTGGTTGTAAGAAAGCACTAAAGAGGGCACAAATTTCAACGCTTACTGGTAGCACCAAATCCATGAGTAAATCTTCTTCATCATTCTCTTCTGCATCGTGGTCGTCGTCGACGTCAGTCGGGACTGCTTTACAGTGTGTTTGACTTTGAGTACGCACCGCCGTCAAAACTGTAAGCCCCAGCACGGGCATAACGGTCCGAAAGTGCAACAGCACACGTTCGCTCAAAGCTTGATTTGCTGCGCTAGCATGCGCAAAAGATGATTGTTTCATGCCATTTTTGATACTGCCGCTATTGTCAGCGTTTGCGCCTATCCCATCACTGCTGCTGTAAGTCTTACTGCTGGCCCACGCCGCTGCAGAAGCTGCAAGAGCTAGGTCCAAAGACACACCGCGCACTACATGTTGTAAAAGCCTGAGAGCTCGCTTCACTTGCCACGTTGCCATTACAGCTGCTTCAGCTGCCGCTTCATCAGGAGCTGCGCAATGTCGATTCTGACTGCTAGGGCTACGGCTCCTATTACGGCTGCCACTTCTGCTCCTACTTCGGCTACTGCTGCTGTCACTGTGATTGTTTTCATCTTCACTGCTCGCATTACTATTAAAACTGTGTTTGATGTTGCCACTTGAAGTGGCGAAGTTCCCGCGCTTTCTGCTGGCAGAAGTGTTGGGCAGCGCACGAGAAGCCGCAAGACAGAGAGTATGCGTGGCGGCAAACGCAGAAGCAGCGCGGTCACCAGCAAGGCTCGGTGTAATCAAGCCAAGGCTCAGTTGCGACAAGAGCTCAGTTACCACAGCAGCAGCCGCTAAGGCGCTACTACCACGTTTTAGTCTTTCTTCACCAACAAGACTGCCGGCAAAGTAATTGCCGTCGTCGTCGAACGCATCGTTATCGTTGATGTCATTCTCCGATCGATGTCTAGGGGGGTTCGTCTCATCATTCTTTTCGCTGCTGTGGCTGCCCGTGCGATAATTGTGGTGCTTTTCGGTAAGCTCCCAAGCAGGTGGACGGTCAAAGTCTAAGGTAGGGTCTGAAATATCGTCAGCATTACGCAGCACGCAATCCAGCACTAAGTCAGTCTCTTTTACACACCTGAATATAGGGTTCAAACAAAATGAAATTCAGTGGGAAGATAGTGAGTACATGGCGTCTCCGACCGGCTCAAATAATAAACAAAACATAGTTTCAAACAAGAGCACAAAAAGGTCACGTGTGGGGAGACAAGCAGTAATGCAGG
>Ga0307930_1002260_pt1 | contig 14776 bp, 16 predicted proteins | sample OrgLakmetageno46_FD_203161 | JGI IMG/M metagenome (GOLD analysis project Ga0307930, IMG submission 203161) | Saline water microbial communities from Organic Lake, Antarctica - #46 | ecosystem: Environmental > Aquatic > Non-marine Saline and Alkaline > Saline | place: Antarctica: Organic Lake... | reverse complement strand
TAACAAGCTGCACATGTGCTATGATTTTTCGTTTCTGTCGAATACCTATCCAACCGGAACACATATCGCCGACGTCTTGTCTACGTTCGAAGCGGCCGCGCAGGAAAGTTGGGCCTGTTGGGCGTTTTCCAATCACGATGTCGAACGACATGCAACGCGTTGGAATCTACCTCCGGCGGCGATCCGAACCTATGCCGCGTTGCTGTTGAGTTTGCGGGGCAGTGTCTGCCTCTATCAGGGTGAGGAATTAGGCCTTGGCCAAGCGTATATCCCATTTGAGGATTTGCAGGATCCCTATGGCATACGGTTCTGGCCTGAATATCACGGTCGCGACGGCTGTCGCACGCCGATGCCTTGGATACATGACGCGCCCCATGGCGGGTTTTCAAACGTAAAACCTTGGTTGCCGCTTGCCTTCGATCACATGGAAAAAGCCGTGAACCGCCAGGTCGAAGACAGCAGCAGCACATTGGCGTTCTACCGCAATATGCTAGAATACCGTACGAACAGGGCGTCTCTGCGGACGGGATCATTGACCATCGTTGAGTCGACAGAGAACGTACTGACCTTTATTCGGAATACAGATAACGAGACCCTTTTTTGTGCGTTCTCGCTGAGCGATGAAGCACAGCAGATAACTCTGCCGGAAGGGCACTGGCATGCGGATGAAGCGGCGCCAGTTGAGACACCACTGCTTGCTCCCGATTGTATCCTCCCGGCGTGGCAAGCGCTGTTCGCGCTCCAAAAGTAGAGCAGTCTGTCTAGACCACCTAATGCTCTTTCTCGTCCTCTTTCGGCGCTTCTTTCTTCACAGCATGTTTTGCCTGAAAGGTTTCGCTCCACGAACGCACATCACATGCACGCACAGTCTTGCGCAGGCTTTTCATTCTGCTCGCACGCTCTTGGTCGGGCATCTCCAAAGCCTGCTGGATTGCCGTGTCCATAGAGCGGTTCGAGAACGGATTCGTGATAACGGCTTCTTGCAGCTCGACCGCTGCTCCGGCAAACTCCGACAGCACAAGTACGCCGTCGTTATCGGTGCGAGACGCGATGAACTCCTTGCAAACAAGGTTCATGCCATCCGCCAGCGGTGTGATCCAAGCAACGTCTGCAGCACGGTAGTATGTGACCAGTTCGTCGAACGGGATCGCCCGCGAGATCAGTGTGACAGGTTGCCAATTCAGCCGACCGTACCGCCCGTTTATCTGCCCGGCGATTTGTTCGATCTCGTTCTGGATGTCATTGTAGACTTCCATGTTCTTGTTGGCGCTGACCGATACATGCATCAGCCGAACTTTCCCAAAAAGTTCCGGGTTGGCTTCCAACAGCCGTCCGAAACTGGCCAATTGCTGGACCCCGCCCTTGGTGTAATCCGTACGTCCCACAGACAGGATCAGCTTGCAGTCTCCCAAATCCTGACGGATCGCCTTGACGCCGCTGTCGGTCTCGGAGCTATGCGCCCGGCTTTCGATGAAATCAACGTCAACACCGACTGGCATGACACTTAGGGATACCTCCCGGTCCTTAAAACTGAGTTTCGCAGTCACCTGACGTTCCGACAGCGCGGTGCCGTCGGAATAATGCTTCGGAAGAACAGCCTGACGGTCTGTCACCCGAATGTCGAAGAGGCTCCGGGCAACGGCCGCGAAATTTTCCGCATAGCGTGGAATGTGAAAGCCAACATCATCGCAGGCCAGAAGGCTTTCGACAATCTCGCGGCGCCAGGGCAGGACATTAAACATGTCCGCCGCTGGAAAGGGGGTGTGGTGGAAAAACGCGATCCGTACGTCGGGGCGAAGTTTGCGCAGATAGCCCGGCACAAGCCAAAGGTTGTAGTCGTGCACCCAGACCAAAGCACCGGGGGCTGCTTCGTTGGCCGCCATCTCCGCAAAGCTCCAGTTTACCTGGCGAAAATTCGGCCAGTCGACGTTGTCGTAGTTATATTTGTCCTTGAAACTGTGCAGGATGGGCCAGAACGCTTCCTTTGACGTGACGTGGTAAAACTCGCGGACCTGATCAGCCGAGAGCGGCAGACGGGATACCGAATACTCGCCAAAGTCATCCTTGACCTCGATCACCCTTTCAAATTCCGGGTTTGCCGGATCGTCCGCCAGTTTCCACGCAACCCAAGCGCCGTGGTTGACGGAGCCGAACAGGCTCTTGAGCGTCGGCACGATGCCGTTGGGGCTCTTGTTCTCACGCAGAACGGTTTTTCCGTCCACTTCCACTTCTTCGTAGGGTTGACGATGATAGACGATGACAAGATCGGATGGCATCGGAACCTCCTAGGCGGCTTGGGTCTTCATGAATTCGAAGGCGAGAATTGCCTCGGCGATACCTGCAGCACCGGCACCTTTGGCAAAGTGAACGTGGTCTTTGCCTGCCAGTGCCTCCAAGAGCTTTTCTTCTGAGTTACCGACGGCGACGGCGGGAAGGCCAAGCGACAGCATCGACAGGTCGTTCAACGTGTCACCGGCAACAAGACACTTACGGTTATCGATTGACAGGTGGCTCAGCAATCGCAGCAGGGACGGCCCCTTGCTGACATCCTTTGGCAGCACGTCGAAAAAGCAATCCGCCGACGTTATTGCATCCAATCCGAGACCGGCTACGATATCGAAGGCTCGGTCATCAAATTTTTTGGGGTCCATGTCATAGCTTACGCGGTATCTGAAACCGGTCGGTTGAAGACGCAGCCCGGCGACGTCCTTCAAGGCCATCTCGACGCGGGTACCCGAACCCTTCCATGCAGCTTCAATTTCAGCCTCCAGTTCAGGGATGGGAGACAGCAGATGATCGTCGCCAACCTTGGCGATGGTCGTGCCGACATCACCTACGACGTAGTCGGGTCTGGGCACGCCATGCGAACGTGTAAGATCGCGCACAAATTTCGGATCGCGTCCTGTGACAAAGATCAATCCGACATCTTTGCGGTTGTTTTCAATCCAACTGTACAGACCGGCGCGGGACCTTTCGTCACCGCCAAGGAATGTGCCGTCGAGGTCGGTTGCAAGCACCAAAGGTTTGTCTGCAATGGAGTCAATGATTTCGCTCGTTCGGGGTTTCATAAGATCCTTTCTGAAAGTTGTTGAAAGTCGACCGGCGTTGCGGGGGAGTCGAACGATATTTGTATCGCTCTTGGTTCTGCCTCGCTCGGGCGGGACCAAAGTGCCGCAAAGGTTTCTCCGATGCCCACACCGGAACGCAGGATGCTGTCGACAGCTTGGCAAATTTGCATCGGAACGGCTAGACAATTGGCGATGTCTGTCACGGAATTCGTGTTCATCTCGCCCTCCACCACAATCGGTTTGCCGCCAAAGCATGCGACACGCAGTAATCCCTGACCGAGCCGAAAACCCAGCGACATGTTCCGCGATGTCGGATTGGAACAGGTCAACGACAGATCGTCCACACCGGAAAGTCCAGTTCCGGTCTTTCGACGTCCTACCAATGCCTCGGACAGAAGCTTCATCTCGTCCAGACCACGTCTGATAAACGCTGCGCGGCTGTTCTCGGCATAACCGGTACCGCTCACCATGCCCCAGGCGATCGCAATCATTTTCTTTACGGCACCATCAATTTCCACGCCGATCACACTGCCCGAGCCATATGCCCTAAAGCTGCCAGTCGACAGGGTGACGGGGAGACGAACTCTGGCGGTTTCAGAAGGGACAAGCCGGTCCTGTGGTTGAGGCGGGAAGGCGACGGTGGCTGCCGTAGGGTAATCCAGCACTGTCTCTCGGGCAAAGATCGGGCCGGATGCAACACCTACAGGCCGACCTTTCAATTCCTCCTCGACAACTTGTCTCATAAACATACCGGCTTCTTCCTCAATCCCTTTGGCGCAGACGGCGGAAGGAAAATCCGGACCGACGATCTCATCAACCTGTCTCGAGATTGCCTGCGCAGAGCGTGACGGCATCATAACCAACGCCGAATCCGCCTTGCCCAGCCCAGTCTTCATGTCTTTCACGTTTACTACCTCTTGAGGCAGTGGGAGACCTTTGAGATCCTTTATGTTTTTATGCAGGAGATTGATACTGTCGATTACTGCACACTCGAGGCCCCGCAGGTGGGTTTCGATACTGCGGCGGGCTAAAGTTGGCGCGAGCACCGTTCCCGATAATCCAGCCCCCAGAATTACACCGGTCCGGCAGGGACGCACCTTGTCCAGCTCCGAAGGTACTTTGATCGCTTGGTTTTCCATCAATTCCCAGTTTCGTTTGCATGAAGATAACCTCCACAAAGGTACAGTGCCAGTTTCTCTAAACTTTCAATTTATGCAAGCACGCCGATTTTATGCCGTGCAGCACAAACATTGTTTTGCCGCGGTACGGTGCAACTTCTCCTCACCTTGATGTCGAGCAATGCCACATTTCGTCAAGAAATGATCAAGTCACGACATAAAATAAGCCAAAAGCGACTTTTTCAAGGGGGGTGTTTTGGCTTTTGAGGCTGTTGCCTCAACCGCAGAGCCGCGCGCGAAGTTTCGGACCAGTCGTTAAGGTGGATCGCATGACGAAAGAGACGATCCGAAATGGAGAGACGAAAGAACCACTCGCCTGAGTTCAAGGCCAAGGTTGCGCGTGCGGCAATCCGCGAGGAGATGATGCTGGCGGAATTGTCTGAGCAATACGCGCTCATCCCACCCAGATAGGCACGTGGAAGCGTGCAGCGAGAGAGAAGATGGCGACGGCTTTTGTGCGCCGGGGTGCTGCACCCGAGCAGGAGAGCGTGGCAGAAGTCGACAAGCTGCATGTCAAGATTGGTCGACTGTTGGTGGAGCGGGATTTCTGGCCCCCTCTCGCGCATGTAAACATGTACTGCCGTGCAGTGATGCCTCGCACCTGCTGCCCAGGACGCGATGCAAAAACTGTGAGTAAGGATTATTAGCTGAGCATGCGTCGGCAAAGTGCCCTGCTCACGTTGACGCGCTGCAACTTGTACTACAATCCGAAGGATGAGAGCGCTGAAAACCTGCGGTTAATGACGATTGTCGACAGGCTGTTCCTGGTGACGCCGTCGTACGGATCGCGCCAATCTCTTGTGACATTTCCCGCTGTGACATTTACCGCGAAAATACACTGCCGGTCAATGAATGGCACGGCACATGAATCGCAACAGCTACGCCTGCGGGCGGCATCGTGTCCCCGTTTGATGCGCCTCATGCAGTGGGTGCCGATCTCCCGAGAGCCCAACGCCAGCAGCATAAGATCTGGCCAACGAAGTACGTGAGTTATTGAATATTTTTGGCGTTCGCCTTCTCATGACCGTGAAGCACGGCAGTTTTGACAGTGTTGTCCGACTGTTATTTGAGATGGATGAAGTTGTGGCCCATGCTTTGGTGCCGCTCTTGGACGCGTGTGTGGTTTTGTATCAGCACTTTTTCGAACTGGATCGCAGGGTCAAACGCGTTGCCAGCCAAGACGATGTCTTTATGCGCATGATGACATTTCCAGGCGTCGAGCCAATCGCTCCACTTACCTTCAAAGCCACTGTCGACGATCCGACACGTTTCAAACGATCACGGCCTGTTGGCGCGCATTTTGGCCTGACGCCGAGACGATACCAGTCAGGTGAACACGACAATGCTGGTCGGATATCAAAAGTTGGGGATCGAGATTTGCGCGCAACGCTTTATGCGGCCGCAAATGCACTCCTCAAGCGAACGATAGCTGGGTCTCAGATCAAATCGTGGGGCATGATGCGACTGATGGGCGCTCAGGGGCGCCGTCGAGCCGTTTTTGCTATCGCAGAAAAATCTGTGGTCTTGCTGCATCCCATGTTGGTTGATGGCGCGGAATTCCGTCAGGACCAGTTGGGAGGTACCGCATGATCTGAAACGCCAACCGCCAATCCTAACGGGGTCGTCCCTCACCGGACCAGGTTCGCGGAAGAAGCCGGATATGGTTGCTGCGCAACGTGAAGCGCATCTCAAAGCAAGGCTCTCCACGTCCGATCCGACATATGCGTGCAGCGATGCCCATCACGGAATCAAACAGACTGCGAAGAGAAGCGTGACGCGGAAGAGTGATAACGACCCAAAAGAAGAAGCAAAATGAGCTTGACTCAAACAGCCAATTAGAAAAGCTGCCGTCCAGCAGCGATCCTGAATGCTGCGATGCAGCCCATCGAAGAATACATTCGATTCGTCTGCACAATCAGGAGCTGGCTGTTTTTACTCAGCTACCGGGGCTGTGTTGATTACGGCCTTCAGCATCAACGAAAACACAGATGGCCCGCATCTGCCCAAAGCATACGCGGCGCAGGACATTGATCCTGTGCCGCAAACCGGTCAGCTCGCGACGGCGAGCGACTTCTTGGGGTCGTGAAAAGGGGTTGGGACAACTGTCCCGCCGCGTGTTTCGCCCAGCTTGTCTACCGTCAGCTGCGTGCCGATCTCAGTGTGTTCGATGCTCAGCATTCCAAGGGCGATGTTCTTTTCCAGCCTTGGGGAATAGACCGCCGAAGTCACGGTGCCGATCTGTGTGCCGTCCTTCAGGATCGGCCAGAAGAAATCGTTGGTGCCGACAAAAGGGTCCCCCTCGATTTCCAGCCCGACAAGCCGCTGTTTCACACCCTGTTCCCTGATCCTCGCCAATGCGTCCTTGCCGATGAAATCCACGGCCATGTCCACGTTGACCAGCCGGTCCATGTTCAACTCGAAGGGGTTGTTCGCCAGGGTCATGTCGGCGTGATACGACAACATGCCCGCCTCGATCCGGCGAATGGACGAGGTGTGCCCCGGCTTGAGACCCATCGGCGTGCCAATGTCCATTATGTGCTCCCAAAGCCGGCCACCGGCCGAGCCGTCGCGCAGGAAGATCTCATAGCCAAGTTCGCTCGACCATCCGGTGCGCGAAATGATCAATGGGACGCCGTGCCAGTCGTATTCCATGAAGTGGTAATATTTCAGTTCTGTTGGTGCATCGCCGAAGCAGGCGCGCAGGATATCGCGGGATCTGGGGCCCTGAAGCTGAAGCGGCGAGACGTCGGGCTCTGACAGTTGGACGTCCATACTGGCATTCACGGCGACGCCACGCGCCCAAAGCAGCACATCGCTGTCGGCAATAGACAGCCAGAAATGATCCTCTGCCAGCTTGAGCAAGACCGGGTCATTGATGACCCCGCCGTCCTGATCCGTGATGATCACATATTTGCACTGCCCGATCTTGCACGTCGACAGGTCGCGCGAGCACAGATACTGGGTAAACTTGGCGGCATCAGGCCCCTTGATTTCAACCTGACGTTCAACCGAGACGTCACACAGGATCGCTTCATTGACCAGATTCCAAAAGTTCTGGGCCGGATCGCCGAAATCGCGGGGTATGTACATATGATTGTAGACTGAAAAGCCCTTGGCACCCCAACGAAGAGCCGCGTCGGAATAGGGGGACTTTCGGACCTGAGTGCCGAAGCTGAAGTGCGCGAATTCCAGTTCATGTGCCATGATGTTTATCCAATTTGATATGTGAGGTATCAGACTTTCTGGCGAACCAGATCGCGGAGTTCGTTTTTCCGGACTTTTCCGGTGGTGGTCTTGGGAAGATCTCCGAAGACAATCTTTTTCGGGCGCATGTACCCAGCAAGCTTTGCCCTGGCATGGGCAAGCAATTCTTCTTCGGTAACCTCGCCCGACAATTCGACGAAAGCGCAAGGTACCTCGCCCCATTTTTCGTCAGGCATCGCCACTACGGCAACAAGGCTGACGGCGGGGTGGGAATAGATCGCCCGCTCCACTTCAATGGAGGAGATGTTCTCGCCGCCAGAGATTATGATATCCTTGGCGCGGTCCCGGATGTCGATGTAGCCGTCCGCGTGTTGTACCGCAATATCGCCGGACCAGAACCAGCCGTCCTTGAACGCCTTGGCGGTTTCCTCGGGCGCCTTCAGGTAGCCCTTCATGACGATGTTGCCGCGAAACACAATCTCACCCATGGTTTCGCCATCCCACGGAACGGGCGTGCCGGTGTCGGGGTCGAGGACCAGCACGTCTTCCTCAAGTTCGTAGGCCACGCCCTGACGAGCCTTCAACTCGGCCTGTTGATCAGCGGGAAGTCCCGCCCAGCCGGGTTTTTCAGCGCAGACGACAGCGGGGCCATAAACCTCGGTCAGCCCGTAAACGTGCGTTACAGAGATGCCCATGGCCTCCATCGCCTTGATGACGCTCGCGGGGGGTGGTGCTGCGGCGGTCATCATCTTGATCTTTTGCGGGAAGTCCCGCTTTTCTTTTGCTCCGCTGATCATCGACATGATGATCGGTGCGCCGCACAGATGCGTGACGCCGTGATCGGCGAAGGCGTCATAGATGGCATCCGCCCGGGGCGCGCGCAGGAACACATGGCAACCGGCCAGCATCGTGATCGTCCAGGGAAAGCACCAGCCGTTGCAGTGAAACAGCGGCAGTGTCCACAGATACACGGGATAATGCGGCATTTCCCACGTCACCACGTTGTTGACCGCATTGGTCCACGCGCCGCGGTGGGAATAGACCACGCCCTTGGGCCGACCCGTGGTGCCAGAGGTATAGTTAAGCGCAAGTGCATCCCATTCGTCGTCCGGCAAGGCATAGGCGAATTCAGGATCGCCCTGTGACAGCAGTTCTTCATAGGTTAGCGTGCCGATCCGGTCGCCTCCCGGTCCTTCGCTGTCCTCGATATCGACGACCAGCAGGTCCCGGCCAGATTGCGCCACGGCCTCGGCCGCCATTGCCGAAAATTCGGTATCGACCAGCAGGATCTTCGCATCGCCATGCTCCAGAATATAAGCGATGGTACCGGCATCCAGCCGGGTGTTATTTGCGTTCAGAACGGCCCCCAGCAGGGGCAGCGCCAGCGCGCATTCCAGCGCCTCGGGGATGTTTGGTGCGATCAGGGCAACGGTGTCTCCCTTGCCGATGCCGCGCTTGCCCAAGGCCGAGGCGAGCCGCCTGCACCGCGCAGCGACCTCACCCCAATTGCGCCGGATACGCCCATGAACCTGGGCGGGCAGTTCAGGGTGCACGCGCTCGACACGCTTTAGGATCGAAACTGGGGAAAGCGCCGTGTGATTGGCTGCGTTGCGCGCAAGCTCGGGGCCGTCATATGTCATTCTCCGGTCCATTCTGGCATTGGTTGCTTGCGGGTGAAGGCCCCAATGCCTGCAACCGTGTCTTTGGCCATCATGTTTTCCGCCATCGCGCGACCGGCAAAGGCGTAAGCCTGTTCCAGCGGCATTTCGAGCTGCTCATAAAAGGCGCGTTTTCCGATCTTAACCGCAACTGGCGATTTGTCTGCGATGATGCGCGCCATTTCCATACTTGCCGTCTCGACGTCTGCCAATGGCACGACACGATTCAAAAGGCCCATTTCGGCGACGCGGTTTGCAGGAAGAAATTCCCCCAGCAACAGCATTTCCATCGCCAGTTTGCGCGGCACATTGCGCGCCAAGGCTACCATCGGTGTTGAGCAGAACAGCCCGATATTCACGCCCGACGTGGCGAATTTCGCATCCTCGGCACCAACGGCCAGATCGCATGATGCCACGAGCTGGCACCCTGCGGCCGTGGCAATCCCCTTGACCTCAGCGATCACCGGCTGCGGCAAGCGCACCACGCGCAACATCATCGCCGAGCACTTGGCGAAAAGGTCTTGGAAATACTGGAACCCACCGTCCGCGTCGGCGCGGCGCACTGTCATTTCCTTAAGGTTATGACCTGCGCAAAAGTGGCTACCGCCGCTACGAATGATTACAACCTTTACGCTGCGGTCTACCGCGATGTCATCCAGAACTTCCGACATCGCGGTCAGCATCGCCTCTGACAAGGCGTTGATCGACTTAGGTGAATTCAGCGTCAGGACGGCAATACCATCGGTGTCCGAGCGCAGGATAAGCTGATCGTTTTCCATTATACTGTCCATCATTTACTCCAATGCGCCTCCGGCTTTTTGCCATGCACCGACGCCGCCGGACATGTTTACGACGGGCGACAAGCCCATCTCCATCGCAACCTTCGCCGCGATGGCAGACCGTCCACCGGATGCGCAGGAAGAGACGTAGGTCTTGTCCTGATCAAACTCGGATTTGTGAGCCGACCTTTCCGGGCCGATGTGAAATTCCATCATGCCGCGCGAAGACGCCACGGCCCCGGGGATCACGCCTGTCTTGGCCTGTTCCGTGCCATCGCGCAGATCGACAAAGACATGATCGGGCGAGCCGAGCAGGCTCAATGCCTCTTCGGCACTGATCGCAGGCACGTTCGCCATTGCCTCTTTCACGATGTCCTTGGACGTCTTGGTAATGGTCTGTGGCAATTTCATATTCCTTTTCCGGACGGTGTCAGGCCGCCCAATTCAAATTTCGAGGTCAAGCCGCGGTTTCCAGAACGGGCGAAACAGCTCGATTTTTGGGCAGCGGTTCATCACCACTTTCAGGCCCGCATCTTCAGCCAACTTCGCAGCGGCATCGTCGTAGACGTCAATCTGACCCCAAAGCACTTTGGCACCGATCGCAATCGCCTTTTCCGTGATGCCATAGAGTTCCTCTTTCGGCCGGAAGACCTCGACCATATCAACCGGACGGTCAATCTCTTCGAGCGAATGATACACCGGAATACCGCGGATCTCGGTCAGGTTCGGGTTCGGGTTCACCGGGATCATGTCATATCCTGTTTCGTGCAGCACGCGCAGCACCCCATAGCTGAACTTGGTCTTGTCGGCGCTGGCCCCTACCATGGCGATGGTCTTGACCGATTTCAGGATGTCATCAAGGTACTTCTGGTCGTAGTCGTAAAGATCATCAAGCGCGGCTGCTGGCATGTTAACGGTCCTTGGGTGTGGCGATGTCCGCCTTCAGCTCATGCGGCTGCAGCGGGTCGAGAAATGGATTGCGATAAAGCTTATCGTGACTTTCGACGCCGACTTCCAAAGTGCAATCGGTTGTGGCGCGTGCGATACACAGCAAGACGTAGCCATTGTTGATCTGACGATTGTTCAGCGCCACCTGGCGGCGCTGGTCTATCTCACCTGAGGTCAGCTTGGCCGCGCAGGTGATACAGCCACCGTATTTGCAACCGTAAGGCAGATCGACGCCCTGCTCGCGCAGGCAATCCAGCAATGGGCGGCGGGCCTCGACGCGGTAGGTCGCGCCGCCGCGGTTGGCGATCGTTATGGTGCGGATCTCGCTCACAGCCAGATATCGCTTGTGCAGTCGCCGCCGGGATAGCGGGTTTCGTGGCAGCGGCTTGGGCCATTGGGTTCCTTGCCGAAGTCGACGATGAAATCCTCGTTGATCTTCATGCCGCCCTTTTCGACATCGCAGTCAATCATCACCATGACACCGCCCTGGGTGCGGATCTCGGGGTAAAACTGGTTATCCCATGTGCTGAACAGTGAGGTGGTAACGTAGAGCCGCTTGCCATCCAGCGACAGCTGATACATCTGCGGCCCGCCCGCGACCTTGACGCCGTTGACCACAGGCGCCTTGCCCAACAGACCACCCATGTAGACTTGGCCGGTCAGCACCGGATTGTGCGGATCGCTGATATCATATTGGCGCATGTCGCCGTGCAGCCAGTTGTTGAGATAGAGATATTTGTCGTCCATCGACACAAGGATCGCACTCATTACCCCCGGAATGGGGATCGGCCACTCGGGGTGCGGTTCGTTCTCGACGTCGATGATCTTTTCCCATTCCCACTTGCCAGCCTGGGACTTCCAGAAATGGATCACATTGGCCGACAGGGCCGCGCCGCAAAAGCCGTGGCTGCTATCTTTGTTATGGTGGAATTTCACCTCCAGTGGGATCAGCCCGTCTTCGCCAAGGTATAACGTCTCGACCGGCTTGCGGGCCTCGAAGTCCCAGATGTGCAGGCGGCGACCATATTTGAGGTGCCCCACTTCTTCGAGATCAAAGCCGGGCATGAATGTATTGGGCGCGGCCCATTCCGAGGAGACCATCACATTGTGGCGCGGCTGGTACCAGAAATCGTAGCTGAACGGGATATCGCCCATGGTAGCTTCCCACCGGCCGACGATCTCGAAATCCTTGTTGAGATGCAGGTAGCCGCCGGGCGCTTCGCCCTTGGCGTCACCGAGGAACGAAATGATGATCTCGGAGCCAAGGCAATGCACGGTGTGGGGCCCGCTCAGGTTGGTCTTGGACTTGATCTCCGCCCCGTCGATCACCTTGTGCAGGCGCGGCGCGCGCGGATCAGTGGCCGTGTCGATGATGTGGATGTTGTTGGACCGCACGCCGGGCACCAGCAGGTACTTGCGCGCCATCCCCGCATCGTCATGGCAGGACGAACAGGCGTTCCAGCCCATGTGATGCAGCTCGTCTCCGATGCCGAGCATCTCGAGACGGTGGATGACCTGAGAATACGTCGGGCTGTCGGGGTCCGCGTCAACGGTCGCCAAGTAGTCCGGCTTCTGAATCCCCGTGCCAGTATAGATGGCAATCGTGTAAAGCAGCTTCTCGCGCGGAGCCTTTATGGCTTCTGCCGGGCTTGCATACCCCGGGCCGCAACATGCGCCGTCCATCATCACATCCCCCCCTTGCGATCACAGTATTGCTCTCGTAATCTGATAACAAGATTCCCACAACGAAAAATATGCATCTTGAGCGCCTCACGCTGATCCTCGAAATCGTCAGCCAGAAGGGTGAGGCCACGGTGGCCGAGATTTGTGCCCATTCGGATCTGCCCAAGCCCTCTGCCTACAGGTTGGTCCAGGACCTGGTCAGCGTCGGCCTGCTGGATCCTGTCGGGCGTGGCCAGTTCACACTCGGGACCCGCCTTAAGGCGATAACACGCAGCGATAATTCGGACCGCATGCTGCTGGAATTGATCGCGCCCGCGCTGAAACAAGCCGCCTCACAGTTTGGAGCCGCGTTTTTCCTGTCGAGGCTGCGTGGGAAATCAGTTGAAATCATTCATGTCGAGACGCCGGACACCGGTGTGTCCTATCTCCATCCTGGTTTGGGAAAGCGCCCCCTGCATGCTTGCTCCTGTTCCAAGGGTATTGCCGCCTTTTCCCCAGATTTGTTTTCGACTGGCGAAATGGAAGGCCGGTTGCGTGCGTACACCGAATTCACCCTGACAAATGTGCATGACTTGGAAGCGGAATTCAAAACCATTCGCCAGCGCGGTTTTGCGGAATGCGTGGAAGAAATCGAGCGCGGCATGTGCTCGGTTGCGGCACCCTTGGCGCCAAACGGCCCGGGCGCCACAATGTCCATTGGTGCGACCGGTTCGGTGCGGGTGTTCACGCCAGCGTTTCGTGAAAAACTCGGCCCTCAGATCACCAAAATCGCGTGCGAAATATCGACAATCCTCGGTTGGAGTGTCGCGCAGGATACCGGAAAGAAAAGCGTATCTTGACGTTTAATTGGCCCGCATCCTACCCATAGCGAACCTTGGAGCAGGACGAGCGCGGAAACCACGGTCTAAAGCCCTGTGCATGTCCGCGCTTTTCAATTTCAGATAGCACCCATGTGGGTGCAGCGAATGTCAGGTTCCCGCCGATGAGATGGAAAAACATCCGTTCACGATCGCACAAAGAGAACACTTTGGCGACGCGCGAACGCTGTTCTGGTCAGGCCTTGCGCTTTTGCTGCGGCGCAGCAAGGATCTTGGCCAGTTTGCGGAGGTTCTGAGCGGTTGCGGCCGGCAGGAATTCGTCATTTGCACCGTATGGGCCAGGTCGTCGGAGTGGGCCAAGTAGTCAGAACCTTCCGAGGCCGAAGATGCGCTTGAGGTGCGCCAAGAGCATCTCGATCTTCTCCCGGAGCTTTATGGAGATGTCGTATTGCTTGGTCTTTGCGATGTCTCGGGCGACCAGGCGGGCGTCTTCGTGTTCTTCGCTGGTCATCGATCTGGCATCTGCGTTCGGGCAGCATTTTGCCTTGGACGGGTAGGCCTGGCAGGTCAGTTTCAGAGCACAGTATTTGGTTCTATGCTGGCTGGTCGGCCCCCGGTTCCGCCGGGGCGATGCTTGCTGCGTCCCAATCCGCTTTCAGCGTAGCGTGTTGCTTGTTGGCATCCGCTTCGATCAGGCTAGCGTCGATGGCCATGCGCTGGTCGCTGACCAGACCTTTCGCGAGGCAGCGCGCGGGGGTCGTCTCAGACAGATGGCGCAGCAGCGCGCTGTCGCGAAACCGAGCGTGACGGTTTTTGGAAAACGTCGAATGATCCGGCACCCGGTCGCTCAGATCGAGGCGGCAGAACCAGCGATACGCGAGGTCCAGATGCACCTCTTCAGACAGCCGCAGCTCTGACCGGATGCCAAAGCAACACCCGACCGACAGCATCCGCGCTCTCGAGACATTGCTGCGCGATGCCCTGCCGGGTCGAAGATCAGCAGTTCGGGATCGACGGAAGGGCGACCGGTGTGGCTGTAAAAATCCGCAAGGTGGGTGCGGATGCTGCTCAGATCGACGAACCGGTCGATAGATCGCAGCAGGTGGTCCCGGGGGACTGATCTTCCAGAGATAACTCGTAGAAGCGCACCGAATGAGCTCCCTGCCGCGGCCCCATTATCGCCAATCCTCCCCCCGATTACCGAAATTGAACCAGCAGTTCACGTCGCAATCAAGGCAGAGTTCTTCAACAAAATACGCCCTTATTGCCGCTTTGCAGCATCAGCAATTTTTGCCCTATTTTGTTGAAAAAGTCTTGTTGCTTTGAGGTAAGTCGTTTGAGTCGCTCGTTATTGCAGGACGAGGGAGGATTTTGCGATGATGGGCACTCAGGAAGCTCCGGGGCTGCTGTTTTACGACTTTGACAGGGAGGCGCATGTTC
>Ga0307930_1002259_pt1 | contig 14776 bp, 20 predicted proteins | sample OrgLakmetageno46_FD_203161 | JGI IMG/M metagenome (GOLD analysis project Ga0307930, IMG submission 203161) | Saline water microbial communities from Organic Lake, Antarctica - #46 | ecosystem: Environmental > Aquatic > Non-marine Saline and Alkaline > Saline | place: Antarctica: Organic Lake... | reverse complement strand
ATAATGGTCGTGGTGGGATGTCTTCTTCTTCCTCAGGCGCAGAATTTGGACCTACCTACTTGATGTCCTATCAAGCGTTGTCGCAGAGCGCAGTGGGCATGTCGTCGTTGGCCCCCTCTCAAACAGCCGCGCTGGTAGGGCAGAGCCAATATTTGGATGGAGATGAAAATGGTGAATCAGCCCCTGAGCCCGAGGAGAATTTGAACAAGGCCATGGAGAAAGACGACGACGAAGAAGATGATGAAGAGAGTGGAAATGTAGGTAGCACGCAAAGCAACGGTCAAGAGTTTGCTCCATGGTCAGGCGAATCAAGTGATGTTGAGGAAGAAGCCAGCATTACAGAACGACGAGAAACAGAGGTACATATCCAGCCTAGTTTTTTCCTGCAAATCTTAAAAGTACAGATAAGCGCCTTGGTTTTGTTTCATATGTTTTTACTTGGAAGTTATTTGGAGAGCTTTTCATCTATCGTGTCTCACATATATTTCCTCTGGTTTTATGCCACAGAGCCGCGACCGTTGCGGACATGCCAAATTAGAGCTCTCTGATTTGAACCGCGAGCCCAGCATGCCCTACGTGATTCGAGTCCTAGTGGCCTACCAAAACAAGTTTCACGAGTCGTCTTCCTCGTCGACTGACAGCGATGCACCCCTGTGGATCCCGGAAGTGTCCAAAATGTTAGCGCGCGGCCAGCCTCGCAATTTGCGCCTCTTCGCAATCAAGGTATTGATTCCTTGGTTTGGGTGCTTCTTTTGTTGTGGACGTTTTCTTTTATTTGAGGAAATTGTCATTTTGCGCCAGTGTCAAAGTCTATTAATCTACATTATTTTTTTTCCCTTTACAGTTGCTGCTAAACGACGACATTCGACCAATGGTGGCGCCGTGCTTAAATGACCGAAACAATGACGAAGATGACGCCGAGGCCGGTTCAGCAAAAGATGACGGTGGGCTGTGGCAGGACTTCATGCGCTGCGTGGTCGATGAATTGTGCCGCGACAAAACTGAAGGCTTTCATAGTTTGCTGCAGGAGGTATGCGTGTATGCTGAATGAGAGTGGGTTCACTGTGTCTTGTCCTCATTATTGTACGCAAAGTTTTCTACTTGTTTTAAAGCGTTTTCGGAGTTTTCTCTTTATTTCTTGCAGTGCACGTTGGTTTAGTATGAGCACTCCCTTCATACATTTTATTCACCTTGTTTGTTGCACAGGTGTGCTATGCGCTGAACAATGAGTGGAAGCATGCGCCCAATCCAGACAGCAGTTTGAGCAATCAAGGCGAAGGCGATGATTCCAGTGATCCGAAAATGGGCGCTTCCTTTGTGTCCCACTTGTTGTCCGTTGCGTTTGTCGAATCGGGGCCACAGGTATTTTACCCTTCTTGAATTATGAGAGAGAAAGAGGGGCAGTTTGTCTTTTGAAGGGCCTTTTTCTTGTTTATATGAAAACCACCTTAAATCTTCGGGAATTTCCTAAATCCCACTACGGATGCGCACTCATGTCTCTCTGCCTGTGCCACTATCCTCATCAACAATCCAGCTTCGCCAAAACGTGGCGGACATTTCTTCGCTCTTGCACCGCTGGCAACCTCGGGCCTTGAATCTGGGCAGTGTAGCCGACCTGTTGGAGACTTCCTTTGAAGGCAGCGGTGGAGCAAAGGGAAAAGCATTGGATTATCAAAAACGCAGCGCCAGCAGTGGCGCTAGCTCTACTGGTAAAAACTGAAGAAGACCTGTTTTTTTTTTTTTGAATAAGTGCTTTTCACTGAATAGAATTGTCAAATGCACCCTGAATAGCGATAACACACGCAGTGTATGTGTGCTTTCGCGATCTTGGCGTTCTTATCTATTCTATGTTTCATATCATATTAGGTCCAAGCGGCACATCTGCGTGGTCCAAGCGGCGACTGGGCTTGCAACTCGTGGCCGCCTTATTGAATTCCAATTACCCCTGTATCGCCTCGGTGTGCCCGGACGCGTCACGCTTGACCAACGGCGTCTGCGACTGCTGCTTGTTTCCGCGCAAAGAAGTGTACACCTACGCCGCTCGAGTAGTCGGGCAGTGCTTGCAAGTGGCTTCTTCTTCGATGAGTGACAGCAGCGGCTTACGACCATGCGACGAAGCAGTTGATTTAGCCGACAGCCTCGCTACCAAGCTGAAAACATTAACTACAGTGAAGCAGAGGTCGCAGCTGATGGAAGTCGTGTGTCCCGTCACCAAAACATGGCCTCCTTTCTTAACCCGTGACCTCGTGCTTCGTTTGCTCAATTACATGCCTACGTTCAAGAGTGCGGAGCGAGCAGCTTTCATGACCAGCCTAGTGCACATGCATTCGTCTCAGAAAGACAGTTTTGACCCTCCGCTGTTTGAGAGACTCAGGCCAGATTTGCCGGCGCTGCTAGCAGATACGACGGAATTCAACGTTTCCGGGGTAAACATATCGAGTACACATCATTATTCGAAGTACCTGACTTATATATGTTGTCTCGGTGTTCCTTTTCTCATATTCACTGATTATATAAAAAACTTAGCAGTGTTCACTGCTCATGCTATACCCGCATTTTCCCGCTTTTTCGTTCTCTTAGGTGCCTCAACGCCCGCAGTGGCGACCTTCGGTGCAATTAGCAACTCTAGCTTTCCTTGATGAGCATGCTCTCTCCGTGGACTCTGTTAATGGCCTCAAGGTATGTGTGGGCGTTGCTGCAATTTTTCTGTTGTCATCAACTCAGTCTCTCGCTTCTCATTTTGACGTCTCACTTTAAAATTTTGTCTTTATCTACCATGTGTCAGTTCTTTTGTGATCAGCATGCCACGATACATGTTGTGATTTGTATCCTCTCTGCTATAATCAGGTCTTTCTTGATCCCCAAGTCCCTCACGGCTTGCCTCGCAACGCTTGCCTCAGCCCTTGCCGTGCCTTGCGAGAATCCGCCTATCGCTTACTGGCAAAACTCTTCACCCAGCACCCTCTCTTGCAGCCAACTAGCAGCAGCAGCAGCAGCAGCAGCAGTGCCAGTTCTAGCACCAGCAGCGTTAGTGGTGGGAAGAAAGATGCCACTTTGAGGCATGCCGTGAGGTGCGCGTTGTTGCAAGGGCTGGCAGACCCGGATACTACAGGGATGAGGCAACAACAAGGTGGAGGCGGCAACAGTGGACTTGAAAATGAAGACGAAGAAGATGAGATCGAAGGCAGCAGTATTTTTCATGGAACGCAAGATGTCGCTGATTTCGACTTTGAAGATGACTTCAGCACAAAGACGACAACAACAGCAACAGCAGCAGCAGTAGCGGCAGCACCACAGCCACCAAAGCGAGAAATTGGTATTCGGCGCTTTTTGTTTGACTTTTGGAGCGAGCACGCAGCCTATTTAGGGAATGGCAGTGGTGACAAAGGAGGAAACAGCAGCACTTTGCAGAGCCGTTTGAAGCAATTGTTAGGCGATTTGTGGGATGCCTCCGTAGCACCGCAGTGGGTGCACTATTCCGCCTTTCTTCTTCTGGATCAGGTATGTTGCTCTTCTTATAGTTCGTTCTCTATGTTACAACGTAAGATTTCGCCCTATCGACTTGTGTTTCGTGGATGGAATCTTCTGCAACACAAGTTCTTGGATGCAGTACGTACTGCATGCGTCTGTCTTACTAGCGTGTACTCTCGTTTACCATGGTTGCAATGTGCGTATACTTATGTAATATTACATTAGGCGGCCTCCCTCACCAGCAACGCAGCATCCGTGTGGAAGAAGCCCTTGAGCGACAGCGCTCATTTCGTCCCTCTGCACCTCGACTCGAGTGGTGGCCCTGGCGGTAGTGGTTTACGCCCGTATGCGCCTGCCTTGAGCTTAGATGCGCAATTTTCTCTGCGTGCGACTCAGAGCGGCGGTACCCTCACACAAGGTATGGTGCCTTTTACGATTACCGACGATTATTCCCAAATGGCTGCGGGAATGCTTCGAGCGACGCAAGCACCTTCTTGGACCCAAACACAAGACATGGCTGGTATAAGTGGTGGTGGCGGCGGCGGTGATGCTAGGATGAAGCCATCTGCAGTGATGGATGTGTATGGAGCAGCCACGCAAGCGAATGAAGAGTCCCAATTCCCTAATATGATGGAGTCCCAACAGACTGGTTTTGCGATTGGGGCGGGCACTCAGTTGGGTTCACAAATGGGCACACAGGGGGGAGTTTCAAGGAATGCGATGGCACCGCCCCCGCCGCGCCGTCGGCACATGGCCAAAGGCAGCAGCAGTGGTGGTCGAGGTGCAGCCCCTAATATGAGCTTGGAGCAAATGCGGCGGCGGAACATGGTCAGTGCCGCAAGCAAACAAGCGCGGAGCCGGAGAGTCGCCCTGTACCGGACCTACCGAGACGGCGAGCTGCCCGACATTCAAGCGTTTACTGCCAAAGAACTGCTGCAACCTCTGCAAGGCTTAGTCCTGCACGATGCCGCTCTGGCGAGGATTGCGTTCGCATGGCTCTTTGCGGAAGTGCACCAGCGTGCCGACGGAAGAACGAAAGAACAGTTGAGTGCGTCGCTGAATCGGCTCTTGGCCGATGCCCCGGACGACACGGCTGTGGTAATGTTTAGGTTTAGGTTTAGGTTTGTAGTGTCATCAGCTGCTAGTCTTTGCTCTGCGTGTGGTACAGCTTTCCCCCTGTCTACAAATTTCTTTAAAGTCGGGTCTCAAGATCTGGCTTTCGGCTTTTCTAAAAAAATATGAGCCATTCTATTCCATCATGTGATAATTCTAGGTGGGTTGCCTGCATTCAGCAGCACTGCGGGTGGTGCGGACAGCAGCTGAGAAAGACCGCAGCAGCAGCAGCAGCATTGCCTCTTCCTCTCGTGACTCAGGTGCCTCTGCTAGCACCAGCAGTGACAGTGGCAGTGGCATTTTCGCACTCGAACCAGCTGTGGTGGCAGAATCAAGCTTGCGAAGCCTCAATTACCAGTCCGGGATTGTCTTACTGGAAGAAATGTTGCTCGTGCGTCGCGGGGACCTCAAAATGGGAGTCGCAGCAAAAACAGCTATCGCCAAAACAGGTAAAACGGCACCTGGAGTTGCTGGTGGTGGTGGTGGTGCTGATACTACCATGACTGCAGCTGACTCACGTGCATACGACGAGGCGAACAGCGACAGTTGGCTGCAGTTGTCGCGACTGTATGCGGCGCTCGGCGAAAAGGATGTCCTAGTGGGCATCAGTCTACGGGCAGCCCAAAATGAGGTACATTTTATTAGAGTAAGGCACTCATCCTGTATGCCAAGGGGTATCCTTGAATTTTTTAGACAGCGAGTGTATCGTACGATTAGACTTCATTGCGGAGGTTTGCATGTTTGTATTGCAAGTGTGTGATGAAGTGCCCACTTCAAATGTATATATTAGGGCACCCACGAAGCTCTACGCCTGGAGCTGGCGGGCCAATACTCCAACGCCATTGGGTGCTACAACAAGTTGATCGAGCGGCAGTGGCTGTTGCTCCGAAAACAGAAAGGAGGCGGCGGCGGTGGTGGTGGAGATAGTGATGAAGAGCACGAGATGCAAGAAGACGAGGTAATATGAATGCGTTTCTTGTGTTTGTCACAGCAAAATCATGTTAACTGTTTGAATCTTTGATTTTGCCGCGATGGTTGACTTCACAATTAGTCACAATTACACGACAAAAAACTTGTGATATACAGGCGGACACGTCACCAGAAGGAGGAGGTGGCCTTTCGTTCGAGCTTGCTTCGTCTGCCGAACACGCCACTTGGTTGCAACGGTCACTCGAGTGCTGCAAGCAATTAGGCCAATGGGAAGACGTAAGGAATGCGACCGTGTTCAGCATCGCCAAGGAACAAGACCCGAATACTCTATGGCAAGACGCTCGGACCCGGGATTGGGCGATCCCATGCTATTTGGACGCTTTGCTGCAAGTGCCGCAGTTTCATGGCGAGCTTCGGTCGTTTATGGATGCGGCCCTCAAGGTTGGATTGATGCTTGGTTTTGGGGTGACTATTGGCTGAATCATTTTTATGTGGGGTTGCTTCTTTTCTCTCATGTTCGTACTGTGTCACTTTTTATTTCATTTGCTCAAAGTCTTACACCCTTTTATGTTTTTTTCTCTCATTATGTCTGCATTCGTACATTATATTAGGACGCCTCGAAGCGGGCGTGGTTGGAGCACCACCTGGCACCAGAATTGGCCTTGACCGCGGCTTTGCAGCAAGATTGGGCGCGGGTGGAGCACTGCGCTACGGTGGGGTTCAAACATTTCCAAGCGTCGTGGACCAGTCTGCATCCGTGCGCTTATGCGGCGAGGCGCCTGGTGCTGCGGAACATTCAGGTGAATAAGCCCTATTTATTAGAGGAAGTCATTTTTTGAAATTGTTAGCAACATAATCTAAAAATTGAATCAACTGATGCCTTTGAGAGGTAGTTTGTTCTTAATTAATTTACGCTTTGGTTGCTTTTGCTTTACCTCGTTCACAGCGACTAGCCGAGTTGGATGATCTCGCCAAGTCCGCTCTCAGTACGAGCTCCTTGCTGCTGCAATCGAAGCACAAACAGGGCAGCAGCGTAATGTTAGCTGGTGAAGGAGCGCTTAATAGTAGTTTCATGAGTACTCCAGATGAAGGGGTGACCAGCACGGTGGAAGGCCTTCTGAATGCGTGGCAATATCAGCGCCCAGATGCGTCCGACCCGCCAGAGGTAATGCATATGTACTACATGAAGTAGTCAGACTATGGTCACTTCGTTTTTCTTTTTCTAGAAATCATTTTTAACGACAATGGCCTTCCTCTGGTTCATGTCGTCACGCACAGGGATCTAATTATTGCCCTCGTTTATTGTCATGTTTATTGTGCGTGTGTGTGTTCTTCTAACCCCTCTACCGTAGGTGTGGACGGACTTACTCAACGACCGGCGACTCGGCTTGAGCTTTTTGGTGCAGCAGCTCGACCGCAAAAATGCCTCTTTGTCATCTTTGTCGCCTTCATCTTCCACTCAAGCTCAACAGCAACAGCATTCTGGTCACGATGATAGCTTGACCTCAGTGGAGGCCTCGTTGTCAGCTCCATCCTCAACCTCAACCTCCTCCCTGTACAGCGCTCACTTGCAGCCTCATCTCAACGCCCATCTCGCTGACTTCGGGTTTATGTCGGCGCAAGCGGCCGTGCAGCACGGCAACAAAAGCATCGCCAAGCTGCACGTTGCGGCGTCCACCGAGCTCCTGAGAGCGCCTACGCCGAGCTCCAAAGAGGTACTCGATCAAAGATGCATTTGTGCTCTGTTTGGTTACATTCCATTTTATTCCATGCAGTGTTCATTCGGCGGTCGATTATTCGCGTTTATTTATATATTTTTTTTCTGTTTTTCATCTCTACCATTTTCCTCTCCTGAGTCTGAATTCTTTCGGCTTGTATTCTTTTCTGGTGCACCTGTGTATTTTTCTCTTTCCAACGCGTACTGCTGCTGCAAGTTGTCTCTCCAATTGAATCGCGTAAAAGCAGTGAGCGCTTTCAACCGTTATGTGTTGCTCGGGAGCTCGGACGATCCAGCGTCGGCTTGGAGCAACCTAGCTGACAACCCAAAGGAGCACAAGAAAGCACTTGCCAACATTCACAAGACCACGGTAACGACTGAAGATAGTCCAGTTCTTCGTCTCGTTTCATTCGGTGCTTCTTTCTGCCCCTTCTTCTTTTCCTTCAAAATATGATCCTATTGCAGACCTTCTTTTTTACTTACGACAGATCCCTGTATTATCATGTTTCTGTTTGAACAGTCATTTCCATATATAATTCTCAGTCTGCTTTATCAACACTTTGTTGGTCAGGGAGTCATAAACGAGGCATTATCAGCAATGGCAGACACCGATGAAGGAATGAATGACGATCACGATGATGATCCTTCGCCTACTGGTGTTGCTGGAGAAGCCACGAATGAAAAGTTGGCCGCAGTGTCAGAGTTGCGTTTCTTGAATGGCCAATGGGCAGAGCTAGAATTGGACCTTTTAACATACGGGACTTCCAATCAAGAAACAAGTGCTGCTGCTGCAACTGAAGGAACATCATTAGCAGCAGCAAATGCAGGAAAGACGGCGTTAGAATTGTACCAAGAATGCGCTGCTAATGAAGAAGAGCATCTTTACTCCACCAAGAAGAACACAGGCAACAGCAATGGGCGAGGCAGTCGAGATCCTTACCTGGCGCTCGCCTCCCTCTGTGACAAGCTTTTGAGCCAATGGGAAGCCTGCAACCACAGCAGCAGTTCATCAAAGCGGCGTGCATCGCTCGACAACCACCATCATGAGGATGATAGTAGCGGTGGTCCTTTCTTGTTTGACCCGACCGTGAGCGCTACGGAAGTGGCGTGCATGGTAGTGACTCACACCTTCAATGCTCTACGCATGGGCCAATCGACAGGAGAAGCCATGGCGGCGATTCCGAGGTGTGTGTGTGATTTTAAAGAATCTTTGGCGTCCCTCGTTTCTTCCCTTCTGCGCATCGTCACAAGTTTTACGGCGAATGCATCAAAAGTTGTCGACGCAAACTATTTGTTCTGAGCTTGTTAAGGTTTATCTCAATCTCTGTTTTTATGCTCTATTTTTGAACACTACAGGGTGCTGAACGTGCTCAAGAAGTACCCGGGCGCCTCCAGCGTGTTTCGTGAGGCAACTGCCACAGTGCCGACTTGGCCATTCTTGAGATGGACCTCCCAACTCATGGCGGTACGAGGGCTTCAATTGTTCGTTATCAGTCTTATGCCAAACAATTTTCTTCAATACGCTTCATTTCAAAAATAAAAATACTCACCTGTACCACCATAAACCTTTTATTTTCTACATGGTCTAGGTGCTGGACTCGGAATCGGAAGGCAACGCCGTGATTCCGCTGCTCGAGAGAATGGCGTCGGACTTCCCGCATGCGCTGCGCTATCCCTGGCGCATCTCGCAAGAAGCCCTGTTCAGCGAGAATAAAGGAGAGGACAGTGAAACCAGCGCAGAAGCCTCTTCCTCATTATCCTCCTCATCCTCTTCATCAGCAATAGCAACTCGCAAAGCTCGGGTGGCAGCCACCCGCGTGCGTACGGCCACTTTGAACTTGAAGCTGCACCACCCCACTACGGATGCCTTTGTGGAGGCATTGCACGGCCTGCAGGTGGGTGGTTAGGCATATCGCATCAGAAAAGTTGAGGTTTCCGTATTGGGCGTGGACAATGAATTGCTGCTCTTTTTGGCATATTTTTAAAGACCTTTTTTTAATCATTTGCGTCTGACTTGTTCGAGTTTATTGTTTCTATTCTACGTGTTTGTGTGTGGTCGCACTCACCTCGTCTCAGCATCCGGAGCTTTGGCTGAAAGACGCTCTTCGAGCGATTTCCATCGTGTTTCGGAACAAGGCCCTGTCTTCGCCCGAAAGGCAGGCACAAGCACGGTCTTTGTACCAACGCACCTACCATCGAGTCATTGAATGCGGCGAGAAAGGGCATCCTCTGACAGGGCATCGCAATGGTGTGGGTTCCTATAACCGTGAGTTCGCTGGCAAATGGAAGCGTGTGCTTGAGAGTGCGTGTGGGCGCGAGGGCCAAAAGTTAACGAGCATGAAGGCGCTGGAAGGCGTGCATCGCGAATTGAGCGTGGCGATTGCCAAGATTTCAGCAGGGAAACAGCCTCTTTCGCTGTACAGGTATTGTAGAGAATGAAAGATAGAGAGCAATGATGGAGATTTTAGAGGTAGTGAATGATGATTTGTGTGGATGGTGTCCTGTTATTTTTAGAAACCCACACTACATTGACGAATCACTTCTTTACAGCCTTGTACTTTTTCGTATCTTCTAGCTCGCAGCCCATTTCCTAATGCTTTTTTTTCTTCTGAATTTCTTTGCTCTAATATAGCCGTTGGTTCGCCGATTTCGACGGCGCTTCCACCGGCAGCAAACGCGACGATTTGTTGGAAATTCCAGGCCTGTATTGGTGGCCGCATCAGAAACCGGAACCTCAGCAGCACGCGCGCCTGGCCTCTTGCGACAGCGAAGTGCTTACCATGGGCAGCATTCGAAAACCGAAGCGACTGAAGCTGCTGGGCGATGACGAGAAGGAACACATGCTGCTGGTGCGCCATGTTGTGAATGCTTGCGAATTATCTTCGATGTTCATGGCATGCCAGTAATCATTGCTATCAATGCATTTGCAATTCATTCACGATTTTTTGTTTATGTTTGTGCTTTACCCTTTATCGAACTTCTGCCTTCCGAACAATAATGGTGCAGGTGAAAGGAGGCGAAGACCTCCGAAACGACGAACGGATCGAGCAGCTGCTCACTCTCATGAACAGCATCTTGAGCAACGACGGCGCTGCCTCGGGCGCGGGTCTGAGGCTGAGGACTTACAGTGTTGTGCCCATGACCACCGAAGTAAGAATCAAAGAAAGAAACAGTTAGAAACGTAATCGATCAATTTTCTTGTCAACAGCCTATCACCTCTCTTGTGTGGATATTTTTCAAGAATGCGTTCTTGAAGTCAAGGCTATCTCTTCCTCATTGTCAAATACCTCCATAGCACTAAATTGGCATCCTTGCTCTATCCTGTTGTATGCTTCCTGTAGGTTGGCGTAATCGAATGGGTGAAGCACACCAGCCCTGTAAAAGCAGTTCTCGTGGAGTCCCTGTCCACCGACTCGGTGTTTCGAGCTCAGAATGCAGCCGCTCTGTCTTCCTCATCGTCGTCTACAGGGAGTAAAGCAGCCGCAGCCGCCGCCGCGGGGCCAGTGGAAATCACCAATCAGAACACGTTTGCCGCCTGTGCGGAGTACATGAAAATCACCAAGGGGAAACTGGCAAAAGAAGACTTTCACGAGGTTTGTCTTTCAACAGAATTTTGTTTGGTGGTGGTACCATGTTGCCTTTTTCATTCACTATTTGGTTTGTTCTACTATCCTAGTTCGAACAAAATTTACTTTAATTCAAATTTGTCTGATTACTGTACTCCTATCCTACTGCCGCTTGTACATACCATTATTGATGCTGCCACCACTTGCTACTGTGCAGATGTACCGCAATTTGCCGGCCTCCAAATGCGTGCCCCTGTACGAGTCTGCGGTCTCAATGGTGCCCTGGGATGCTCTGAGGAGGCGCATTGTGGCGCTAGCGCCCGAACCAGAGCTGTTCTTGACTTTTCGAAACGAGTTTGCTAGGTATCCTTGGTCTTGATTATTTTCGAAAGTTCCCTTGTTTGACGCCTCTTCTTGTGTGCATTCCTCTTTTTTCTTTTCAAAGTCTGCACAAATGTGGTTCTTCACTTAGTTTGTATTACTATGTTCATTATTTAGAGTTCGCTCATCAAAATTGAGTTCGTCTTGTAAGTGCACTCATAACGCTCATAACGTGCTTCACTTGTGGTAGGTCTCTGGCCGTCTTTAGCATCGCCGGCTACGTGCTCGGCATAGGCGATCGCCACTTAGACAACTTCCTTGTCGACACCCACAGCGGGCAGATCGTGCCGATCGATTTTGGAATGGCGTTTGGCATGGGGGCGTCGATGTTGCCGGTGCCGGAGCTGATCCCCTTTCGGTTGACCCCTCAATTCCAAGCGTTGTTGAAGCCTCTGGACTCGTTCGGGCTGCTGCAGCACCATGCCACGCTCGCGATGGAAGCTTTTCAGCGACAGGTAGTTGTTTTATTAATGGTGTAATTTTACCTGATCCTAATTGATGGATTTTTTGTTTAAATTTCCCCTCCACTGAATTTCAATTCGTTCCACATGGTTCAATGTACGTCGGTTTGTTCACGTCATCTAACTTCGTTGTTTTTACTTTTTTCTCTCTTCTTTCTCATTTTATTTTTCCTCAGGCGTCGCCCTTAGTCCGCACCATGGACATTTTCTTGCGTGACCCCATCGTGGATTGGGTCGAGTCATGTGCCAGGAAACGCCCTTCTTCGGGTGACGACGACGATGAGGACGACGACGACGAAATGGAGGGCGTCGCTGGCAGGAAGAACAGCAGTACAAAACCCGTGTGGGAGCCCACGAGGCGGATTCGAAACGCGCGCCGGAAACTGAGTGGGGCCAACCCGGTTGACGTGCTTCTCGACGACTTGAAGCAAAACCCTACGGTGACCGCTCTCAAGTCTCTGCCGGCGCTCGAGGCCATGCTGAGGGGGCAAGACGCGAGCAGTGGCAGCAGCAGCCGAGGTAGCAGTACTGGCGGTGGTGGAAGGAGTGTGAAGGCGCCTGCACGCGCGACCAACGCTAGGCTGCAAGAAGCCACACAATCGGCTGCTGACCAAGTGGCTTGCTTGGTGGACATGGCTGTAGACCCGAACCTCCTCGGGCGCCAGTGGATTGGCCTGGCTTCGTGGATGTGAGGCAATAGTGAAATGGGGTTGGGTTATTGACATGGCCTGGTGTGAACCGTGATGAGGATGTAAACATAGAAGGGCCTTTGAAAATTTCTGCGAAGCACGTATTTCCACTTAGCTACTATACATCATGCACGTGTCAAGGCGATTCTTTGGCCAAATCTCTTCCCGATATACGCATGTAGGCAAACTTTGAATTGTTTTCTATATTCATTATTATTAAATGAGTGGCCACCTAGCATCTTAGGAATTGGTAGACTCGCATAACGGATTACCGTGATCTCAGAAACAAAATACACCGCAAAAATTCACGTGCAGCGACACCACATACCATTTTTCTTTATGAAATTTAAAAAAAATTGTTACTGAAGCGAATCTCGGTCGTGGTCACTTCATCCAAGCTTCCACTAATTCAAACTTGTTTTGAAACTTGGTGAATGCCTAATAATATTTGCATCAGTGACTCGACTTCACTTCTCGTGTGGTTCGACTTGTCAAGAGGGGGACTGGGCTTGCTGGTGCAAACCTCACGTAAAGAGGTCGTTGGCGGAGGAGCTGTATTTCTTGCCCTGTAATACTGGGTAATATTCGCAATGAATTCCACCTTTTGCAAGGAAGCTGTTTCCACTCGTTGCAGGCTTGTGCACACGCCATCCGCGCCGTGGTGTGAAGCATTGTACGATGCACATCTTGCTCGGTTATAACGGTCGTAGAACGGAAACGAACAGGCAGAGCTCTTCCACTCGCGCCTATATGGTTCAACCGTGTGAGCCTCAAGAAATTCGTCAAGTTGCATAGTTGGTCCCGTGTACTTCATCATATCAATAGTTTCACTCTTTGTGCGATGATTATCACCGTGTGCTTGTTCAAGTTTCATATCAGTTATTCCTGGAATCAGTTCTGGCAGAAACTTGACTTTATGCGCGCCCAAGCATTCATACCTAGAATGTTAAAAAAATGCTTCGTTAGGTGAGCACCAATTACAGCGCTTGCTCACAGCGTCTCATTTTACTCAAACTTACCAGCTTGCCGAAAGCACATAGCGTGGAATGCATGAGAATGACTCAGCCGAGACTGAACTCATGATGAAGATCATGTCGCCTGTATTAGAGTTGCCATTGTTGTGATAAACATAGTGATCCACGTCGTAAGATGAAAGCTGCATGACTCTATGAAGGTTTGTATCGGGGCGGCAGATAACAACGCGTTCATAGCGCCAGCCGCGCTTATGTTCATGCTTGTGCCTGTGTTGACGTAAAAAATTAAAAATAATCAAAGTAAAGATGACATAAAAGTAGACAAGCAGCAGGAAAGTCAGAGTCTAGTCTTTTGATTTAGTTTCTCACATCATTTCGAGGGAAAGATATATCGACATGTATTGCGATAGGGAGAAGACTTTTACTTCGCAGATTCTTTTTGAGCTTCCGGACTCGCTCAGCTTATTCACGTAGTCCGATGCTTTTTCAAAATGTGGAATCCAGTGACTTTGGTTCTCGAAACGGCTTGCAAATGGCCTGTATAAACGTAACAACTCTGTTTGCAATGCTACAGTCGGCGCCCAAGAAAACAAAAATACGTCCACTTGACCATTGTTCGGCAGTATCAAGTTACGCTCGTACTGGCGCGCCAGTGGGCCAACAGCCACGAATTCAAAGTCGCCTCCCCGGGAATAAAGCCCGTCAACTGAGTGGGCTTGTACAGTGGCATACGACACGCTCCCATATATAGCTATCGCGATTGGGTTCGCGCCAGTGTTCGTCCAGGGTGGAACAGGACTCCAACCCTTATTTAGCACAGGGGGCTCTTCGCATTTAAGTAGCGTTTGATTGAGGCGTTTATAAGGAAGTTGCTCCACACCGAGCAATTTTCGTGGAGTAATGCTACAAGAAGCAAGTACGACAAGATAGTGTAACAATAGAGACTTCATAAGTGGTGAGTCTAAAACTCTAAATAATTGATTGCATAAGTCTAGAAAGGGCAAAAGCAATTAGAAGCGTCGAAGTAAATTGTCCTAAGGCTGGCACTACTAGCAGGCGACACCCTCTTCCTTGAAGCGGAAACGGGGGATAAAGGCTAGCATCAATGTGCAGAGACTATCTACTCCTCACAACCCCGAACTATTCATAAAGAAAGCTGTGCGTTGATGGAGAGCAAGGCCTCCGAGCACTAACTTATCACAAAAATGAGTCGTGGTCGCTGTAGTACTGCAGTGCAGTGAAGAGTTCCGAACAGGAGTTCAGGAGAAGAGATCGAAAAAAAGCAAAGAATATTGGAATGATATGTAATTTTTCATGATATCCACCAATCAACGCGCATATTTATAGCCTCTTCTCTACTACATAATACTACGCCCCTAACGGGGTGGCTGCGCCAAAATTCTGAGAATTCGTGTGGGCTGCGGCCAGTGATGGTTTTTAACCCAAGAATTGGGAGATCCAGGTTTTTATAGTC
>Ga0307930_1002258_pt1 | contig 14776 bp, 16 predicted proteins | sample OrgLakmetageno46_FD_203161 | JGI IMG/M metagenome (GOLD analysis project Ga0307930, IMG submission 203161) | Saline water microbial communities from Organic Lake, Antarctica - #46 | ecosystem: Environmental > Aquatic > Non-marine Saline and Alkaline > Saline | place: Antarctica: Organic Lake... | reverse complement strand
GACGTGCTCAGCTCTTTCGCTTTTAGCAGCGCTGCCTCCAGCGCCTCCACTTCTGCTGCTCCTTCCGTTAAGCCTGCCCGCCTCTCTGAACTTCCGCTATTACCCTGACCGGTGCCCCTTGATGATACTGGCGTGTCTATAGCGTGTGCGCGGCGCGACTCTACATAGAGCGCATCCGCAGCTTCCAAGCTCCGCAGTGCCGCTGCTTCTTCCTCTGCTGACCGCAGACGCCTCCCCAGAGCCTGCATTTGATCTTCCAACATGTGATTTCGACGCTCCAGCTCTAAGGCGCTCTCTCCGCTCTTCACATTCCTCTCGGCGGTGGTATGCTCCTTGGTGCCACTGCTGCTGCCCTGATGTTCACTGCGCGTGTATTCATGCAGGGTAGCCGTTGCCTCCTGCAATTTCCTCTCAAGTTCCTGCGCCCGAAGCCTCCATGCATCCCCCTGTCCCATCGCAGCCTTCAGAGAAGCTTCATTCGCCACTAGCGTTGCTCTACTCGCACACAAGGCTTCGGCTAACAAAAATGCCGAATTGGAGCTGTCACCATTGGCTTGGCGACGCATCTCAGCTGCAGCTGCTGCCCCGTGACCTAGAGTGGCGCTGCTGCTGCTGCTGCTTGGATAGGAAGGCGCCTTATCGTAGGCCATGGAATAAGCATGCACATTCCATCTGCTCGACGCAAGGCCTAGCAACTCCACTAGCTCAGACTCAAACCATGCCTTGAGCACACGAGGCACACCATCGGAGCTCCCACTCGCACTCGCAATCGCGTGTGCTGAAGGGTGTAAGGCATTTTGGACTGCACTCGCCTCTGCTGCACCCGCAGGTAATGGTGGGTCTAACAACACAGCGCTCCCACTGCTGCTGCCACCACCACTCGTAGGTCTTGATGAGGATGTAGTGTTCAAACCTTGCCCTCCTTGTTGCTGCCCAATCACAGCTGCTTCATCTCGGCTCCGCTCGACCTGCACCTCCAAAGCCGCTACACGACGGCGCAAGCTGACGACCACTGAGCGTTGAGTGCGTGCGTCAGCGCCAGCGTCGGCAGCGGCTAAGGAGGCATCCCCTAGCCTGTCTTGCATGGCGCGAAGCCGCTTGGAGAGGACATTCGCCCATTGTTCCGAGGCTGCATTGTTGGCTTGATCGCGAGATGCAAGAGCATCGCGCAAGCGCCCGCACCTGATTGATGGGTTGTTTTCAAGGCAGAATGGAGTGATGTCACACGTGCACGCAATCAGCACAACGCCTAGTATAAGCAACGCGCATCTTGACGTCAAATAGAGCTCACTTGTATTATGATAAGAGAAAGCGCGGCTTCTTTAAACACACGTGCAACACTTTACAGCACTTCTGTACAACGGTGATAAGGATGCTTCATTTACCTCCTTGCTGCTAATGACGCTTGTCGCCTGGCCTTCACCAAAGCTTCTTCGCATCGGGCGCGGCTAGCCGTCTCCGACTGAGCCCGAGCTGCATGAGTCGCACTGATCTCTGCGCTCTGACGCACCGCCGAATCGGCTTGCAACAACAATTCGGTGACCTAGGGAGAGAGGCAGAGGCACACATTTGAAAAGCATGACAGGTCACCGTGTTCATTCACGCCAGTGAACAAAAAAAGAAGAAGGAAGCAAATATCTCTATACTTAGCTCATAGACATATTGCAAAAAAAAAGACATACCCGTTTCAGGAAGACTTCTTGGTCTTGTTGAAGGCTTTGCTCTTGGCCAAACCCTTTACTCGAAGAAGGATGGAATTGATCACGGCTCGCACTGAGGAAATCCTTCAAGAGGTGTTGCACCGCCAATCCGCCGTCTGAATCACTCCCACTAGCATTGCCACTCATGTTGTTGCCGCTCTTCAATGACGACGATGATGACGACGACGAAGCTTGGTGGTCGGCTAATGCCTCCATCGCCGCGAGAGATTGCGCACGGCACACGCGAAGTTCCGACTCGGCGACTTCCACGCGAGCTTTCAGCTCCTCCGATTCCTCTTTGTAGCTCGCGCTCTCGGTCTCTAGAGTGCGCAACGAGAGGCGGAGGACGTCCGCATCTGTGGCAAGGGCTGCGACCTGTGAAGGGCAGTGGTGGCACAACAAAGAAAATGGAAAGTGACTTTATGTAAATGAGGACTGCAAAGAGGGATTGAACGATGGTCCTCGTGAATTAAGGGCAAAGAAAAGCAAAGTTACAAGAAATGTAAGAAGAGCAAACATCAATAATTCAAACCGCCACTACCTCCACGCGCCAATTTGCTCGTAATTTTACGAGTTCCGCTGCTCCCGCCGCCCTCGCGGCTCGACTCTCTTCCAACAGCTTCTCTGCGTCTAGCCTGGCTTTCCTCTGCTTGCTGCCCCAATTCTCGGCCTGACTCAAGGCGCTCGCCAGTTGCAAGCTCCTTCGCTCGTGCATCCCGGCCGCAGATGAGGCGGAGGTGCACTCGACGGTCACTTTGGCGATGCGCTTCAGCACTGCCCGCATTGCCCAGTCCTTTTCGTCGCTGCTGTCTTCTTCATAATCACCAAATGCTTCTCCTCCTCCTCCTCCTCCACGTTCTTGATCCGTGGCAGCAGCAGCGGCGCCGTCACCACCACTACTCGTGCCCCTGTTACTGTGATCGTTATCATCGCGCACACTTCGGGCAGCCCGGCTCGATAAGGCGGTCTGCAGTGCTTCCACCGTCTCCATCAGGACCCCGCACTGCGAGGTCCTCTCGGCCAACAGAGACTCCAGATGCTCAGCGTGGGCGCTTTCATGGGGTGAAGGTGTTGTCATGTGGTGGTCACCATCTTCATCTCCGTCACCATAGCAGGTACCTTCTTTTACGCCTCCACGTTCATTCGCTTCTAGCCATCGCTTTAGACTGTCTTTCGCAGTCTCGGCTTCATCTCGCGCTAACGCCAGCTGTTGCTCCAGTTGTTTGTTCCTGCCAGCGTATCGCATGGCATCACTTTGAGCGGCACTTGCGGTGCCCTCCGCGATGGTCATTCGACTGATCAAAGATCGATGCGCTGTTTCGATCTGATCGCCCAAGCGACGCACCTGAATTTACGAAGGAATTGGTTCAAAGAATCAAACTGTCAAATGATTTAAAGTGGGGTACACGTTCGATCCAACACAATAAAACCCTAGGAATAATAAAATCTTCAAGGGCTTGCTTTTATTTCTTTCCTTCTTCACCTCTTCATTTGCGGCTTCAAGCTTGGTCTGCAACTCTTGCACTTCTTGTAAATGGGTCTCATCCGCACGACTGGACGCATCTTTGAGAGCGGCGTTTTGCTTCGCCAATACATGTGCTTCCAAGATCGACCAATGCCGTACCCAGGCGCTGGTGCCTAGCTGGCTGTGACTGTCTTGCGGAGACAACGACGACGACAATGCACCTCCACCTCCGTCGATGAAGTTCCCTGATACGGAAGAAGGTTCCTGCATTCCCGCCCTTTCCGGCAACGGTCCGCCACTCGCTGAACCCAGTGCTTGACCCAATCCTATGCCCAGCGTGAAGTGCCCTTTCCCCGCTATCGCCTGCCCCAGCTGACGCAAGCGGTCCGCCTGTAGTGACGCCACTCCCGCGAAGTGCTCCATCAGCGCCAGCGCACTCACCCCAGATACTCCCGCGATCGAGGTTTGCACTTTGTGCTTGTCGATGTCGTTCTGCAAAGAGTGAACCTTAGAGGCGAGCTCCTTGCATTCAACGCGGCTTTGATCTAGCAAGGACTGGCAGTTATCGAGCTCGCCTTGACGGTGCACTGAAGTCATGCGCTCCGCCTGTTGAGTGTGCATTTTTGACAAAGAAAGAGAGAGGGGAGAGTAAGAAAATGAAAATAGAATTGAAGAAAATAGTAGAGAGTGAATTAGGTTTCATACGCAATGTACGCAGAGGGAATAACAACAGAAGAAAACAAGTGCTGATCGGTCTCTTTCCTTCTTACCTGTAGGGCGCTTCTCGCTTCCAACACTTGAGCATGCAGGTCGCTCTTGCCCTTGAGGACACGCATGGTGGCCTCCAGCTCTCGCACTTGAGTGCTGTTCTCGGACGAGCATCGCTTCACCGTTGCCTCGAGAGCATGAATGCGCCGCTCATAAGCAGAGGCCTGCGAAGAAGCGTTCTCCTGCACTCGCCGCAACTCAATCCCGCGTGCCACCAATTCCTGACCGTCATGGAGGCAGGATCGAAGTGAGAGGCGTGTACGGCAAGGAAAATCACAAAAAAAGGCGAAAAGGGAGGAAAATATACTATGATACTATGATATTGTTACCTGTCGCAAGAACACCACTTCCAGCCCTTGGTCTTTCACTGATTGGCTCAATTGACTTTCGCGCTCCTTTGCTTCCACCAAACGAGCGCCCAGAGTGCCATTACCATCATCATTGTTAGCATCCTCATGATGATATTGGTGGTGGCTAGTTGGTAACGCTGCAAAATGCACGTGATTCGACCCGCTGCTGCTACTTCCTGCCTGCTGTTTCTCTTCTTGCTTCAGGCGCTGCGCTAACTCTATCCACCACAACTGCACTGCTCCAGCTTTATCCCAACCGCTGTTTCCTCCTAGCCCATCACCAACATCATCATTGCGATTACTGTTTTTGAAGTCACTGCCGCCACCATACTCTTGTGCGGCTTGCAACTTGGCTTCCGAAAGTAGCACCGTCTCTTTGGCCTGCGCTTGCAAATGCTCTAATTCGCACACCCGCTGCTCGAGCTCAGTGTTAGCAGCGTGAGCGGCTTCTTGTTGCTTGCCGCACTCTTTCAACTCCGAACGCAGCACAGTGGCTTCATCGCGAGCCTAATTTGATAGACAAACAACGTGTCACAGCAAAGTAAACATTCGAAGAAGTTGAGCTCGCTTCATTTACTCCTCAACTCTTAGAAACAATCCCCTGAAATTACAATTACGCCTTCATCAGTCACCGTCACCTGCACCAAGAGACGCTCGGTTTTCTCCACCATTGCTTCAAGCTCCTCAACGCGCGCCTGTTGCCTCGCGCCGTGCTCCTCACGGTCCCGCAGCAGACTGTCTCGTGCCCTCAGAGCTGATGCTGCGCGACCTTGATGCTGTTCGAGATCCTTCATCGCCGACTCGTACTCGTGCAGTTGTGCTGCCACTGCCGCTGAGGTTATAAAAGAGGGAAAAAGCACGCGCGCACGAGTAAGGAAATAACATAATCATTCAAATAGCCTGCTTAACAAAGGATTACTTAACTTGCTCTAACTCATCCCCACAATTATCTGTCTCTCTTTAAACCCACTCACCGTCGACACGGCGCTGCAGCAAGTCACTGCTTTGCTGATCCATTCCACCGCCCTGCGAAGCTGCTGACTGCATGCGAATTAGCTCGGCTGCATCGGCTCGGGCATTTGCTTCGCGCTGGTTGGCTGCTGCGAGGTCCGCCTGTAGCCGCGACACTTCTGCCACCAGAGTCTCCACCTGCTCGGAAGAAGAAGAAGAAGAATCGGCAGCATCCCATGGAGAGGTTCCAGCACCTTGGGGCCTCGCTGCATCTGCTGCAGGCTGAGAGGCTAGGCTAGCGCCTGTGGTGGGTGACACCGGCGATGAAGCTTTGAAGGCATTCAGCTCAGCGCTCAGCTCATCGCATCGTAAAGTCGCAGTGGCCAACTTGCCACGTGTTTCCTCCAGCTCCTCTTGTTGCTGAGCCTCGCGAGTTTGAGACGCGCTCAAATCAGATTCCAATTTGGCGACCGTTGCGTCTTTCGCTTGCAGCACTGCCAGCACCCGCTCGCTCTTTTCTTCAAATTCCGCCTGTAAGAGTGCCCGGTAAGCAGCGGGACCTCCACCCACCACTACCCTCGCCTGTCCGCTCGTGCTTCGCGCTTTGCTCTCACCGAGTATCGCTTCACTAGCGCTGGTGCCTCCTCCACCACCACTTGCACCGCCGCTGAGGACTAGGGCCCCTTCGTCTCCTGCTCGGCTGCCTTTGCTGCTTTCAGGTGCCAGCGTAAACACCACGTTGACCTGACATAGCAACAATCAACGAATGTCGTCAGAACTCCCCCATACAGACCCCCAGCTAGTCGCGCGCCCATAAAGTGCCATCTGCACTTTACATAATGCACATATACTGCGCAATTTTCCTAACCTTTTGCTGAAAGTACGTGGATTGCAGGGAAATGGTGTCCTTAAACGCTTTCGCAGCTCGTTGGCCCGAGGGCTGCCCAACCGTCAGCTTCACTTGCACCTCCACGCTCTCCCCTGCTTCCAATGCACACTCGGCTGGTGACACCGACAGGCGCGCGGGCGATGACGCTTTTACGCTAAAGAAGACGGGGCTCGCGAGGGTGTTGGTGATGGTAATGGTCTGCTTCATCGCTCGTTGTGGCAACACCGCGCTGCCGAAATCGACTCTCTCGGGTGTCACTGCTAACATCGGCATCTTTCAAAGATCTCTCTGAACTATAGTGTGATTCAGTTGGCACTTTCTTGCGCGTGGCCGCACAGGCTTAGCAGAGTTAATGAGTTAAGTGCGACTGACAGCTAACTTTCCATACAGCAAGCTCGCCGCCATTTTTTTGTTTATTTTGAACGTATGCTCGAATGTGATACCGTTGAAAAGTATTCATGCGAGAGATGCCTGATGATCTGATGATTCGCTGATTGACGTTTCTCGTTGCTTTTTTTACCTTCCACAGCACACACATCAACAACGCGAAAGTTCGTTCTACAAGTTCAGTCACCAATCGTGAAATGCCGGTGCTTGTGGCGAGCGGGCTATCGCACGAAGAGTTCCACGATCACATCGTGAGCCACAATTCAAAAAAGAAGGTATGATTCAAGTCCTCTCAAAGCATAATTCATGCCTACAGTTTCTATCACTCCAAGAGTGCGTGGTCGCCATATAAATTACAAAACCATGACATACATCATGCTGCATGTCAATTAACATTTTCTTATTTTGCTGCGTGATTAGTCCATGTTTGCGAACTAATATTCCTTGCTTTATCAGGAGGCGAAAAACTTCGAAGCCCATGTCGAACCATTCTATAAGCCGCCACCGTCAGCGCCGCGCGGCGACAGCCACCCGTATGCACACGCCTCTCAATTTACGCCACGGTCGGCGTGCGCGTCCGCAACGCAATGTCCGGATTTGCTGGCAGCCTTGCTACTACTAGCGGGCGTTGGGCTGGAGCTCGGGTACTGCTGGACCTACGGCTACAGCTACTCGCAATCCGACGGCGATGATGGCGAAACTTCTGGTCGCAGCACATTTCAGCTGATGGTGTTCCTCGTGCTCGCGTTTACATGTGCAGCGTCGCTGGGCTACCTCAAGTTCGTGCAGGCTGGCGGCGGCGCAGTGCTGGAGCTAGCGTCTTTCATGTGCGTCACCGTAACGCTCTTCTGCTGCGCCGTGTGCTTTGCCTTGCAGCTGACGCGAGTCGCGCTGGCGTTACTTTTGGCGTGCGTGAGTGCGGCTTACCACTTGTGGTTGCATCGCTTGTCTTTGCCCTTTGCGGGCCATGCACTTGAAGCATCATCGGATGCGGTATTAGCGCCTCGGTCGTTTATTAGCTGGCTGTGTCTGGGAGTGGCCGTGTTACAGGCGGCGTGGGCTCTTGTGTTTACCACGGCAGCTGTGGGGCTGCAGGTGCACAACCAGCCCTCGGAGACCGACGACGCAACCACCATGTCGTCGACAGCGGGCGTGTTTGCTTTCTTAGGCCTCGCGATTGTTTATGTCTGGGGAGCACAGGTCAGTGTTAATGCACACAAAGCACTCACTAATAAATACCCTGTATCATGCTTTCTTTCACCTTTCACCAGCTTTCCCTTTTGGTCTATTTCTACAACTTCTAGTGCTTCGGAACATCAACGATTGCTTCCCCTTTCAGCTGCTTCTGACCATCATCCCATTCCAACCCCTATTCTTATTCATACAGACCCTTCGCAACGTGGTGGTGGTGAGTGTGGCTGGCACGACCAGCTCTTGGTACACTCCACGCGCTGTCAGCACCGCCAGCGCATACTGCAAAGCCAGCACCTCGTCTCTGGGTGCAGTGGCCTTAGGCAGCGCGACCATTGCCCCCTTGGGGATCCTCCAGTGCCTCCTGAAAGGGGGGCATTCCATGAACCCTGACCCTGTGATCTCATCTTCGTCAACATCGAAGCCCACTTGCTTGGAGCGGAGCCTTCAGCCGTTCGAGTTCACGTCGCTCATCTTTGTTGGAGTAATATTCGTAGGCGCTAACAGTTGCGATGATGATAACTATTTATGTGCATTCTCCCCATGTTGGTTCTGTTCAAGAATATATATTATCTTTATTCACAACTCGTACTTCTCCACATTTGCCTACACCACTTAGATTTACGGGATGGGCTTTCTGGAGGCGGGGCGCCACGGCCACACCCAACTGCAGTCCTTGGGATTCACCGCAGGTTTACGCGACTCCAGGGGCGCCCCCGTGGCGGGCTCCATGGCCTCTACTCTGTTGCTGCTGGGGGCCTGTAGCGTGGCATTGGTGGCAGGGTGCACGGCGGGGCTGGTTACCAAGTGGAATCCGGAAGTGGCTGTAGGGGTGCCTTATCCGGTGAGGTTGAGTGTTTGGGGGGTGAAAAGGAAGAAAAGAGGGCGTCATATATATTACGCGTCATCTCACAATTACATTCGCGCTGTGAAACTGTTGAGGTCGCAGCTTTTTCAATTTCTTTTACTGTCTTCTTATTCGCACATCTTTGCACGCCCCCTTGACTCTCACATTCTTCAATACATGTTCAACCCACCCACTGGCAGGTCACCACGGCCACCACCGCCTCTACATTAGCAGCCTTTGCGGTTGCCCACACCCTGTTGTCTACCCTCGAAGCAGCGCACAGTGCCTTGCTCGTGTCCTATCTCCTCAACCCGAACGGCCTTCATGACGCCTGCCCCGACGCCTACGCTCAAATTCATCATGCCTGGCGCAGCAACAGCCACAAGCAACGCCCTACAAGGAAGGAACTGCTTCCTTCTCCTGCCACCATGCCAGCTTCAACCACTCTCTCCACCCCAGCCCAAGTGCCAGCAGCCGGTGCCGTAACCACGACCACTAGTGGAGGAGGCGACATCGAGCTCGGTGGGGTGGGCTTGTATCAAGGAGCAGTTGACAGCGACGATGATGAAGATGACCGCACCGTCACGCTGGCTGGCAACCTCTCGGACTCCGACTCGGCTGAGCGTCCATCCATCACTTCGTCTTCGTTCGATGCGCAAGGCGTCATCTCTTCCCCCGGCCAGTCATCTCGTCTGGCGGAGCGCGCTGAGTCTCAGACCCGTGCTGAGTCCCAGGGCCGAGGCCAAAGCTTGACCCGCACTTCAGCTCCTTCTATGACTGGCAGTGGCAACAATGCCTCCGCAACCGATCCAGCTGCTGCTGCTGCTGTTGCGGTGCGTAGTCCTGCCAAGTCCGCCGTGCCGCCTCGCAGCGCTATCGCAGCCCCGCCGCCTCGAGCACGGTCTGGCTTCGCTCGCACTCACGTGAGTGGGGCGGGGCGGTTCTCGGACTCCGCGCCGCGACCTGAGGACGTGGCAGCAGCTGCCGCTCATGCGAAAGCGATGGAGGAGGCCCTTCAGAACGCACGCGCCGAAAACGAATCGGTGCCGCGGGGCAACGACATTTAAGCGATGATGCCATGGGGAGGGGGCGAATCGCCGAAGAAGTTAGATGAAGCCTGCTCGCTTGTCAGCGAAACGAGTGAGAAGTAGTGCGCTGCCTCTTGCATTATAAATTGTACACATGCGCAATACGCGGAGCGGCAGTGCAGATAGCAATAGGAGCTGCGAATAAAGTGCACAAAGGGAGCGCGATGCACCTCTTTAGGATTATGAGTTCGATCGCCTTGGCACTTGGCAATTAGGAATATAAATTGCGTTTCGGACTTGCAATGCACGTGTCGGCATTTCGATAAACTACAGTACCGCCCGTTATTACCGGAGTCCCAGTTCGGTTTATTTACTTCTTTGTGCTCTTCGCCCTCGCTCGTTTATACGAAAATAAATACGGGTTACTGGGATCCTAAAATTACGGCTGCTTACATCCCACTGTGCCCGTCTTGTATTAAGTACTTTGTTTTTGCCTTCTGTGTATGTTTCTTTGCCCTATGGGGCAGTATTAACTGAACCAGGCGGGGCTAGTATATGAGTTTAAAACCAAGGGGCAAATCAGGCTGCATCGGGCGATAATTCAATGGTATGGGCGTTCTCAATTCAAAAGCCACCCCAAGAAACCGCCTTTGTTTCCTTGCTCGGTCTCTTTGCCACTGCCTCCATCTTCCTCCGCCATCGCTGCTGGCCCGCCCGCCTTCTCGTCCAAGTTCGGAAAGGTTAGGAAGTTGTGGGCGAGGTTGAAGAGCATCGGCTTGGTCGCCACTGGCAACAGGGCTGGAGGCACATTCGCGACGTGGTAACTCACTGTAGTGGTGGCATTAGCTGCTGCCTCAGAACTCTCAGGTGCCCCAGCACCTGCTGCTGCTTCTTTGTTCTTCTTCTTCTTGCCTTTCCCCTTCTTCGATTGTTTGCCCTTGTCGCTGTGAATCACCAGTCCGGCGTCGAACACATCCAGTCGATCGAGGAGAGCTTTGGGCGTGCCACCGTTAGCTTCGTCGCTACTGGGGCTCAGAGAGGCCAAAAAGGTGGACGCTTTCGCTCGAGCCTGCGCGCCGGATACTTCCCCTCGCAGCGCTGCAATGCCCGTCATCTCCTGAACCAAACCTTCAAACACGCCGGAGCTCACTTCTACTACACCTTCGTCGCTGCTGCTGGAGCTGGAGTGGGCAGCGACCAAATCAAGGCAAGCGCGATACTGGGACTCAGCAGTGTCGGCCAGGGTCAGTGCGCGGCTGTACAGAGCAAGCGCTGCGTTGCTGCTTTGAGAAAAGGGTTCGCCTTTTTCTTCTTCTTCGGTCTTCTTGGGTGCAGCAAAGTGTGCAGCAAGGTAGAAGCATTTGTGAGCGCGCGCGCTAGACAGGCGAGCCGTGAGCACATCCACAACGTCATCATCGTCTTCAACTCCGGGCAGGCTCAGACCTTCTTCCAACACTGCTATCATGGCACCATAGACGTGCACTAAGTCCTCACTGTAGCTCATGTACTCTTGGAGGTGCCTTCGCCCGCTACTGTACGATGCGATGCCTCCCTGAGTGGCCGCAGATGTGGCCACTATCCGCCACTTCTTGGTGATACCATCCGCAATTTTACGGTACTTGTGCGCTAAGTGGCAGGCCCTCGCTAAGCTGGCCCATTCCTGAATCGCATTAAGCTCGCTGCGCTCTGTCTCCAGCTGCGAAGATCCCCTCACACCGCCGCCGCCGCCGCCACCGTTGATCACCTGGCCTTTCGACTCCAATTCGCTCGTCAAATGCTGCAGCACGCTCAGCAGATCGTCGAACGCACTCACGCACTTGCCCAGTAGCGCCTTCGAAGGACCTGCTATTGCTGCTAGACTACTGTGCTTGCCTTTACTCGATGGCTCTGCATCCTCCTTCGCAGCAGCAGCTCCTGCAGTAGCAGTGGCCACTTCGGTCGACAAGTGTTGGGCTTTGAAAACAGCGTCTCGCAGAAGGGCAGTTCGCAAACTGACTTGTTTGCCTCTCCACACCATGTGTACTGCGCCATCGCTGCTTTTTCCTCCCGTATCTTCCCGAGCTTTTGCCACCAAAACTTCAAGCGCAGCAGCCACCTGAGAGACATAGTGTTCAAGATCAATTAAACAAAAACAACAATAATACATTGCAACATCAGCAAAAAAAAAAAACTCAATAAAGTTGATCACGTTTCATAACACGGGTAGAGTAACACAAATCAGCGATGAATGTCGTACCTCTGGATTGTCGATGGTGGCTTTCTCGGTAGCTTCAGCTGAATCTCCTCCTAGGTTGTACCGGCAGTACCGCATCGTTTGCTCACACGAATCCACGCGCCCGCTAAACAAGTCCATCTGCTCCAAGGTCCCTACTTCAGAGAGCGGCTGCGCAATCGCGAGGCAGCTGGTCAAGCTTTCGAGTGCCAATTGCCACTGTTCCTGCTCCAGACGCAGCTGACTCTCCATCCACCAAGCATAACTATTATCCAAAAAAATACGGAATGTAATTCAATAAGAGCTTGGCTACACCATCGATAATACGGCAGTGCATCATGAACTTAGACATGGGGGGGAAAGCAGTACCAAGGAGCACACAAGTGCCTAGGATTGGCTTACGCAGTTGCTTCGACGCGCGTTCGCTCGTCAGCACCACTCGTAGCACAGAGCTCCTCAAACGCCCTCGCATGGGCCACCGCTTTGCGCAGGCGGGAATACATGTGGCTCGCGAGGCGACTGTGGCCTTGCTTCGGGCCACTCTCGAGCGTCTGCTTCACTTCCATGCCATTCGCCCATGCCCTCTCAGCTTCCAGCAAAGGCACAACCAGTAGCGATGGCGCCTTCCCCACGTCAGCCGCGCTCAAAACTTTCGGAACGAAGCCACCTTTCCCCTTGCTTTGTTTGAATCCGCCTTGCTTTCGAACCCTCCGTAAACGCGCCGTAAGGTAGGAATGGTATGCAGCGTAGTCGCGATCGGGCCTCAAGCCGTGCAAAGCCTGTAGCGAAGCCACTAGCTCATGCACTGCGACCGACAGCGGCGGCAGCGCAGTATTTGTGCTGACATCTGAGGCAGTCTCCGCCATTCGAATGATGCGGGGCAACCGTGCTAGTCACTTCGCTCGCTGCGACTTCCTCCACTTCTGGCTCTCTGGTGTCTGGGAGCTCGGTGGGAGAGCTGACAAAGATAAAGAGGACACGCACCGACACGCACGGTGTTATTTCACATTATCATGTTAGAGCATTTTTTAAATGTGGGAAGCAAGAACACGGTCGACGATTTGGCCAGAAAGGGGACATTCTTTTAAGGACTGGGTGTGCGATTTCGGAACCTGTTCTGGTCGTAAATCGTGAAATTAGCTCACCATGCAGCTTCCGGCGGCGATATACCTTATTGAATAGATCTAGCCTTGTGAGCAATGTTAGAGGACAGTGCACGCATAGATGGAAGCAGCATAGCCAACTCAATAGGGGGGCGGATGAACTTTGAACTCTCGCCTGCTAATTTGTTGCACCCACTACAGATTCTTCCACCATCTTTCAGCACGATTGTAATCGACGCGCGCTGGGAATTCTCCAGGAGGACCCTACGTGGGGCTTGTTGCGAAAAATGTCTATACAAATAACCCGTAATTTTACGTCAAATCGTTGGGGATTTCCATCAATATTTTTGTGATACTATATTAGGGATTTTCTGCAACAGTCGAGAGGTTTTTTGGTATTTTCTTAATACAGTGTGTTTATTAGTGTACGCCTCAATATCATCACATATTAAGATGGAATTACTAAAATCCTCTACTTCGGGAGGGTCTTGAATGAAATTATCACTTTCAGGGTTCAACCTTGTAGGTTTCAAACTATTAATGTTTTTATCATCGGTGATAGGAGAAATCAAATATATCTTTCTATTTTTATTCGTTGTCTTAAATTGTTTTACAAATTGAGTAGTCCAAAATGACTTACCGCTTCCTGATGCTCCTACAATATAAAGACATATTCGCTCTGAATCTGGGTCTTTTACAACTTGAAAATACTCGTTTCCTTTTGTCTCTAACCTGTCGTAGTTGTTTTTTGCTTCGTCCTCACTGGATAAGAACACCTTTCTATCTTTTGCTTTTGAATTCTCTTTGTTTTTAATAACTGCTATTTGTTTGCCAACTGACTCTAAATTGAAACTCATTTCTTTAATTATAATAGATATAAAAAAAATATAGAATAAACTTAAAAAAAATCAATTATAACGTTCTTTATTTCTTTTTTGAATTTTGCTGTGTTTGATTTGACAAGAGGAGGTCGTCCAATTTTCTTTTTGACTTCCTTCTTTTCTTCTTGTTTGGGTTCGTCTTTTTCTTCTTTTTTATCTAATGTATCCATTAATGTATATAAACATTTTATTTATGGTATTGAACCTCAAATAAAATATTTAATTATGCCATATTATATTAGTAAAATTCTTGAAGGGTCTATGAGATTTTATCTATAATCAAAAGTGTCTAGACCCTTCACCTTTTTTTGTATTTTACTAATCCCCCCTTTTAAAAGGGTATGAAGGGTCTATGAGATTTTATTTATAAAGAAAAGTGTCTAGACCCTTCACCTTTTTTTGTATTTTCTTATCCCCCCTTTTAAAAGGGTATGAAGGGTCTATGAGATTTTATTTATAAAGAATTGAGTCTAAACCCTTCAAAATTATTTGCCCTATAACTTACTCTTTTTGATAAACTTACAAACTTCCTTATTGATGTATTCATTAATGTATTGATTTTGTTTTTCGAGAATTTTAAATAACCCCTTTTTAGTGGGTCGGTTGATTTTCACAAATACATTCTGTATTGGAAAGAACGATAGGTCTTCTTTGATTCTTTGTATAGCATTATATATATCTTCATCCTTAACCTTCTTTTTCAATTCAATCAATTGAGAGATTACACTAATTTCACTCCATAAGGTATATAAATAACCAATTTTACCATTAAAAAAGTTATTCAGTAGTTCTAACTCTTTTTTGTTTTTGTTTCTATCCAATTGTAAGATACTCTTCAATCTCTTCAAAGACTTGATGTATGCTTTCTTTTCTAAATATTCCATATATTTACCTTTGAGGTCTTCCATCATATCGTCTTTTGTAATGTCATCAAACGTACAATATTCATCAAAACAGAAGAAATAGTTGTCTGTGATTTCCACAAATTTACCATCTAATAATAC
>Ga0307930_1002255_pt1 | contig 14781 bp, 13 predicted proteins | sample OrgLakmetageno46_FD_203161 | JGI IMG/M metagenome (GOLD analysis project Ga0307930, IMG submission 203161) | Saline water microbial communities from Organic Lake, Antarctica - #46 | ecosystem: Environmental > Aquatic > Non-marine Saline and Alkaline > Saline | place: Antarctica: Organic Lake... | reverse complement strand
TACTGATGATATTACCAACCCATACCACCTACCACACCACTACTTAATTCCCATCAAAACCCCAATAACTCTATGGTACTAGGATATGGTATTATATGTGGTATCATTTACCATATCCGCCATCTCATCATCGCGCTACTTTTTTCACCTTCTCTGCTTAGATGCCTTGGCCTCCGATTCCGATGCGGTTTACCCTAATGTGATGAAGTGCCTGGGCTTCATTCCTCGGACAACCTGCCGGGACCTCTGGCACAACCCGGGAACCACCTTAGCCCACACTGCGAGGAATTCTTACAAAAAAGCAGGTCCTTCCCGGCCACTGTGGCGCAAACGTGAGACCACCGTGCACGAGCACATTGTCCAGTACACCACGGTGGATGCGGACGGGGTGGTCCAGGAACTGATCGAAACCGAGAAAACCCAAAACGAAGTGATTCACCTTGAGTGCAAAGACACTGGCGAGTTTGCGCACCGCGAAAGTTCGCAGTATGAGCAGGTAGAAACGTTCAATAGCGAGATTGTAGCAGCCGAGCGTGGCAACGAGGAGTACTTGCACCTCAAGTCAAAGGACGACGAGTACGAACATTTAGAAAGCAACATGCCAAAAACAAAGATGCAACAAAGGGCTGAGGAGGAGGCAGCAGCGGCAGCGATGGCTGAGGCAGAAGCTCAAGCAGCAGCAGCTGCAGCTGGGTTAGGAGAGGAGGGGCAGTTCGAGGGTCAGGCTTGGCTGCAAGAGCAGCAGGAAGGCGACGGTGCTCGGCCACCGTGGGGGTGGTCACCTGGCATGCAGGAGCCCGACAACGGCGAAGGCTTTGGAGGAGCCTGGTGGTCTGCGCAGCAGGCGGAGCCCGAAGCTAGGGGGATCGGAGGTGAAAAAGCAGAGGAGGAGACTGGAGACTTGCCGAATCCTGAAGCCAATATGGAATCTCCCATGTCTGGCCCACCGCCTGAGGAGAAACCTGAGGGCGCATGAAGATTCTCACTTCAGTTTCATAGCAGGACATTATGGCCTCGGACTACGTTGGACTACCGGAGATTTTCACGACACAGCAAGAAGTGGAAAGCCGCTCGCCAAGGAAGCGACATTCACCTCCTCTTTGCTCATCTCTCACCTCATTCCTCCATTTAGTTGGTTCGCTGTAGTTCGCATTTCACATGTTGAGTACATGGAGTTTCGAGCTGGAGATCTAGATAGCTGTATAAAATTCTAGTTATCTAATATTAGCACGAAACCCGAAAAGGCGGCAATGTTAGTATGATAGTAGTTCTACTTTCTACAGTCCACAGTAGTATGCGTAGCTGTGTAGAAACTGATCTCCCCTGTAAGGGGAAGTCACAGCAGTTGTGGAGATCAGTTTCCACATTATACATTATGGCAGATTAATGATTATGTACTATTTAGTTCCAAATACCAGAGGTTTTATGGGCTTGGTTCTGGTTCTTGGTTTTGTGTAGACACATCCTCACACATGCACTCGCACTAAAGAGCACTAAAGCAAACAAAGATATACAGCGCGATTTAAACTGAATCCGGGGGCTCTCTGCAAGAAGTGAGAAGTGCCGAAACGCCACGTGCGAAACAGTTCAGTTCTTGCGAATCGCACGGCTGAAGATGCCACCATCTTTGCATGTTATTGCGCACTATATCTGCTTGCTGCCCAGGTGTGAACGTAAGAGGGCACAAACGATGCCTATGACTTGGGGGCTGATGATTGCCATATGGTGTACGCATTCGAGCAGCGCGGGCAAACGTTAGGGTGCGAAGCAGAGCCCACCGTGCTACAGTACGCCCAGCAGCGCTCACATTTGACGCCATCAGCGCGGGTTACGCCAATGGTGCAGCCGCTCTCCGTGGTTGAGGCGTCGAGGACGCATTCCCCGCAGCCTTCCTGCGCGTCGGCTGGCGAGGAAGCAAGGACAGCTTGTGAGGCTAAGAGCACAAACTTGAGGTCGTCGACGGCGTTGGTCTCGGAGGGCCATCGGAGGTCGGGGTCGCCTTGGAATTCGGTCAAAAGTGCTGCGAGCGACGCGTCTTCAGTGTGAATACGCACCTAGTTGATTCAAAAGAAAACGAAGAAGGTTACGGCGTGACAATCCATCATTGTAAGAATTCACAGGTTAGGTTGCACCAAAAAAAGTGCCTTCTTTTCACCTTGGTCTCGAGGGAGGAGCCAATGATTTTGAGCCTGCGCGCAAGCTCCGTGCACTTGTTCACGTCCCCCCGTAAGGCCAATATTTTCTGCCACTCCTCTTCGCGGTGGGGCGGGAACACCTCCTTACCCCAGCCTCCCTGGAACACGCTTTTCGTGGGTGGGGTGTATGGCAAGTTCAACCATATGTCCTCTGCCATGTGCGGCAGAATTGGGGCCATCATCTGGCCGAGGAAGTCGAACACAAGGATTAAAAAGGGGTTAGGGGGCGATAGGAGTGATGGCGTTAGCAGAAGCCAAGAAGAGTCAATCAGCTTCTTCGAGCATTCACCTTGGCGAGTCCCTCGACCATGATTTTAAAGACCGTCTGACAGCTGCGCCGGCGCGCCTCATCGGGAGCGGAAATGTACAGGCGGTCCTTGGAAATGTCCAAGTAAAAACTCGACAGATCGTTGGAAGCAAACTTCAGCAGCGCCTGGGAAGCGCGGAAAAACTGGTAATTTTCGAACGCATTTTTCATTTCAGCCGTGACTTGCGAGAAGCGGCCGAGGATATACTTGTCAATCGACGGAAGGTCATCGTAGGGCACCGCGTGAACTACCCAAGAGAGAAAAACAGGGACATCAAAATATAAGAAAGAAAGCATTGAATAGCGCAAACGAACTAAAAAATAAAAGTATGAGTTTCTTTTCAAATCATTGTATAGTCCAAAGGAAAAAGAAAAGAAATTGAGTTCAGAGCAGCTTACCGGCTTCGTCGTAGTCGTTGAGGTTTCCAATGAGGTACCGTGCGGTGTTTCGAATGCGGCGGTAGCTCTCAAACACTTGCTTGATGATGTTGTCGCCGATGCACACGTCACTGGTGTAGTCCACTGACGCGACCCAGAGCCGCAGCACATCTGCACCGTATGCAGGCTTGGCCTGGAGGTTCTTGCCACCTTCAATCACCGAGGTCGGGTCCACCACATTACCGAGGGATTTGGACATTTTGGTGCCTTTTTCGTCGAGAACGAACCCGTGCGTCAACACGTGCTTGTAAGGGGCCTGGCCTGCCGCAGCGACCGACGAGAGCAAGCTGCTTTGAAACCAGCCGCGGTGCTGGTCTGATCCTTCCAGGTAGAGGTCTGCGGGGCTGGCGAGGCCTCGCTGGTTGAGGACACCGGACCAGGACGAGCCGGAGTCGAACCACACGTCCATCGTGTCCTTGCCCTTCTCGTAGTCCTCCGCCTGTTCGCGCAGAGGCCCCTCGGGCAGCAACTCAGCCACTGACATGCTGTACCACGCGTCAGTGCCATGCTCGGCCACTAAACCCCGCACGTGGGCGATGGTCGCCTCCGTCAAGAGAGGCTCTCCGGTTTCCTTGTGGTAAAACACCGGAATCGGCACGCCCCACGACCGCTGCCGCGAGATGCACCAATCTGCACGGCTTGAGGTCATGGCCGAAATACGGTTTTTGCCAAAAGCGGGGGTCCACTTGACTTGTTCGATGGCGGCCATGGCGTCGTCTCGGAAGTTGTCCACCGAGGCAAACCACTGGTCGGTGGCCCGAAATATGGTGGGCTTTTTCGTGCGCCAGTCGTATGGGTACTTGTGGGGGTAAGGCGATTCCTTCAACAAGTTGCCACTCGCTTCCAGAGCTTCAATCACTGCGGTGTTGCCTTCTTTGAGCACATCCAAGCCGGCGAAGGCTTCGCCAGCTTCAGCCGTGAAGCGACCAGCATCGTCCACTGGCGACAGTAGCGGCAGCCCGTACTTGAGGCCTGGTGTGGCCACACGGTATACAAAATGTATCATGTTAGACAACGTTCGTTGGTGAAGATGAAGCTCTCTGATCAAGCACTAGGCAAAAGCAGGCGCAACCCCATCGATTGTTAGCTTTCAGTTACTAAATACAATGAAACTGCACGAGGCCTTTCCTCCTCACCAGTTTGGTAGTCTTCCTGTCCGTGGCCGGGTGCGGTGTGGACCAGCCCGGTGCCGGACTCGGTGGTGATGTACTCTCCGCCTTCCACTACTTGAGACACGCGGTCGTAGAGCGGGTGCCGGTAGGTCGTGCCCACGAGGTCTGCGCCTTTGAAAGTGGCCACTTCAGTGAGCTTTTGCCCGATGGTTTCAGCGAGGGAGCCAATCAGATCTTTGGCCACTAAAAGACGCCCACCCGCGCTGCAGTCTACCACCGAGTAATCGATTTTGTTGTTCACTGCCACCGCCAAATTCGCAGGAATCGTCCACGGAGTCGTAGTCCAAATTGCCACCCGTAATCCCTCCTTGTATTCCTCCAGCGCGGGCGCCACGGTGACCGCGTCGAAGCCGACGTAGATGGACTTGGAGACGTGGTTGTCGGGGTACTCGAGCTCGGCCTCAGCCAACGCTGTGCGCGAGGAGGGCGACCAGTGCACGGGCTTAAACCCACGGTAAATGTGACCTTTCAAGTACATTGCTCCGAACACGTCGATTTGCGCGGCTTCGTACTCGGGCTGGAGAGTGAGGTAAGGCTTTTCCCAGTCGGCCCACACTCCGTAGCGCTGAAAACTCGCACTCTGCTTCTGCACCGTCTCCTTCGCAAACGCCGCTGCTTTGATACGTAAGTCAAGTGGCGACAAGCCCTTGCGTTCCTCCTGTTTCATGGATTGCAACACTTTAAGCTCAATCGGCAGACCGTGGCAGTCCCAGCCTGGCACGAATTCGACACGCTTGCCCTGCAGCATCTGGGAGCGATTGATGATGTCCTTGAGGATTTTGTTGAGCGCGTGGCCAATGTGCAGGTCACCGTTGGCATATGGAGGACCATCGTGGAGAGTGAACGAGCCTGCCTTGCTTTCTTCCTTCAGTAGCTCGTAAATATTTTCGTTCTTCCAGAAGTCTTGGATCTCGATGTCGCGCACGACAGCATTCGCCCTCAAATTGAACTGTGTCACAGGAAGAATCACCGAGTCTTTGTAGATGGAGGCTTCCTTGGGCCCTTTTGTCGAAGAACGGCGGCGCTCTTTCAAGCGCGGAGCCGATGAGCGAAAAGGGCGTCGAATCACACCTCCTCCAATGCCAGCGGAGCCAATAGAGCGAGTAAAGGCGGCACCAGGACGTAACAGCACTAACATCGACAACACTTGAAGCCAAGAGTGGCAACCCATCTAGACTTAAAAGCTCAATTACCTAAGCTTTATTAGGCTGCTCTAATAGTCAGGGAACCACTTTTGGTACTCGAGCTCGTCCACTTTAGACCCACGCTCTATAACTTCAAGCGAGCCCTGCGTAGCAACTTTTCCTCTAAACTTTTTGGTGTGTTACTCCTACGCTCCTACTTACGTTCTTCGTGACTCAGACACTCAAACACTCCCTGTAAAATTGAGGACACTCGGCTCTCAGCTCATCGTCGCGTCGTCGCGTCGGCATCTTCAGCTCTTCAGCTCTTCTATCCCGCCGTCTTCTGCTATGACAGAATCTATGCCCCCCTCCCTAATCCACTTCATGATAAGGCTATTCTAAATCTTGAATCCATGAGAGATTGAGTCTTGAATTACTTTGATTTCCTGTAAAGTTTTCAAATAGGTAATGTTGTGTCTAGCAGCCATCGTAGCGGTGGCTATGGCTCCACAAGCTTCATCCTTCACGCCAGTTACTCGTTGCCGTTTTTGCTTTAGTGTCGATAAGGGCCCTGCACAGGTGCCCTACCTAAAACAAAAGCGACAGTGGCGCGCAGTGCGTTCACCAGAAAATGAAGTCGATACAAGACATCCGAGCCCTACAGAGGCTCCGGTCTTCGAACCCTCGGACGATAAAGAAAAATTTGTTGTTTCGATAGCCTTGGGAGCAATGACGGGCGTGGGTGTGGCTCTCTTCAAGCTCTCGACCGCCAACATTCAGAGCTTCGCGTACAAGGAGTACCTTGAGAACGTGTTTCAGTCTTTACCTCTCTCGGCTTCTGACAGTACCCTTAGTTCGAGCCTAGTTGTTGCTAGCATTCCTGTTATCGGGGGATTAGCTGTGTCAGCCCTCAACAACTTGGGAGGTGCTCCCGGGGCCAATTTAAAGTCCATCACGAGCAGTGGTGGCGTGCCAGCCCTTTCAGCGAGAGCTCAATTTGTTCGTGCAGCAGCTGCTTCGGCAACTTTAGGCACTGGAAACAGGTAACTTCTTTTACCTATGACTGAAGTTGCATACCTCTTCCATATTTCACATCACCATTTCCTCAATACTCTCAAACAGCTTGGGCCCCGAGGGACCTTCAGTTGAAATTGGAGCAAGCATCGCTTCAAAGGTTGCCGATTTCTACCCTGTTAGAGACGGCAAGTACAGGGACCTCTTCATTGCCTGCGGGTCATCTGCGGGAGTCGCCGCTGGATTCGAGGCTCCTATTGCGGCCGTGTTCTTCGCTCTCGAAGTCATACAGCCCTTGCAGAGAGGTGGACAGGAATCCACCTTCGTTTCACGTGGAAGCATCACGTATGTACTCTTGAGCAGCGCTGTCGCGTCTCTCATCACGCGCACAATTCTCAGTGAGCGGCTTTCCTTTAAAGTGGCTGAATATTACTTGGCCTCTCCATTGGTCGAACTGCCGCTGTACCTCGGCCTAGGCGCTTTAGCGGGTGTCCTCGCTCTAACTTACAAGTCGTCAGCGGCCTACTTCACCTCTGCTTTTGACGGCACTGCGCCAGGTTGTCAGTTCATGCAGTCGTTTCCACCTGCGCTGAAGCCAGCGTTAGGGGGCTTGGCTTGCGGTGCAGTTGGCCTGTACTGCCCACAAGTACTCTTTTTCGGGTACTCCACCCTCGACTCGATTTTGGCTGACACGAGCGCGCTGAGCATAAGCTATTTAGCGGAGCTCTGCGCAGTAAAGCTCTACCTCACGGCCTTTTGCGCGGCTTCAGGCTTGGTTGGAGGCACCTTTGCTCCTAGCCTTTTTCTCGGGGCCACTGCAGGCGCAGCCTACCACAGCATAGTCGCAGTGGGCGTGGCGTCGGCCGCAGGCAATTTAGTCGACCTTCAAACGAGCCTTGATGTGGTGCCAGGGGCATGGGGCATCTTACCGCAGCTTCAAGTCGCAGGGGCGCCTGCATACGCCATGGTGGGAGCTGCCAGTGTTCTCGCAGGCCTCTTCAATGCGCCTCTCACCAGCTCGCTTCTGCTTTTTGAGCTCACAAGAGACTACGACATCATCTTGCCTCTTATGGCCAGTGCAGGTCTTGCATCACTCATAGCCAACCAACCCGTGCTGCCTCCGCTACTTCCTCCGCAACCGGGAGGACAGGTTTTAGAAAGCAGCTCACTACCAGCTAACCACAATTCAAGTGTGCTTGCTGGCCCTCAGGAGCCGCAATAATCTTCGCAGGCCGTGTGAATGCAATCAAAGCCCCTCAGCGATCAGGCCTGAGGTACTCGAGTACAAACGCATTTGATTTAGCTCTTTTTAAGGAAGTAATTCTCAGGCCAATTTCCCTTTTCGCACTTAGCAGGATCCCTCATAAATGCGACCATAGAAATTAATTATAATGGATAATGGATTCAAAAAGAGAGACAATTGGGCGTGCACTCTGCACTCGAGGCTTATTTTGAGGGCGATCTGCTTTCTTCTGATGGCTGATGAATGATTTATGTATGGCCCGCCGTGACATTACAGTCATGGTTAAGGCTAAGGAATAGGGCAGTAGATATCTTTTTATGCTGAGCTGCTAATGACTAATGAAGAGGGGCATCTCACATTTTATACTTCATACTTCATGTAGACGTAATTTGCTTCGATGTGGATGTTTGAATAATTCACTCATCGAAATTTATCCCAAAGCACAACGAACTGCTAGCAGGTTCATCAAATGAAGGCCTTCTCTCATTTTAACTCAGTGCCATGCAAATCACATCAATTCTATTTCTGTCTTCGAGTCCTACTTAGTCCCAGCGAACTTAACGCATCAGGTCGCCTATACGCGCAGAACCTGAATAGAGCGCCCGTAAGCGATTGCGATCCAGTCCGGCTGCGCCGATGACCACTGCAACTGATTGACATGATCCTCAGCGTTGTATGCTAAAATTGGGTCGGTGATGGGCTTGATACGCAACCACATGTATATTAGAGGCAAAAATTGAGGTTAGACCATGATACAAAGGGTCAATCAGCAATTTGCAATCAACACGACTCACCTTTGGCATGTGCTTTAAGTCCCAGATGAGCGCTGATCGGTCGTCACTGCAGGTGCATATGTGGCAAGCCGAGTGCGGAGCCCAGGCCAAAGAGTTCACCGATGCAGTGTGTGCTGCAAGCTCCGCTACGGGGGTGGACGGCATCCGGATATCTAATATGATGGTTTTGGGGCTGTCGGCAAGGATGGTCGCGAGGTAATTGGGGTCCTGCTTGTTCCACGCTAAGCGCAACAGCGGCGAAAGGCCTTCAGATTCATATGTAATGGTTGAGTGCTCGAGATTTCGGAGGTCAAAGAGCCGAACGGATCCATCTGCCCCAACCGAGGCAAACACATTCTTTCCCTGAGCGAAGGCAATATCGTACACCTCCTTGTCATGTGCAATGAGCTGAGTAGTTGCTACACCACGCTCCCGATCCCATATAGTACATGTTGTATCAATACTCGAGGTGCCAATCATATTTGGGTCGGTTTCGTTCCAGTCGAACGAAGTGAGAGGCGCACAGTACTCGCTTTTGGAATTGTTGTTAAGCAGAGCGGGCGGGTCCTCGACAGTACCGTCCTCAGAAACTCTCCACACTCGTAAATAATCCCCCGTGGTCGCAACGCTGTCGTGCTCGGAGTCTTTAGCAGGTGACCACATAATTTTCGTGGCTGGATACGGGTGGTTAAATTCACTCAAGTTCTCCAGCGCATTCGTTTCAGGGTTCCTGTGAACAATCTGTATTTTGTTCGTGTACTCTTCAATGAAAGACCCGATAGCGAGCCTGAAGCGGCTGTGTACTTCGGGGCGCTGTGACCATGCGAGCCCAAAGATGCACCACGGTGCCTGATACGTGTATATCCTGCGTGCACGTAAAGAAAGAATCGGTTAATGATTTGGCAAAACATGGCTCTGAACGACACACATGACTCACTCCTTCTTCTTGCTGCCTCTATCTCCAGCTGGCTCTTGCATCTTAGTAGTACTTTGAGTGCGATTAAGCTAGAAAATTCAAGTGAAAGAACAGAAGTAAACTGTCGGTGCCATTTTGCGCGCTTGCTTGACTTCTTACGTTCTTACAGTTGACTTGTCATTCCTTGGCTATGGCTAGAATAGAAATCTCTACAGGGTTGTTTGACGAACGAATACGGCCAATACGTAAGCCAAGTAAGCCCCACAAACAAGCCCATGAGTAACCATGAAAAGTAGCCAAGCACATGAAAAAGAACACTATAATATAAGCTGTTCAAACGAGCAGCACATCCCTCAGGAGCTCAGGAGGTGATATTTTCATACAGATAACCGTTAAGTTATTCGAGGTAGCGCTGAGGGAGGAGCTGCACTCCAAGTGCGGCTACTGGCAGTGAGAAGGCTGCCATCCATGTGCTCTTTTAAGCCTCCAGCGTCGTCGTCTTCTTCCGGATGATGCGCATATATGTGCCCCGTTAGGGCATCTGCTAACTCCCAGTGCTCCTTTGCTCTCGCTAAACTTCTCGCGTGGCAAACAGCACCTGGCTCGATATCGGCAGCATTGACAGATTCAAGAATTCCCCGAAGAACCTCGTCAAGCCCTTTCGAAGCACAGGCAGCGAGCGACAAGCCCAAGTGTCGGCCCGGCAGCGTCTCCATGAGGGCAGCGGCAGCGTCGGTATGCCCCGCGTTGCAGCTCGCCACCAGGGCTAGGGCTCGGTCGTCGAAGACACAGTGCGGCACGAGCGCAGCCACCGTAGCCGCGTGGCCTTTGGTAGCGGCTGCCAAGAGCGAGCGTTTCAGCGTCTCAGGATCAGCGCGTCGCATGGCTGCCATGACTCGGACCATGGAAGCGTGCCCTCGGGTGGAGGCCTGCACCAAGGCGGAGTTGAGGGCTTGAGTCCCATCGCACACTGAGAGCAGCAACATGAGCGTTTTCGAATGCCCACAACGAGCGCACACTACTGCTCCTTGAACGAGGCTTGACTCAGGCGCTTTGTCAAGTAAGATGGCCATTGCCTGCTCTTTGCCGCGGGCGCTCGCGTTGAGCACTGCAGAATGCACTTCTCTTTCACTCGCTACGGCCAGCGCTCTGTTCATGGCGCCTAAATCATCTGAGGCCATTGCCTCCATCAGGGACAGTGACGAGGCAGGGCTGCAGGTGGAGGGTGGGCACGCCGCTAAAGAGGCGCGACTAGGGGCCGGGTCTAGGAATGCTTGCGACGAAGGGGTTTCATTCGAAGGGTGTGGAGTGGTGGGCGGTGGCCTCCGAACCGTCGCCTTCGTCACAATCACGCGCCCCGTGGACGATGACAACGGAGATCGTCCGGTTGCTGCAGGCGATGCATTCATTGGCGGCGGCATCAGAGGCGGTGGCCGCCATTGTGTGGCTATTCGTATTGATGGAAGCGTGGAGCCATGAGTCGTCGTCAAGGCTTGAGAAAGAGGTGAATCTGAAGTGGTTTTCGCCACTGCGCTATCAGAAGGCCAATCCACGTTATCTTCTGACGAAAAATAATCCGTGCCATAGAGTTCAGATACTGCCTCAGTATCATTGTTTGCCGGGGTCGTGCCAGCAGGTAGGCCCGAATTGTTGACTATTGTTTCATCAGATCCTTGTTCTACCAAATAATTGGCAAGTGACGGAAAGCCGTAGAGGTAACAAAAATGCAAGGCTGTGTTTCCGCCGGCATTCTGAGCATCAATATCGGCTCCATGGCGGATCAACAATTTTGCGATTCTTCGCAAGCCTGAGGATAGGTGTAGGAAAGTAACGTGGATTAAGCTTGAGCATGAAAACGCATGCACCTAAAAGTCTTCGTGCATGTGGGAACTAATTGTTAAACTTGGGAATGCTCACAAAAAGATTAAGAGTGAAGGAGATACCGTTTTGGCAGGCCACCAAGAGGAGCGTGTTGTTCTTTCCATCTCTTTGGTTGACGTCAATTGCGCGGTCGACTAGCAATTTTTTAAGCTCGTCGAAACGATTGTGCCGTGCCAGCGAAAACGGATTGGGGGCAGCCATTACAAGACAAAATCAGGGCACAGAGTGCCTTCGGACCTAGATACGATGCAGGCATGCACCAGATGCTTTCATCTTGTTAACATCAGGAGATATATGTTCAACGGGCGTCGATGTTGGTCTTCCTCCTTTAATTATCGACTTATCTCTATCTGCAATAAACCTAGCGACTAAGTTCAGGAGCTGCTATGTAATGCAAACTTTTCCAACTTAGAATCTAAAGAAGTCGTGGAGCGCCTAGCTCGTCCATGCGGGACGGTATGAACGTATTTGCCAGTAGCATCAGGCGCTAGCGCTAGCACCTACTAGCTAGCTATAATCGTAAATCAGTAAATCAGCAATCAATGCAGCAATTCAGATATTCAGGTGTAGTAGTCTGTCTAGTCTGCTGAAATGCTGTGTTCACCCCCTGTACATTGCTTCACCCAGGTTGTCGTCGTCTGTCGTTTTCTCATGAAGAAACCTTCGCTTCGTCCTCATCATCAGTAAATTTTAGCTTGCCATCTCGCTAAACAACTTATGCCAGCAAGCTAGTCATAGCGGTGCCTACCGAGATGTACAAGCTCACTTATTCATCTTAAATATTATGCCTATCCTGCCGCCATTCATTAGAAGTTTATGATTTTCTAGCTCAGTATGGAAGCTCAACTCGCCCGTGACATCTTGAGAGAGGCATTTGGTGGAATTGTGTACCAAATCGCTGACCTTCTTATCCAGCGATACCCCGGAGGCACTTCGCTCTCGGCTATTGTTACGCACGAAGCCCCAACGTCACCGAGCACCGTGCGTCAAGCTCTTATTGTTCTATTGCGGCATAACCTTTTGAAAGTATCAAAAAATGCTTTAGACGGTGGCTCGAGTCTGGTGTATGCCATTCGGCTACCCCAAGTAATCACCCGCCTAAACTTCCCTGAGTACGGAAATCAAGCTTCAGAGCTCTTCGGAAATATTGTAAGTCATCGTTCGATTTAGGATTTATTATGAGTACTTTAACATAGAACCTTCCCTCTATCTGTATGCATTCTTTTTACACACTGATACAATGTTGACTTATCTTCATTCGTTGAAAAAAGGGCGCCAACCTGGTTGACGAGCTAGTCGTGCACGGGCAGCTGAAGACAAACGAACTGATTGAAACCGTTGAGACTCGTTGCCAAGAGAGTGGAGTCGCCGTGCGGCCGGTGTTCGAGGCCATGGTGCAGCGCCGCTTCCTGGTGCGCGCCCAGCCCTGGGAACAGCGCGAGGCTGAGCTCATGGCGGAGCTTGCGGCAGAGAAAGCGGCGGGCACCGGCTCAAAGGTTGCAGCTTCGAAATCCCTCCTCCTTTCAGCTGCAGCGTCTTCCTCTTCTTCGATATCTTCCTCCTCGTCCTCCTCCATCGCTGCTGCCTCGGCTACTTCGACTGTTGCTGCACCCGTCAAACGTAAGGTCGCCGCAGCGCCGGACCCACAGGCTCGTGCTAAGCGAAACCGCGGCGGCGAATTGCCCCCAGAGATGAAGTTTCGAATGCTTCAAGCGGCCAGCTCAAGTGGTCTCGAGCCTGAGCGGACACAGGAGGAAGTCATTACCGCCGTTCTGCAGCCTAATGGGCCATCCTCCTCGAAGCGGGCTGGGCGAGGAGGCGGGAAAGGCGGAGGGCGTGGCAAAGGCGGCAGAGGCGCCGGCAAAGCTGCAGCCGAAGCGCCTGTTGTGCAGCTAGCGGCTGAAGTAGTTCAGCCGTCGTTTGAGGACCCAATGGGAAGCCGCTCCGCCGCGGGTCTAGCGGGCACTGACGACACCATGTGGCTGCTGGGCTCCGACGCCTTCGACGAGCACTTCAAGCACGCCCTCTGCTGCACCCTGGTCCACGAGAAGTTCAACTCGTGGCAAGCCCGCGCGATTGTGGCGAGCATGCTCAAGCTTTCGTCTTCCTTTGCCACCACCCAGCAAACGTCGGCCGCCGTCTCGGTGCAGCAAATCTACGATGACCTGTTGAGCGGGGGCGAGGAGACCGCCATGGAGCGCGATTTGCTTGTGCAGTTTTTGCAAATGCTCGAGAGCGACAAGGCTGGGCTTGTCCGCAAGGTTCGCTTTCTTGTTATTCGCTTGAGATTGGTTGGAGCTGGCAGATTTCTATTTGCACTCTTCCTATTCTGTGTTTTTTTTACGGAAGTGTGGATGAGTCAACTTGTGTTTCCCAGGTCGCCGAACACGACTATCCCAGCGGCTTAATCTGCACCCTTTCTTCTCGTGCGTTCAGGTTGACAGCGGTCGTGGCGTAGATGGGCGCACAGAATTTGTGGTCGGCATTTCGGCGATGCTGCAATTTCTCAAGGATCGAACGATGCACTCCATTCTCACGGTAACATCAAGTCTTCGTGAACGCCGCCCCTCTCATCTTCTTTCCATTCGTTACTTCGCAACGATGTTCTTGTTATCCCAACATTTTTTATGCTCAAACTCTCAACCCCACCACCGTGGCCACAGGAGCGCTACGAGACGCAAAACCCCGCGAGTCGCGGCGTCTGCAGCCGCATTTTTCAAGTGCTTCAGCACGTCAAATTTGCCGAGCAAAATCAGGTAGAAGCCGCATGCATGAAGCTGCAAGTTTCTTTCTTGATCTTCTCGACTTTGGCGCATAACATACTCCATCCCCGTACCTGTCTTCCTTGCTAGATTGCCGAGCTCGCGATGATTCCCATGAAAGAGGCGCGCGTGAACCTGTACAAGATGTACAAGGACAAGTACGTCACCTACCAGGAAGTGCCTCGACGCGACCACAACCCCGAGACCACCTTGTTCCTGTGGGGCATCAACAACTTGGGCGGGAAGAACAACGTGGTGGTCGACGACGCGCACAAGACGTTGCTGAACTTGCGGTTGCGGCGCGAGGCGGAGGTCGCGAAGCACCGGGATGTGATTGTGGGGCTGGACGAAAGTCTGGCGGATGAAGTGGAAGTGGCTCGCCAGTTTCGGTTCATTCTTGAGCACCTTGACAAGGCCATACTTGACATGGCCCGCATGCTTCGCTTGTTCAACGCGTAGTTTTACAGTGCTTTACCCTGCCTTGCTTCCGCATCAACCGATCTTCAGTTTCAGTGGCCTTTGCCGCTGCCACCAACTTCGTTCTACTATTATGCGTTACCGTGGTCTGCCGTGCGAAGTGCTGGCACGATAACTAAAAAAAAAAAAGAGCGAACATTCAAACTCTTGGGCACTGTTCTGCCGCAGCGCTGGCCTCACGTTTGAATAGAGATGGTGAGTGGGCTTCCCTTTGTTGGGCTGTCTGCGCCTTCTAATTTTAATTCATTGCCCAGCTTCGATCGACTTACCTCAAGAAGAATACCGCTCCAGTAGCAATACCAATACGCCAAAGCACCTGAAGCCAAAAACCCATTGCAGTTGGGTATTGGGATCATAACACACCCCAGACGAGCTTAAATCCATTTAGCGCTATTTGCCATTAAATTAATTTAGTTGAGCCTAAATTAGCACTAAATTAGCACTAAATTTAAGCCCCTAAATCAGCACTGAATTACTCC
>Ga0307930_1002254_pt1 | contig 14792 bp, 13 predicted proteins | sample OrgLakmetageno46_FD_203161 | JGI IMG/M metagenome (GOLD analysis project Ga0307930, IMG submission 203161) | Saline water microbial communities from Organic Lake, Antarctica - #46 | ecosystem: Environmental > Aquatic > Non-marine Saline and Alkaline > Saline | place: Antarctica: Organic Lake... | reverse complement strand
ACTGGGGCAAGAACACGACCCCTGTGGCCGTACTCATTGAGTTCGCTCTCTATTGGGCCTCTTTGATCTTGCTGCGACCCATGCAGCTCCGAGTCAAGCTTCCTTGTACGATCGTGGTACTCTTTGGTTTCGACTGTTTCCCTATGATCGAGCTTGAATGATTGATGTTCTGCTTTACGCCCGTGCTTAGCTGATGATAGCTGATAGCCGCAGTAGCTAGCTTGAGGCATTAAACAGGATTGAGCTTGCGCGCTAACTTCAGAATAACTGCAGCACTGAAGCATAAGGGAGTCGTAGTACAAAAGCGTTGCGAACCATACAACTTACGTTTAACTGGCAAGGAAGTAGGATGGCAGCGGGCGCATGGTATTCCAAGACCCGTAGTGTATACTGCATCGGCCGCAACTATTTGGCACATGCAAATGAATTGAACAACGCGGTGGGTAGCGACCAATCCTCAGAGTCTCGTTTTGACTTTCTATACTTTGATGGTGAACCGGACAATGCGTTTCTGATTTTATAGGTGCCTAAAAAGCCATTTTGGTTTATGAAACCTGCGAGCTCTATTATCTCCTCAGGAACGCCGCACGAAAGGTTATCAATTGTACCATTCTTAGTATCTGGTCTCTACCTAGCGTATTTTCACTCGCCTGCCCACCTCGCTGTGCACTCCCTTGGTCTTTTGTGTGCACATCGCTAGCCCTCCGACGGGCAACGCCACGCACCACGAGCTAGAACTTGGGGTAGTAATCGGTTCGCGCTGCCAACGCGTGTCTGCCCCTCAAGCCATGGCCCATGTAAGCGGCTATTGCCTCGCCCTGGACATGACGGACCGAGTCGCGCAAGACCTGGCGAAAAGCGAAGGCAAACCCTGGACGGCTGCCAAGGGATGGCACACGTCGCTGCCAGTGTCGGACTTCGTGCCAGTCTCACGTGTAGCCGACCACACGGCGCTGCACATGTGGCTCAAGCTCAACGGAGAAGCCACGCCCCGGCAGCACGGGTGCCCCGCTCGAATGGTGTTTGATTTGCCCGCCTTAATCGCGGCGGTCAGCGCTGTGCACACGTTAGAGCCGGGCGATCTGTTGCTCACAGGTACTCCTGAGGGGGTTGGCCCGGCCATGCCAGGGGACACCATTACGGCAGGCATCACCGAGCTCGATATTGAAATATGCGTTCCCGTGATTGCGCCATCTTCGGTGCAGTGATGATTATGAAGTTTGAACTGAGGTTGCCTGGTCAATTTTACACGAAGGCCATAGTCATAAGCCGATCCTCGAACTACGTCGCCATAGATGTACGTATGTATAGATGGAGTAAATCGATATAGCGATCCTGTATATGCAGCTAACATTAATAAAAGTCGAAGTAGAACTCGCTGCAAGACTTTGTGGCCTAGTTTACCATAGTCACTATTAGCATAGTCAGTAATCGAAGTCAAACGTCAAAGGCAAAAACATTTTGCAGCTGAGGTGGATTAAATGGCGCTATCGCGCAGATGAATAACGTAGAATTGCGACTTATGTAACTGCTTATGGCAATAGGAGACATCACTCTAACTCTAAGTCTGCCTGTAAATGACTTCCGTTTCATTATAAATTTCAGACAGGTCCCAATTCGAATTAAGAGGCTAAATAAAAACCGTTGGTCAATGGCGTTTCCTTCGGCCTTCACTGTGCAGTGCTTTCGCCGCTTCAATGATTCTTTCTCGCTCTTTGGCTTTGAGCTCAAGGTGCGATTCGTAAATTTCAGCATTCGCCTTTTTGGTTTCTTCTACATGCGATTCCAGCTCTGCTACTAGCGCTTTGGTGCCTTCCAACTCCTGTTTGTGCTCAGTTATCGAAGCGTGCATACCCATGGTCTTGATTGCTTCTCGCCACTGCCGAACCGCTCTCCTTCGAAATCTAGAGTAAATGTTCGCAACCACTTTTTTCGTGGCTTTTATGCGTGACTTTGATTGCTGTGTCAAAGTACGATCGTGTGCAACAAATCGATTCCATGCGGCCCACCCCATTGCTTCTTTCAGTCTTAAGATGCGGAGAAGCAGTTTTTTCAGCGCAACGTCGCTGAAATTTGCGTGTTTGACAAAATCTCTCCAAGACTTCCACGCTGTGGCTAGGGCAGACAGGATCGATCGTCCAATTGTCTTACGAGCGAGCAATAATTTGCTTCGTCCCTGAGCACGTGCCACTATTTGTTGTTGCCACAAGCCCCATACTTTGCGGAGCGACGACGTGTTTATACTCCAAACTACGCGCCTCAATGTTTTCAAGGCCTCTTCTTGCTTCATTTCCTTCATCGAGTCAGACACCATGGCGGACATAATAGCACGCTCCTCTGCAATTGCCCTCGCTACCGTTGCAGTGTTTGAAAGAGCTCGAGCATTGTCATACCATCGCTTCAGTGCGCGTGCTGACGAATGATGAAGCATGCCACATGCAACTCTACGCATGGCTACAGCACGCTTTTTAGCCAATTCTTCACAGTCACGATCATACACAACAAAACGATTCCAAGCTGCCCATCCCATCGCTTCTCTCAGTCTTAAGATGCGAGCGAGCAGCTTTTTGACAGCTTTCTCGTTTTCGCGCACGCAATCTACGAACAGCACCCAAGAGCTCCATGCCTGCGCCTGTGATGCCGAGACAATACTCCCAAGTATCTTTCGGGTTTGCAATAATTTTGATCGAGCACGGATACGAGCGAGGTCATTTGCTCGCCAAGTGCTCCAGTAATTTCGAAGCTTAGCTGCGTCAAGTGCTCTTAAGAGGCGCTTTAACGTTGCCTGAGCATAGGCTTTCCTCGCTTCATTGACCGAAGCAGCAATTGTTGTTGCCGAGATCGCGCGCTCTTCCGATAGAGCTTTGTCGAGGGCCATAGAAGTCGTAATGGTGCGAGAAAGATCACGCCATTGCCGAAGCGAGCGAGCTAAAAGACCTAAGAACATATTTGTAGCCACCCTACGCGTGGCCTTTACTCGAGCTTCGATAAGCTTTTCTAAGTTGCGCTCATGAGAAACAAAACGACTCCATGCGGCCCACCCCATTGCTTCTTTTAGTCTTAAGATGCGTGCCAATAACTTTCTGATCGCCATCTCGTGGCTTTGTGCATCCTCAACAAACACACTCCATGAATTCCACGCGTCGGCCTCGGTGGCCATGATAGCAGATCGGAGCAACTTTTGGGCCCTTAAAATCTTTCCACGAGCTTGAGAGCTTGCAAGCTCATGATTCCGCCATTTTTTCCAGCCATTAAGGAGCTTTGAAGATAGGAACGAACGACAAATATATTTTAGTCTTGTCTGCACTTCAGTTAATTTTGCCTCATTGACTGCGTCAGACACCATTGCTGCCATAATAGCGCGCTCTTCCGCAACTGCTCTGACTAAAGCAGTTGAAGCTGACATTGCACGAGTGACATCCACCCAGTGCCTCAATGTATGCCTGGAAATATTGTACCGTACTTTTCGGATCAATCGTTGAGCACCCTTACATTGAGCTTGAGCCACGCGTTCAGAAGCACGGTGAGCCGAAACGAACTGCTTCCATGCAGCCCACGCCATGGCTTCTCGCAGCCTCAAGATACGCCCAAGCAACTGTGTGAGAGCGATATCATTTTGGCGGGCTTGTTGCACGTAAGCGCACCACGATTGCCACGCACTGGCTTCCGACGCCAGCAACATGCGCCGAAGCAATCTGCACGCCGTTTGAAGTTTCGCAGATGCTTGCAAATGTCCTGCGTGCGTACGCCTCCAGATAAACCACCCTAGCCGCAGTTTAGACGCACATTTGGCGCCCGTAACGTGGCGTAACATTGTTTGAGCCTTTTCAATCCTAGCATCGTAGAGCCGAGTCCCCATTTCGCTCAATTCTTGGGTCAATGCGTCCTCCATTGCAGTGTACGAAGATTCGCAGTCTTTTTCTAATTTCAAGAGCTTCGCCTCAGCTAGACTAGTTTCGTGTTGCCGCAATTCTCTAGCGTCTTCGAGCAATTTCTGCAACTCAGCGACTTGCGCCTCAGTCGACTTTAAAGACTTCCACGTTTTAACGAGCTCCGCCTCGAGGACCTCTACTTTCGTCTCTGCTGCGGTCGTGGACTCGCACGCTTTAGCCAATTTAGCTTCGGCATGGCGCAACGCGACGTGTGCAGTGCTCAAGTCACTTTTCAAATCCTCCACGTCGGCTCTAGCCTCAACTAATTCGCATCGAGCTTGCACTAGGCCCAAGTGCTCAATCTCACTTCCATCCATCTCGCCGCGCTCGTAGGTAATATCGTCATCCGAAATATCGCCCCACAAAAGTGAGAGCTCCTGATCAAAGCCTTGAGCTCTCGAGGGACTGTAACTACTGTTATCAGCTCTGACTTCGTCGAATGACTCAATCCATGCGTCGATCTCAGCCGATGTGGCGTGCGAGTGATCTCGTGCCCAGATTCGAAGCGTATTGTTGCGGTACTCTATGACGGACCTCAATGCTTCAGAGTAGTTTCCTTCGGATATCAAGTCACGTGCGCCGATAGTGAAAGTTGCTCTAGGTAACCCACGTCCTTCAGGGAAGCGAACCGAATACTGCTCACGCCCAGGCCCTGGAGTAGCAACCCTCGTAATATGCCGCAAGCCTGTCGGAATGATTCCTCTTGTCGTGCACTTCTTCGCTACACTCGAGCCGACCCCAGAAGCGAAGCTTTGAACGCTAAAAGGTAATGATACGTCATCAAAGCTAATTCCATCCTCAAAACTCCTAGCCTTAGGCATGGTGTGCGTGCGTATTATTCACAAGCAATCAGCTACTAACTCGACGCATTTTTACATATACTACTCGAAGACACGGACATTTTTCCCGCATTCTTATTTATTGCCCACCCAGATAGAAAAAGACACATGTTGATAAAATGAAGAAGCGACTGTGATTGTTTGATGATTTTTGTGATTTGATTTGATGTCAGGTGCCATCTATTATAGCGCACTACAGTAATGCATATCGATAAGCCATAACCATTCTGTATTCAATACGACTCTGAAGCTGTATAAGCGGCATAGAGGAAGGCAAATAGCTCCGCGTGGACGAAAAAAATCGTGAAATTGCACGAGAGGAATGGGACTAGCTAGAGCCAAATGAGGTGCCATTAGAGCCACACTGGTGAGACCCCACTTCGCGATTCTAAATGGTATTGGCAATGGGCAGCTACTGAGCGGCACTAAGAGCCATTTACTTCTTCTTCGCCGTGGTGACGTTAAACTGGAAGTGCATGATGTCGCCGTCTTGCACCACGTACGTTTTGCCTTCTTGGCGGTACTTGCCTGCTGCTTTCACTTCCGCAAAACTGGGCTTGCCGTTGCACAGGGCCTTGAAGTCTTCGTAGGCGCAGGTTTCGGCCTTGATGAAGCCCCGCTCGAAGTCGGTGTGAATCACGCCCGCCGCGCCGGGGGCCATGGTGCCGTTGTAAATGGTCCAGGCCCGCACTTCGTCGTGCCCGCTGGTGAAGTAGTTGATCATGTTGAGCTCCTTGTAGCCCGTCTTCACCACCCGCGGCAAGGCAGAGGCAATCACGGGGCCCTCGCTGTTGCAGAATTCGGCGCGGCAGGATTCGGCGAACGCGTCCGCGGCGGGTTTGCCCTCGTCTTCCTTCAAGGTGTTGTACTCCTCTTCGAACTCGACGGAAATAGGGATCACCGTGCCGCCCCCGTGAGCCTTCACCCATTCGGCGATTTTCGGCAGCCATTTGTTGCGCTTCTTGCAGAAGTCTTTCTTGGACAAGTTGACCAAGTACACGATGGGCTTGGTGGTGATGATGTGGAAGTTGTCCTTGATCAAATCCACCTGTGAAGTGGAGTCGTTCGGGTTATTTTTAGACACACAGAAGAAACGTGAAGAAATCAAAAGCGACAAGAGGAGAAAACAAAAATAAAATACCTCTAGGCGCTCTTTTTCTTTCTTTCCATCAAATGTCAAACTGGAAGCCTCTCTGTCACTATATCACCCTCATCATCATAACATGCGTGCCCCCCCCCCCCCATTCTTACCTCACCAGCCGTCCATTCACCGAGAGCAACTGGTACTTTTTCCTCGAGCATTTTCATGATTTTCTCGTACACCTGTGTTTAAAGAAGAAGAAGAGCGCGACAAAGTGATCAATGTAGAATAGGCGAGAGCAGCAGAGAGTAAAGAAGAAATCGGATATCGAAGAGACAGAATACGAGGAGAAAGAAAGACCACGGAAAGAAGGATGAAGCTAGTATTTTGGCTCTCTCTCTCTCTCATTATGCTCACCTCGGTCAGAGCCTCCAAGCCCTTCGGAGTCGCCGATTTGGCAATGCCCTGCGACTTGCGAGCTTCCGAGACCGCCTTCTCGAAGCAGCTCTGATTAGTAGGATGAAAGGGAAGCAAAACAAAGAAAAAACACTGTGAGAAGACGATGGGAAGAAACAAAGAAACAAAAAATGTAATCGGTGTGAAACAGAACGTAAGTTAAAAAATAAATAGAGCTTAGCAGTGGCTGTGATAACACAATTACCTTCATGAGTTCTTCGTCTTTCAAGCACAATTCGCCAGCAATGGTTTCCAAATCGCGAATCTAGTGCACAATGATGACAAGGTGAATCAAACCAGAAAGAGTGTCAGCACACAAATCCAAGCACTCAAAATTTGTGTCAAATAAGCAAGAAAGTGCGCCTATGCAACAATAGAGCACATTAACAAACCTACGTATTTTTGATTTTGCAAACCTAATGAGTTCCAGCACCAGTATGTAATTGAGAAGTCGGAATAACAAACATAGATCACCATCATCATCATCACCATGGTATTTTACCGGGTCAATTGAGTCATCCACGTGCACTACTTCGTCGTTGTCGAACGCGCGCAGCAAGTGGAAAATGCCGTCCACCTTGTGGTAAGTACAGGGGGGAATATTAGAAGGGAAAATAACGCTAAAGTATCGGCAGATAAGAGCGTGGGCAGAGGAGATTGCAGTTAAGAGCAAAGTCAGTACAACATCTTAAGCTATTTGAAAGAGATAAAAGAAGCATATGAATAAACTAAAACGGTTCTAAAAGCTATGCAGAATCAAAAGGACAGAGGAGATGAAGGAGGAGGACTTCACAGCACTATCTATCATATTGTACCGCGGCAATGTGGCTCAAGAAGGCGTTTCCCAGGCCAGCTCCTTCCGCGGCGCCCTTGATCAAACCAGCAATGTCCGTGACCGACAACACGGCGGGCACCTGGTGTGATGCGATGGAAGAGAGGAGGAAAGAGAACGAAGGCAGATGGGCATGAAGTTGTATTGGTCGTAGTGAGAGGTGTAGACGAAAAGCGTGATGGATGAACATTTAAGTCATGCTTTTCGAGTATTCCAGAGCTGGCACGTAGCTGTCACCTTGGAGACGGGCTTGTAGAGCTCGCAAAGCCACTTGAAGCGCTGGTCAGGCACCTATCACATTAGGGAATGGAGGAGGTCTTAATAGAGCGCTGCTGTGTAAGTGCGAGGAGAAGTTTTACGTCTCGAGAGTCAAGGGACGCCCGCAGTATCGAAAGAAACCATGAAACGAACAAAAATAAGTCGTCTAGGACTTGCAAATGTTGTCTATTCTTGTCGCAGTTAACAGTGCTTGAGCTCTAGGTTGCTACTAGCAGCCACAAAAGGTCCTCTGCAAGTACGACGAGCGACAGCAGTAGACGTACTAAAATAGAGGAAGAGGCTGCGAAATAGCAATTTCAGCCTTCATTACCGGGCACTTAGCGGTTGATGGGTCGATGGTGCAGAAAGGGTAGTTTTCGGCAGCTGCCTTTTGGTTTGTCATAAGGTTGAACAAGGAGCTGTAATCGGCAACGTACGAAACACATACACACATCACGAAAGAGGATTAGGACGAGAAGGCGACGAATTCGAAAGATGCGCATAAAATGAAGAAAATAACCTCTAGATGATTGGATACTATTCGAAGAATGTAATGCGTACCTTTTTCCGACGTTAGGAAGGCCAACCTAGTCATTGAATGAGCAAATGAAAAAAGTTAGTGGGCGACAGAGGTTCTCCATGTTTCATTGAATAGAGCCGTAATGATACTCACCAAGCCCATCTTGAGGTTGTTGCTAACACGGCCGAAGCGAGCCTTTTTCAAAGCATCGTCTACAGCTTCTTCTTTCTTCTTTGGCGGCATGGCAACAATGAAGGGTATCTCAAAGGCGATGCTCTGGAGGCGAGATGGAAGCAAGCTTAAAGCAGAAGCAACACGGTGACGAATGACGAGTGGTGTGGCTGCACGAGACGCACGACGCACGACAAACGACGGACGAAGAAAGAGTATATTTTCCTAACATAATACGATGAAATGGAATATTTAGCGTCGTTTCCTCGTCGTGTCGTCGTCGTTGTCGTTATCGCACTATCTATCGCACTTTCGCACTCTAGCTAGCTTCAGTAGCTAGCTTGCAAGACGTAATAGCTTTGAAGCGAACAAGTAGCTTAGTAGGCCACTGCAGAATCTGCTTTAAGACTTAAGATCACAGTTGTAATTGGTCGACAGTAGCAAGGCTAGCATCCGTATCATAATTTGTTTAAGTTTGTCATTTTGCTGCATGATATGTGAAAGGTTTCTGGGGAACTTCGACTAACCCTCAAAATACTATTGCGATATGATATCGAAAGTCTACAGGACTATAGATTATAGACTATAGAACTGCGACTCATCAATCCAAGATATTTCAAAGATGTCTCATGGAAATGTTCGTAAAGCCCTTTTCATACTTGGAATAGGTAGCCTAGCACCTAACCTATCAACTGACTTACCAGCTAGTGCGACAGCTTCAAATGTCGATGCCAATGATTGTCAGTTCTCTATTGCTTCACCCGTGCAAGGCGGCTCCTACACCTGGGCAATATCGCGCTTTCTCGCGGCCTCGGTGGGGGTTTCCTTTGGCATTGGCCCCGTAAGCGATGCGGTACGGCTGGAGCCTCATGCGTACGAAGTGTGTATGGAATGGACACCTGACCTTTGGCCGTTCAGACCAGACTCGTGCCGCCCCCTCGTTCCTCCAGATGGCCTCGCAAGCGAGGTGCAACAAAATATTATCTAGTTAGGATTCATTTTTGGTGATTAATGTATCCTGTGCTTGTTGCATTGGAGTCTATTGTAGTCAAGACGAAGACGATGAAGCACCATCTTACATCAAGCTCGTCTTACATCTACTGTAGGGTCCGCAAAATGTTGTCATAACCTTTTTGTCTGCCTATTTCAGGTGCCAAACTGGATTGACGGGCGGCGGCGTGGGGCTACGAGCGGTCCTCAGCGCTTTCGGGTGTCGCTGCGGCACAGTGGCAACTTTCTTGCGTCCCAACCTCTGGCTAGCGCTGAAGTGGCTTTTGTGGTTGATCCACCATTGGAAAGTGACCTGAAGTCTGGTGCAGTAACGGATAAAAGTACTGGCCTCCACCAAAGCCTATCAATTGGAGGTGTATCAGCTGGAAAGCTTGAGGACAAATCTAAGAAAGATGGCTCAAGTGGCAATGACGCAAGCACCAAGTCTAACAGCCACAGCAGCAGCAATGACCGTAGCAGCGACTATGACATCAACAACAGCTGCCGCGATAATCCGAGCAAATTAAATAGTTGTCGAGCTGCGGTATGCGTGTCGGGGCAGTGGCGGACTTTTGCGAACCCTCGAGTGCGCGCTCTGTTCCGAGAAAACTTGCTTGGAGGACTCAGCGGGCAGAAGTGGAGTCAGCACAAGAGCAGCCGCAGTAGTAGGAATTCTTCGACGTCATCAACTGGCGACGACAAAGAAATGGAGGATTTAATCGGGTCAGAGGGTGCATTGAACCACTGTGATTTAGACCTCTTTTTCTATGCCAAGACCACTGACGCGGTGAGCGATCGCAATTACTTCTTTTCGCGCACAACCAGCCTTCCTTCCAGTGAGACTGCCATGCGCCAGGTGTTCGCTCAAGAATTTCCAGAGACGGTGGCGGCAGACGCACGCAGCCGCGGTGGGCGCGGTGGCGGGCGCATTCAAATTGTGCACGGAGATCCGCCTATGCCTCTTCCTGTGCCCCACAACAATAGCAAAAGCAACATTGGTAGCCACAGCTTCCAAGACAGGGACAGTGATCATGATAGCAGCAGCAGTGGCGATGATGACAGCACCTATCCCTCGTCCCCCTCCTGGGTGCAAGCCCATGCAAAAGTCGCCTGGCCGGCGCTGCACTCTGTGCGGGCGTGCTACGACATGGTGCAAGAAGCAGAGCGAGAAGAGCAACGAAAGCGTATGCATACAGAAGCCAAGGCACAGGAAGCAAAGGCTTCTTCAGTCAAGTACCAGCGCACTTTTACTGGAGCCCCTGCAGTACTAGCAGGAGCATCAACCACCGATGAGGCTTCCATCACAACAGCGCCCTCAAAATTGTGGCAATATGATTGGGTGGTTCGAACGCGGTTCGATTTAGCTTACCTTCTGCCGCTGCCGCCGCTCCCTGCTTTCAATTTGCACCGCCACTCTCAAGACATCGACGGGAGCTCGAGTTATAAATTATGAGCAGGAATAACAACACCACTAGCGACAATCGTGACCTAAATTATGAGCATCATCGCGAACAACAACAAGAGCCACCTCTTCCACCGCACGTACTCATGCCATACACTAGCTTGCCGATCAGCGACGTGTTTGCCATTGCCCCGAGGGGTTTTGCGAGTCGATACTTTGAAGCTGACGATGAGTGCCGCAATGCGTCACTGACGGCGAGCGACTTTCAAGTGAGTGATTCGCACGTTTCTATGGTCTAACCTTTCTCTCGCTTGATCCTCTATTTTCGTCTACCTTTGTGGTGTACTACAGCGCGGCGCCGGCCCGACTGAAGAGCTTCTCTTGCGGCACCTCCTGGGCACTCACCATTACCACCGTGATCACGAAAAGAGCACCTCTCATTCCCCCACCACCAGTACTACGCCACTGCGCCTCTACGACTTCCCTCTCTCGATCGTGCGCCCGAGCCCCGATTCCAGCTGCCAAGGAGTCCCTGCCTACGGGCTACCCTGCTTGATGCTAGGAGGGGCTACAGGGTGGAGTTGGCCGCTTCGCAGTTCGAAAGAGTGTGTCGCTGCTGCCACCCTCGCCGTGGCGGCACGGTAAAGTACTTGAGTGTGCTTAGAACACTGAATCACTACTTGAATGCCCCTTTCAGTGCGTCTTTTTGGAGTATCGCTGCAGCTCACAATTTTTGAAAATTCATTTTCTCGTACTGAAATACATGTGCCAAATAGGTGTGACGGCTTAATGAATGACCAAGGACGAGGTCAGCACTTGCAGTCATTGAAAAGCGACCAAAATTCCATCCCTAAACTAGAGCGAGCCATGAGGCGTTTCTTGAGAGGGTCGAATGCGAGTAATCATTTTATGCCGCAGTCATTGCTAAACACAAATGGAAAGCCAAAAGCCAACGCTGCTACGGAAGAAGGAAAAGGTGGCGAAGGAGAAGAGGGTAAAATTGGAATAGTAGGAAGTGGAGAAGACGATGACGATGACGATGACGATGAAAGCATCGAATTCGCAGGAGGACTACCTGTCGAAAGGTTGTCGCTTCCTGTGCGTCACACTGTCACGCTTGGCGCCGATCAAAAGGTAACAAAGCCCTCTCTGTCCTCTTGCGTTCGCCCCATTGCTCTCTTTTCATCGCTTGGAAGGCTTCCAAGTACATTCGTACATCTCATGTGCCCAAGCTCGCTACATTTCCTATCTCAAGAATCTCGTAATAATTCCCCTAGAACGTCTTTTTCTTGTCGTTCGTCTTCACGCGTAAATATACGTGCAAGCCTCAGCCCTATTCACTGTTCACTGTTCACGTTTTTATTGAAAAAAAAAATCAGTTGGTTCAGAACAATGCGGATTTTGGGTACGCGTTGCCGAGAAACGTGGCGTTAGTTTTTTCCCAGAACGAAAAGGATACCCTAGCCGCGCGCTCGGCTCTAGCTTGCCTCTTTTACAACCACCTCACGTGCTCCAAGACTGCTAGCAGCAGCAGTACTTACAGCAATCGCGGTGGCGAAGAAGAGGAAGAAGCGTCTGCGACGGGAAGCGGCACACTGGCTGCATGCGCCTGCAGGCCTAGCAATGTGAATACCTGGGAAGAAAGCCACCTTCCTGGTAGCATCCGTCACACGAGTGAGGAGGGAAACGACAACGACGACGACATGAGCTACTTCCTTGAGTCCCTGGCAGCGCAGTCTACAGCAGACCGCGCTGTGGCTGCACGTTTGCATGCCTGGAGCGATGCGGCGTGGTTGCAGTCGGAGTCGATTGAAGTGACTACCATATGATGGTCCTGGGGGCTCTGTAATCCACATCAGTACTCTATTCGGCATCTATGGCTATAAGCGACAAGGAATATCTGTATGTGCTTTTCGGTATAGTATAATCACAATGCCTTCGTTATCATTATCACAGATCACATACCATAAATCTCAAACCAGCATGGAAATTCCATAAGGAAAAGGAGGACTGAGTTGCTAAGAACGTTCAGGGGGGGGGAATTGTCTTGGGTACCTTATTGTGAATTAGTTTGAATTATTGATGATAATAATAAAGCCCAATTAAAAGCAGATATGGCTTAATTAGCTACCGACAATGAAAGCCAAAAGCCAATCCGAGTCATAGCTCGGGCTGTAATAACTCAAAGGAGGACCTATTTGTTCAAGAGTTCCCTTATGGTTTGGAGCTGCCCTTGAAAAAAGCGCCCAGTTTCTTGCTCCCAAGGACTTTGGTTTTCTCGAGTGGCGGCTGTGGCGGTGCGTTGCTGAGCGACTCCCGCATTCCATACGCCGCCGCATGGTCAAAGCTCACGCTCCGGCGCAGCCGCTGGTGGTGGGCCGCCACACTGCCCACGGACGCCCTCCCGACCGAACTCCGAGGGTCGCTCCCCAGGCCCGCGCTCAACGAATCTCGGCCACCTCCTGGGCTGGTGATGGAGTCTCGCCCCCCCAGGCCCCCCCACCCGTCTCCCATATTGATGAACCGCCCCCGGTCCCCCTCCTTTTCAGCGGCAGCGAAACGGTTGCCTTTGTCCAGGAAAAACATTTGCCGGGCGCGGCGGTACAAGTAAATCACAATGCCCAGGGAGGGAAAGCTCACCAGGGCCACCACCACAGCGCTGCTGATTTCCATTTTGTAAAACGCGAGCACCGGCAGCGTCGCAATGAAGCACTCTACCGACGCTGTCAGCGAGTGCAAAACCACTTTGTACTCCCTCCGTATGCGGACTACGGACTCTTCCACGGCATCCCCGCCGCCCCGGAGCGCGAGCCTCGTCGCGAACAAGCCCAAGTAGTTGGAGTACACTACAGTGAGCAAACAGAGGCAGGTAGTCATGGCGCACATCACGTTGTAAGCCAACTCGATCGACCTAGTTTGGCAACACGAACAACACACACAAATTTCATACATCGGGATTCATAAGACCCATTAGGTTGATAGACACAACAACAATAGTATTGTAGTCAACAAGCAATGCCAATTTCCCAAGAAAAGTAAGCAGAAGCATCCACCAGACAACCCCACGTAACAGACACGATCAGCCGTGAAGACTTCAAAGTGTACACAAAGAGGGGCAGTACTGTAGCAGTGATGGTAATGAATGCTTACAAGCTAAATTCCGGGTCGTCTTGGAGCCATTTGGGCTGTAAATCGTTTTTGTCGTCAAAGGGGTCGAGCATGAGGCCAGTAAACGCGAAACCCGCCAAAATGGACGCGCATGACGAGATGTTGTTGAAGGCATTGTTGTAGCTGTCTCACAAACGAGGGGAAAGGGTAGGATTTTTTTTGTGAGGGCTCATACAGCTTTATATCTGTGCAACTAGCATGTATCTACTAAGGAAACCTCTTGAAAGAGCACCTCCACCAGAAGGTATCCATCATATATGATCATAATGTACGGATGGAACCTACAAATCGAGCTCTTGCTGGAGAATTTGTCGGAGCCCAAGCTTAATTTGGTTGCGAAATAACCGCTCCTGCTGCTCTAAATTCGAGGTCTGCAACCCTAACATCCTACGAGTGTGGGTACAGGCGCGAAGTACTTCTGTTTAGATCTACTCCTTCTGGAGCTCTTCGATAAATTAGGCAACAAGCAAGAAGCACGACCAACCATCATCACGACGACACCGATCGACAACAACAAACAAAAACTTGAAGCCGGCAAGACTTGTATGGAATACAATTTAGGTGAGATGATTGGTGCAAAACCAGCAACAACACTGTTCTGTTCTCGACGTGCGACGTCGCGATCTCAAGGAAGCAAGCGCACAAGGAAGCAAGGAAGAACCGGTAGAGGGTGGGCGCCCTTGAAAATACGCTGAACTGTCACGTGTGCGATGATTTCAAGTAAAAACTGAAGTGTAGGAGGGCAGCATCTGCAGCTATTATTTTTATCTAGTCCACGATTCTTACCTGGTAGTGCGCTGGAAGTGAACGGAATTTTGCTACGACACCATGCTCCAGCTGCAAGCGCAGACACTTGAGCAACAAGAGCGACTGTACAAGAATCAAATCCGTCTCAACATCCGAGAAATTTTGCAAACCGAACTCAATTTGTAAGAATGTTGCTACGCTCCCGCATGAGCATCATCTTTCACCACTTCCAATTTAACTTCCCACGCGCTTCAATCAACAGTCACCACACACAAACATAGATGAATACTTCAAGCGCCCCATGTACCCTGAGAATCATATTCAAGTATTTTGATGCTGCCTACTGCTGTATTCGAGCTCTTACACGCCCATCTTTGTCATTCGCTGCTCATTTTT
>Ga0307930_1002250_pt1 | contig 14808 bp, 16 predicted proteins | sample OrgLakmetageno46_FD_203161 | JGI IMG/M metagenome (GOLD analysis project Ga0307930, IMG submission 203161) | Saline water microbial communities from Organic Lake, Antarctica - #46 | ecosystem: Environmental > Aquatic > Non-marine Saline and Alkaline > Saline | place: Antarctica: Organic Lake... | reverse complement strand
CGAAATATAAACCCATATCGACGCGATGAATAATAAATCAACACAGTCAATGAATGGAAATGACAATACATGGAAGGTCTCACTCCTCAATGCATAGCTCCAGTACACACTTCGTACCCAGAAAGCACGTCTTCAGCGGTTAGATCATCTGGCAACGCAGCCACTTGAATGCGCGCTTGGCGGAGAGCAGCGGCAGCTTGCTCAGCAGCTTCAAGCTTGGCCTTGGTTTGCGCCTCCTCGTAGGCTTTCGCACGTGCGGCAGCTTCTGCTTCATCTATGGCAGCTTGAGCAGCAGCAGCACGTTTGGCGAGATCAGCTTGGAGCGCCTCATGGTAGTCTTGGTCCTAGAGAATATATTGGCCATGCGTTCAATGATTGCAATACACGTCACCATTGCGATGAACAGCATTAAAGCTGGCATGTATAGACAATCTTGGTGACGTGGCGCCACATCTGAAGGTGCGCGTTTCCTGTCTCTTGTACCTGATCATGAATCAAAGCGCCAGTCATCCCCGCGACAGGACTGTCTGAGCCACTTTTCTTTGCACAATCTATTTCAGCCCGCGATGTCCTTGGCTTCGAAGCAATCTTGGGCCGCTCATTAATTGGAACGAAGCTGTGTAATTCTGGACCTCCATAGCCGTCACTTGTATCTGTGTCGTATCCTCTACCAGTGAAACCTTCGGCGCTGCCGAGCACAGCAGCTGGTGCTCCACATATACAAGCAGCGCCAACTGCGCAGTCCCGGCAGCACGTATTGTGACCAAGAGCTGATGGGCGTGCAGAACAAGCGATGCACATCGATGAAGATGCGCTCAATGACTCGGATTGGGTTACGATGGAGGCTTTTGGAGCAAACTGGAGAAGCGTTTCGAATTGTAGTGAAGCGGCACTGGTCCCACGTTGAAGCAAAATTTGTTGAACCTTTGAATTTTTGAATAGGAATGAAAGTAAATTACACGATTTCAACGTCTGTCGTCAAAGGCGCCAATGTATGCCTTTGACGATGTACCATCACATAGCTGCGAAGCACAAAATCCATCGTTATAAGCAAGTACTAAAAAGTCTAGTACTTGTAAAATATATGTGATGTCTGGACCAGCATGCCTTCTCTGATTATCTTACTCTAGAAATAAAACGTTATCTCGTTCTCTTATTCACTCATTTCACACCTCAAATTTGTCGAGGTGACTGAGCCGTCCATTTTGTTCGGTATCCGCCACTTCACGAAGTAATTTTGCAGCCTCATCCATCGTAGCTGTACTCTCACCGCCGTCATGGCGACTTCCCAAATTTAAGGCAGCAAATTGTTCCAGCACCTACATTTATGAAGCAACGCTCGATGAGCTATTTCAACTAGCTCATCTTTTTACGACTTTTACTGAGAAATAAGGAGGACCTGGCTGCAATCGGGAGAAAGTCCATATTGTTTAAGATCTTGCGTGGACTTGTCAGATGTCAAAACCTCTGGCAACTTGATGTCGGGCTCACTGTCCCCCAGAATTGCAGGCGGTGGTTCATCACTATCAAGCCCGTGCTTCGGCCCGCTGTCTCTGTGATCGACATCGGTATCAGGATCCTTCGGCAGTACAGTACCTGGCACATCTTCCGCAGCACTAGAAATGTCAATTTCAGTGCTCGGACCGGATGCAAAAGCGAATCCAGAGTCATCAGAAGCAGATATTTGGGGGCGATCAGTAGTCGTCTGCTCCTCTTCTTGCGCGACTGGGTCTGGCAGCCGTGGTTCGTAGCACATCGAGCATGCCGCCGCATACGACTTATTGATCAAAGTACAGGAAAGGCATGCCCACTCCATGGGATCTTTACTACTAATTGTGTAAACAGGAGGTCACACGATTCCTCGAGTAGCCAACTTCAATTTGTGGTCCTATCTTTTCTTCCTTGGAATCCTCAGTCTGCTTGGAACGCAGCACGTCACTTGCTCTTTTTGATTTCCACCTGTGAAATGAATAGCGGTCTTCGTAAGAGTGATATATGCAGTGACGAATGTTATGCTAAAGCACTGTCTCATGTTCAGGACCTTGTACCCTTTGTATTGATGAAGCAAGCTGAAGTTCTGGGTATGTATTTCCTATCTATGACAGATTTGTAAAAAAAAAAACTCTCAAGCACCGGTCCAAGAAACACGCACTCCACGCCGTAAACTACTGCATCACACTCACTCCGAGCTCCACTGTCCTAATATATTTTCTGATTTCTGACATCTCTTCATCTCTCTTCTCATCATTTTCCCAATCAACAACGGCTGCTCATACAGTAGAATAGCTCAATGCTTTGAGCTTCGAGCTCCACAGCTCCACGCTTCGAGGGGAGTGCTTTTCTAGTATCTATAGTAGCTACTGTAACATTTACCTCTGAAGACTAACTTCTCATGCTAGGTTAGAATTTGCAGTAGATAAACACGGGGTCGTTTCCCTTCGGCCATCCCGCTACATCGATCTTCCTCCAATCAATGTCGAGCTATCTACTCGCAAGCTCACAATCTAGGAAGTGCCAGTAGATTCATTGTTTACGTTTTCGTGCGATAGGTGCCGATCGATGACTTTGTGTAGTGCATTACGCGCTAAAATCTATACGAATGTCTGTTGCGGAAAATCCTTGCTAACTTAGTGGCGATTTATATGGTCATTTGTGACGAGGCCCTCGGCAGGATAGTAATCATCACTATTTTCAGGAAGTTGGTGTGATCAGATCTTCGAAGATGCCCATGTTCACAAGGGCTCTAGCACGCTCGTGGATCGTTGCAGTGCTTCAGTCGCATTTGAGTTCATCTACCAAAGCACCGCCACCTCTCATTCCTCGCATGCCTCAAACGGGGCCTACTTGCACGCTGCTACCGAACGGCTGGCCGTTGGTGCCACGCCACACCCCTGCACCAGATCTGACCTGCGAAGGACACTTCCTACAGCCGTTGCGAGCGGCGTTTGCTACCTTCTTAACGCAGCCCAGCAGCGTGGCCATACCAGTGTCAGACATCGCGCCACCTTTCACGTACTTCCTTACTCATTACGCACACCTGCGCGCTCGTAACACGAGCAAGTCTATCTCCCCAGTCCATATACACCACTTTAAACTCTTGTACATTGTGCTTGTTCATCGGTAGGTACTTCGACTATACTTATGCGTGGGTAAATCGCGTGCTCAACGTGAGCAAAAATCAGCAAATATCCATTATTATTCTCGCTGCTCCGGATGTGCCCGAAAGGTGGCACATTTATCGCTCTGCTTGCAATAAAGCTCAATTTCTCCTTCATCTTATTTCGATCAAACTGTTCTGCTTCGATTCCGTACTTAGAAATATGTGCTAAAAATGTCACATTGAGTACCTTTCTTTCGTTTTTTTTTTATCTTGGACTTCTTCCTTTCGATCTCTCTTTTGTTGTCCCTTTCTTACCGATTTAGCTTACTGGCAAAGCTGTTTGAACTAAATCCTGCACGCGTGATCATCGCCACCGTAGCTCCAGTGGAGCTCAACCTGAAGTCCTTCGTGTCCCCTGCCACGGGCGAAGACTTGAGCCGTTGGCGTTACTCTGGAGGCAAACTGGGCGCTTTCAATCTGACGCAGGCAAGTGCATGTTTTTACTGAGTTGGGAACATCTAGATGTGTGTCTCTATGATAGTATCGCTGATGTAAAGAGAAATGTCGTTATCAGTTGCACCACCAATATCACATACGAGTATTGTGAACAGAATGGAAGATACCTGCGTAACTTCCAATAGCTCATCGCTCATTACTACTATTTGATTGCTGCTGCGTCTCTACTCCCTCCTTCGGCCATTCAGTTCGATCGTGTTTTCATGATGGATTCGGACACGTTTCTCCTCAACGATGCCGACTCTGTGTTTTGCAACGTGCCTCTGCTTGGGGACGCCATGGATGTTGATGATGTCACGGAATACGACGACGTTATTCGTCTCGAGGGCCATGAGGAGCATCCTGCGGTCGCAGATACTTCAAGAGGACAAGCGTGGCGAAGCTTTGGTTACGCAGCCGCTACTGAACGCCGCCCTCCTTCCAAGCGGGTAATATGGTGCTTGCCGCCATTTGGATTGAGGGAACAGATACTATATGTGATGACAGTGGAGCACTTTTACGAGAAAGGCTTCTTAAAGATTAGCTTCGTGAGAATGACAGGATCAGAGTTGACGTGAAGTATATCAAGTATCTTGGTGGACTTTCAATGGGCATGCGAGATACAACTGCATGGCTTGATTAATCTCATCCGAGTCATGTTGATTCATGAATGTACAAGTACTAACACACATTGACGTTTTTTCTTCTCTTTGTTCCGGGGTGTTTGGACTGATTGTCAAGGCTGCACTGCCAGACCAACTTCAAATATCTGCTTCCACTAAAGACAAGAACTATGACCATGGCCCTATTCTCCCACCAGCGCCAGCTCCCTTGCTTCACGATGAAGGCGATTTAGCGACGGCGTCAGCTACATTTTCGTCTACTTCCTTCAATTCGTTAAGCAGCCCTAAGCTAGCTCCCTCTGGTGTGTCTCCTGATAATTCACGTCTTCACGACAATCGTCGTCGTTATCATGTGCCTGGCGTGCTCTATTCTTCGGTTGCTCTTCTTCAGCCCAACGAGGCCACTCACTTGCATTTGTTAAGCACATTGGAACAAATGGTGAAGGAACACCGCACTATGAGCAGCAAGAGCAGCAATCATGGGCCGATAGGCGATCAAGATGTTATGATTCAAGCATTCTTAGGCAACATGAGCTGCTTGCCTCCAAGGTGGCCAAACAAATGAAATGACCTCATTACTTTTTGAATTGATTTATAAATTGATGACACCTGCATTCTGTCATGTGGAACAAAGTTGACGAAATCGACTGGAATTGAAACTTCACCTGTCTTTCCTTCTCCTAAACCTTTCGTGCACAGGTACAATTGCCGGCAGCACCACGCCAACAGTAAACTTTGCTTTGGGCTCGAAGATGAATCACGGCTGTGGCAAGCGGTGGATGTAGTGCATACGAAATTAGGGGTACGAATTTGGGCATGAGCTAAGTTAGAGGGAGTGGGAAGGTGGAAAACCAGGATTGATGAAGAACGAGAAAATGATTTAAAGAGTTTGCTTTGCTCGCTGCTTGATTCTTATCATCAAGGAAATTTACTAACTTTTTGTTACAATTTCTCTCTCTACTCCACTGTGTGTGGCACTCATTTTGTCAGACATATGATTTTGACTCACTCTTCGCTTGCTCTTATTTTATTTCTTTTTCGATCTCCGATTCTTTTTCCCTATTTCCAAGGTTTGCGGTGTCGCAAATCTGTTGCCTCGAGCGCACAAGCTTTGGTTAGAGGCGCTCCCGCCGGGACGGTTAAGACAAGTCATCGACCTCGTTGCTACTAAACACGATAATAGCGGCAGCAGTAATGGCAGCGATCCGCTTGCTTTACCACATCTTCTCTGCCCACCAAGAGTCGCCACACAAGCGGGTAACCCTTCGCTGTTTGGTTGGCTGAAGTTACGTTTCAGTGTCGGTTGGGGCCATTCCAGCAGCAGCCGCAGCAGCAGCCGCAGCAGCAGCCGCAGTAGCAGAAGCGGTAGCGAGATCAATGAAAATGGTCGTAGTGTTTGGATCTCGAAGACCGTTCTTTTGTCATTCGTAGGACTGGCTGTACTGAGCGTGGTGGGGGCTCGTATCTTTGGTATTTGGCCTCCTGAATTATCACAGGTCCGCCGAAGAAGCAGCGAATGAAAACGCTCATATAAGATTTGGATGCAAGATCTGGCGTTGGAAGTGCAAGTGCAGGAGAAGAACCACCAGCGCTTTAGCTTTAGCTTTAGTCTCGGTCTAGTCCAGTCTGGCCTAGTCTAGTGTAGTATTAATAGCGCACTCTAGTCGCGCTTACTACCAGTTATTGTTCTTAATCTTTAATACTACTGATTCAATAACCACTAGCCAAGATCCAAGAGAGGAAAAACAAAAACAAAAAAATCGTGCTCCGTGCTCCTGCTTCGCGTTTATCTTTAAATCGCCAATCGATAATTGGCATCGTAGTTATAGTTTCCATCTGAACCATAAACAATTATATTTCTCTCAAGTAGGTACCGAGTTGAACGAGCTATTTGCGTCGCACAAATGGACCTGCTTTTTCGCGGAGCTTCACGAAACCCAAACCATGTGCATTTGAAAGGTAATGGAAATGAGTGACTTGATAGGACTTCTTATGCAGTGCTGTTGTTGTGAACACCATCAACATCACTGATATCCGCCGAGGTAGCATTCTGAATGTCACTATTGGTCCATCCACCGCAGTACGAGGAGAATTTAGCCACGGGCGCAAGAACCCATTGCCGGTTGGGCCCTGCACATGCCGACAGCTCCACTTGCGAATTGGACGCATCTACAGAGAACACCTCGTAGCCTGCTTGTGTGAGTGCATTGGCCATCGAAGACAAGTCACCTCCACTGCTTCGAGACGATGCCATGATGGAGAGGGGCTTCGTAGAAATGGAACACACCTGGCAGCACACGGACCATCGGAAAAGAAAATGATTGCAACCTGAAGTTTTACATCTCTTTCCTATACAAAAAGCGACTGCGTACAATTCATGCTTGCCTGAGAGCTTACTACTACTTCCTGTCAGGGAATTTAGTATTTTCCTCGCCAATACCTGGGTGAAGAAATCCTTGGCGTCTGACACCCCCGCGCAAACTCCGTGCGTGGTCCACTCGTGTTGCTCGAAACTCAAACAGCTCGACGTTGACTCGCCTTCCTGGTTGTAGCAGCTGTACACGATCGTTGGGTCCGCAGAACTACTTGACGGTGCCAAGCACTCCGAAGTTCCGTAGCTGTTGCACTCCGGCCACAATCCGTGCACCACTGGCTCCGGGTGCTGAACGGGGGCAGCATTTTGATATGTGAAATGAGAACGATGAGAAGCGCGAGGTTCCACAACTTCGCTCCAAAAGGACACCGTAGAGTGGAAAGACTTTTGAAAGGATTTCGATTACTAGAATTTATTCAAACAATGTAGGCGCAACAACACTTACGCTGTAGGTGCCCGAGCCAAGGCCCGATTCGAGGGTTAGCACACCACACAGGCCCACGCCCGATCCGCAGGTCATTGAAGATGATCGAACTTCAGAGGCCTCTGAAATTGCCGCAAGAAGCACCCAAGTCGCTGGAATGACACGCAACCTGACCATGTAGAGACTATGGTGAGTTACAAAAGATATGTATACATTCCTGCAACATGCAGGCGCGTGAAGCCGCTCAAACCTGTCGTCCCGATACTGACATTTTTCTCTTGATTCTGGACGAGATTCTTCACCATGCTCTAATATAGTAGTGTAATTTTGTGTGTTCTTGTTTGTCGTCGTCAACTCGTCAACTCGTCAACAACTCTTCACTCTTCACCATATTCACCATGCATCATTCCATACCATCATCAAGTCATCAAGTAGACTCTTCTTCTACCCTTGCTTCTGCTCTTGACTTCACTTCGCATTGTGAATGCGGTTGCTATATTTGACGTTATTCGAGTGTGTCCGGTAGCAGAAGGTTCATCTATTCTCGTCGCTAGTTGCTGCTAGCTACGCCAAATCCTAGTCATAAAAGCTCCGAGCTACAGATAGTTACGTACTTATCGGAGCTGCTAGCCCATAAATCATTCTGATGGCAGAGCCAGCTGAGGCCTTAATTGCGCTCGCTATTGCTGCAGCTCCTTCCCTTATTTCATTCTGGTAAGTCGTTTCCACTTTATTTCTAGGAAGCTATTCAACTATGAGTTCATGAGCTCCTCCTTTATGGCATTGTAATCGACAAACTACAGCGGTCAAACGACGACACCTGCATGGCGTGGAACGCCAAAAGTATTGTATCAGCCTACTTGCGAAGCCTATGCACCATCGCCATCGGGAGCAGAGCCAAGTTGTCAAGATGTAGCGGAGTTAGCGATGAAGCTCTTTGATATGAGCCCTCTCGAGTTTTTACAGGTTGGAGCTCCGAAAGTGAAATGATGACTCTCTGCATAGGATGTGATGTTTAAAGTTGCTTGCTGCTATGAAGGAAATTTTATGAAGAACGATCTCAATTGTTCAACGTCGTAGCGATTCTCTAGCAGCTTTTGGGTATATTTATGTGCCATACAACATCACTTATGATTCTACTTATCTTGTTACATTTCGAGACTTTTGCGTTGTACATATGCTGCTTCTGTCTATCTGCATCAGGAAGCGTCTGACCGGTTGCTTGCGGAGTCGCCTCGAAGTCCAGGAGAGCTCACGCTGAGGCTCGCCGCAGAAGGTCTTCGGAGACTCCTTGACACGGTGTGTTTGCATTCGTTGCTTTCCTTTGTGTTGCTCTCCCTAGCATTAAATGAAATTTTTATTTCTTTGTTTGGCGCACTGTGAGACTGTCCTCATACATCAGTGGCGCATGTGCTCATGCGCGTTTGTCTTTGTTTATATACATGTAATCAAGGTGGATCCACTCGTGCCGCAACCGCCGGGGTCGTCTCGATTCACGCGCAGCGAATTGAACACCGTTGCCAGAGCACTCTTCGCTCGGGCAGGCCTCAAAGAACCTTCACACTTCGACGATAGCGATCAATACCTTGGTAGCAGCAGCAGCAGCATAAGCAGCAGCAATAGCAGCAGCGGTGGTAATGTGCGGGCACCTGAAGAGCGGCGGTTGTTACCTCGAGACGCCACCACGCGCAACCTCGAAGCGCGCCCGTTGCCGCCTTGGCTCGTAGCCCCCCTCTGGGGTGGGATGGTGGGTGGCCGCGCGGGGCTCGTGTACGGGCTGGGGCTGCACAGCGCGACCGTAAATTTAGGGTGTCACCTGGGCCACATGCATTACTTCGACTCGCACCCAGGAGGCGTCAAAGGAACCCGAGGAGCCGCGCTCCGTCAGGACGCGCCACCCCTGTTGCTGTGCCACGGGATGTTCACCAACGGCCTCTCCATGGGGCTGCTCGCCGCCGCGCTCAGTGACTTAGGGTGCCCCGGCGGCGGCGAAAGAAGAGTGCGTACTGTAGGGTGTATTGTACTAAGATGGCGTATCATGGCGGGTATATCAGCGTAAAGTTCTGATCATTGGACACGCCTTTCTTATTTACTCGCCCTTTTTTGCTATCATGTATGAATGCATATTAGGTTATCGTGCCCGATCTGCTTGGATCAGACTTCGGTTGCAGTCGAATAGACAAAGGGCAAGCCCAACCTCACAGTGTAGCAGCTCACACGCGCAGTTTAGTAGCCCTTCTTGATAACATTGGCCTCGGCACGATTGATTTACTGGGGCATTCTTTCGGCGGTTTCTTAGTGCAGGTATCCAAATGTGTACATTGTGTTCACATGTGTATAGCTCTCCAATATGGTTTAAACATGGTAATCTACTGACACAGCTGAGGCATAAGCTGCTTTGCCCTTTCCCCTGCTTTTCCATTATTTTTGTCTGTTGAATTCTTGTATTCGTAGGAATTAGCAGCCACCTTGCCTGCTTGGCGTGTCAGGAAATTAGTGCTGCTTTGTCCGGGAGGCGGCAACCGGTGAGTCTGATTGGTGTTTATGACGAGAGGAGAGACAAATAAGTAGCTGGTCTTATCTTGTTCATTTCTTTTCAGTGATAGAGTTGCGCCATGCTAGCTTCCGTTGATTTTAAACGCTGATCGCTATTCCATTCTTTGCATCTCCACTTTTTGATCGCTTTCACTCCGCGCTTTCTTTGTCAAGAATCCGCATTCCCACATGTGCCGCACACACAGGTACCGCTCGGGCTTGTCGCTTCGCACCGTTTGGGGGCCGGACTTTTCCACGGAAGTGTTTCATAAATTACCGACAGGGCCTCGAGAACTAGCCGCCAATGTGTTTCAAGCTGTGGCGCACACTGAGACGCAGGCCCATTTGTTGATGGAGTTCTTTGATGCGTCAAACGTGAGTTCATGTCTCTCGTAAACACAACGAGGAGGGAGGGGGGAAATTGTTCATTTGTTTATTTCTTCTGAGGGCTTCGATTTAGTGATGTAACTTTGTTGCTTTCACCCTCTCTTCTCTTGTACGCTGTCTTACACCCTAACCGCTTTGATTCTATCAATGGTTTTACGCTCCTCTTTTTCAAACTATGGTTTTGCGGCGCAGTACTTATTTCGCTTTCGAGACATGTCGCACGTGCCCGCGCTTCTACTGTGGGGCACTCAAGACAACATCATCGAACCTCGGTCCAGCAAAGTGCAGTTTGCCTACTTGCGCCACCCTCAGTCCAACGGCTACTGGCTGCACGACGCGAGCCATGCGCTCAATTTCGATTCGCTGCCGGAAGTATACGCGCTCACGTCGGCTTTCTTAGATCCCTGCGACAATGAGAGGAGTGATGTGAGTGGCAACGAAAGCTCCAGTAAGCGCGCAAAAGGTGGATGGTTCGCTGAAGCCTTAATTGCCGCACTCCCGAGCCGTAAAGTAGTTCAAATGCTGCCAAATGGATGCGAAGATGGCAGTAAGTTCGGCGAGAGCGAAGGGAGTAATGATAATGGACTTCCGCACTCGCGCCTATGATTTGAAGTAGAAGGTATGTACATGCACGGGGCCACAACTGAGAGCTATAATTTCTTCGCATGGTCGTTGAGTTTGCGAGCTCGGCCTTAATTTAATGTCAGAGCCAGGCATTTTTCAGAACCGAGGCCCTTCAAACAGCGAAATCGCTATCACCAATCGCGGATAATATTTCACTATTTTCCATCTTAAAGATACCATGCCACATCCCAGTCGAGTGTAAAATTATGCTTTACGATTTTTCTTTAAAGCAGGGCAGGGTTAGGGTTTGTGTTTACTTCTGTCTCAATTCAAGTGCGACTGGAGTGTGCTCTCAAGGATTTAATTGCAACTATAGGACCAGAAAACCGGCAATTGGAAGGCAATAAACGAAGTGACATAGACAGAGACACCAAATATGGCCGAGTTCTTGATATGCCGGTGCCACACAGAGAGAAGGAAAGAGGGAGCGAGAGTTATATCGGCTGAAAGCTGCAACGTAGCATTTCTGCGGCAGAATTCCGTTACTGGGTTTCGGCGATGCCGTTGTTGCTCTCCTTGCTTAGATTCAGAGCACACCTGAGTGTGCAGCAAATCACGGCGCTGTATTTGAGCGCTGAAGCCTTGGAGCACCTTCTTCTTCTGAGACCGTTGGAGCAACGGCCTCTTCTCTCCTACGCATACTTGTTATGGCTCGAAAGCGTTCAAACGATTGGAATAGTCCCAGGTCTTGGGCAGTTAGACTGGGCTTGGTACGATCATAATCACTTGTTTTCTGAGCAAGATCCTCGGCTACTTCTGCCGGTGGATCCAAATGATTGAGCTCCAATTCAGAAAATCGAGTTGGAATAAAGCGCTCGCGGATTGGAATGAGGGCGGCTATGAGAAGCGGAAAAATAATGGCTATGCTCGGAGCGCCTTCGTTTAGGAAAAAGTTGAACGAAACCACAAAGATTATTAGCACAGCTGCTGCTTGAATCAATGTGTACTCCGCTACCTGGGCAAATGGCACAAACTCAAGAAACTTAAACGCAGGTCTCCTCTCAGCTTGCATAAAAAGAAGTCCTAGTCGTTCAAAAAGTCCATTTCCGATGAAGCCACTCGCGCCCATGTAAATAAAGATACCGCTAAGTACAGCTTGAGGGATGAGCTTGAGCACTGGAAAAAGAAAGATAGTGACTATAGTCAAAATAGATTGAATGAAGTTACTCCATCGCTTCTCTACAACAGAGGTGTACACTTCACGCTTGCCGCCTGGAGTATCAACATAATCCACCACGGCAAGTGCTCTGACATGCAGAGGTGCTTGAGGTATTAAACCATTGCCTGGTGGCAATCCAAATATTCCAGTTAAAGCCACGCTTGCTCCGAGAACAGCGAAATCGTAATTGTATGCAGATGGCTTTTGAAGATTGAATTTTGCGTCTTGCGCCATGATGCTGCTCACATTGTGATCGAAGAAAAACAATATCAGCAGCATGATTGCAGGCACAATGGCCAAAAAGATCATCCAAGGTTCCATCGTGTTCCCATCACTGTCGCTACCCAATAAGTCCACAACCCATCCATTTCGACTAGCCGTCTCGGAAGGCACAAAAAATGAACCAGATTCAGGAACAGGTAAGCGTTGAATATCAATATAAGGATTATAAAAGACCGGCACATAGCTTAATGCGGAAACCACTACCAGGGTAAGCACAAGACCATAAACTTGCATGATCCAGCGGCCAGTGGAATTTAATGTTCGCCATTGTTTCGCTTGATGGCACGCCATTGCAAAGGTGTAAGTCAGCGTTGCCAAAATCAATGATGCAAACGCAGATGCAAGTCGCTCTGACGTATCATTGTCGGGGTCATCTGACGGTCTAGTTGGAGGAAATAGGTCGACAAGATTACGAGCACCCAGGTAAATATAAGCGACGCTGATGAAGAAACCAAAGATCTCGCCCGAAAAAGCGGTGACACGTTGGACTAATTTGGTCCAGCCACCAGCTGCTACGATGACATGCAGTAATCCACACCAAATATTCACCCATGCGGTCAGTGGTAAGAAAGGAGCTCCAACGGCTTGAGCGAGAGTCCAAACAGTAATTTCGAAGAAAACGACGGGGCCGGTCACGCCAACAATGACCAAACCTTGTCCAGCAAAAACGGAGTATACAATTCCAATGGCTCCCGTGGACAAGAGTACCTCTGTTAAACCAAAATTTCCATCGGTGGAAGTCCGCAGACTGTCGCCAAAGATAACAGCAGGGAGGACTGAAGTAAAGTATGCAAAGAGTGTGGCCGCAAGAATTTTCTTCGCTTCTTCATTGTTGGATATAGTCCAGTCTGATGTGTACAGAGGTAGCCGCGCTGCCAAGTCTAGCTTGATGCCATCTAACCAGCGCTCCTGTGGGACCACAGGGCTTCCATTGGTAGTATGCGTGCTTGCCGCATTAGAGCTCGGAAAGCATCCACGAGGGCCTGAGTTTCTTTCGCTATGACCATCCATATTCGAAGCAATGTTGATCCATCGTGCGTGCTTATGCGCTCATAATTCGATAGAAGATGTCGATAACTATCGAAAAATGTGCAGAATAATATCAATTCTACTATGTGGGATGTCAGTACTTGTCAATTCTTTCAAAAATGTTTTAGGTTAAATGCATGTGAGCTTGGTAAAAGGTGCAAGATGGAGGGCTCACCACTCGTGTGTACCGTATTTGCGTAACAAAAAGGAGTTGGCACGATCAACAACCACGTTTGGTGGATCTATTTGATCTTTGGTTCTTGTCGCCCAAAGTTTTATCTCAATCCACTTTACACTCAAAAGCAATGGCAGTTGAACGATGATCATCAGACCGCGTCCTGTTGCGAAGTGACTTCTTCGATTTACTTTTCCGAGTCCTTAATATGGTGACCACCTGTTCTTAAAAGAAGTAGTCATTAGTTCTTACCTTTGCATCTTATAAAATCAACATGGTTTAATTTTTCGGCATTGAAATTGTTTGCAGGTTTCCACTCCTTATTATAAACAAACTAATAATGGTTACATTTTATTTCATCAACGTTCAACTCACCTCTTGAGTGCTGGGTCAGCGGATCGATGAAGGCTCTCTCTCCTTAGTCACAAAAAGAAAACGCGCACCCTTCATACAAATTTCACGCTCAGACGAAGGGCTATACGCAGCTGTCGGCGGTGTAAACTACTGTACGCGCTTTCCTATATGGGTGTTTCCATACCGAAATCATGACGAGGCGTAGATCGCAAACGAAGTGGAGTGCTGGCTCACTCAAATCCCAGTCCCCTTTTTTTGACAAAGGCCACGAGGGGCCGGAATTAGAGGGCTTACAGAGAAAGACAAAGCAAAGCCGCTCGTGCTAGGGGAGGAACTAAACATAGAAGAAGCTTTAATCCGGCACACATTCCATCTGTTTCGACAATGGCCCCGACGGGCCAGAAGTGGAAGACTAATAAGCGGAAATGGAATGCAGCATAACTCTCACTTATTAACAATACACTACAGAAGACAACATGACCATGCGGCCATGGGAGTGTGGTGATAGTGGTCCAGGATGGCCCCTTTTCCGTTCTCTATTTTTTTTTGCCTTTAGACCAGCGGGTTGGCCCTCGAAAGAGCACGGAGGAGTGTGCCATTTGGGCCGCTACCTTCACTCCCATGGCCACTCGGGCATATGCGCCTGATTAGCTTCTTACGTTTGATTTGGGCTCATTTGCTTTTTATCTCTTCCTGTTAGCCTTCTAATTCTGGCCCCTCAGGACCTATCTCGAAATGAAGCCTATTTCGTTTACATATCCTTCGCCGTTCAATAAAGTGCTCCATATTCAGGCCTTCGCGGCGTGCACCGGCCTGTCGGAGAGCAGGACAATGAGGAGCATACTTTGACACTTTGACAAGGGCCCCGAGGGGCCGTAATTTGGGAGGCCAACCGGCAGAAAAACAGAGCAAAGGAACGCATATATGGAAGAGAAGCTTAGAAGTAATCAGGCACGCATGCCCTAGTGGCCGTGGAAGTGAAGGTAGGGTTCCGAAGTGGCACGCTCTTCCGTGCTCTGAGAGTGAAGAGTATATTTTACATTGTGTACAATATTGTTGGCATGCGCGAGTCGTCGTCGTCGTCGTCGTCATGTCGTCGTCCTCTCTTGTCTCCACATTAATTTTGTCCTGAGGCCTCACGGTCGACGATTTGGCCAGAAAGTGGACACTCTTTAAAGGACTGGGTGTACGATTTCGGAACCTGTTCTGGTCGTAAATCGTGAAATTAGCTCACAATGCAGCTTCCG
>Ga0307930_1002249_pt1 | contig 14809 bp, 13 predicted proteins | sample OrgLakmetageno46_FD_203161 | JGI IMG/M metagenome (GOLD analysis project Ga0307930, IMG submission 203161) | Saline water microbial communities from Organic Lake, Antarctica - #46 | ecosystem: Environmental > Aquatic > Non-marine Saline and Alkaline > Saline | place: Antarctica: Organic Lake... | reverse complement strand
GTGGATGGATCTGCGTGAGGCGTACATCGAGGAATAAGACCTCCTTTCGGCTGGTGCCCCCGTCCGGGGGCACCACGTTTTCTCTAGCTGCGAGGCCCGGACGATGCTGGGATACATTCTACAAAGACTGGTTTATCTCGTCGGGGTTGTCCTGGCGGTCTCGCTTCTGATCTTTTTCATCACGCAGATCATGCCGGGCAACGTCGCCTACCTGATCCTTGGCGATTTCGCGCCTCTGGATCAGGTGCAGGCGCTGGAAGAAAGCCTGGGCTTCAACGATCCGTGGTATCTGCAATATTGGAACTGGATCAGCGGCGTCATGCGGCTGGATTTCGGCGATTCCCTGATCATGGGGCGTCCGATCGGTCCGATGCTGCTGGATGCGGTACGCAATTCTGCCATTCTCGCTGTGGTGTCGATTTTCGTCGTGGCGCTCTTCGGGATCTGGCTTGGGGTATTTTCGGCGATACGTCATGGACGCGCCAGCGACCATACCGTGTCGATTCTGACCTATATCGTGCTCGCGGTGCCGGAATTCTTCTGGTGCATCATCCTGATCATGGTCTTCGCGGGCACCCTCAACTGGTTCCCCGCAACCGGTTACGCCACGCTCGACAACGGTGTTGTCGAATGGGCCAAACACCTCGTGCTACCGGTGATCGCGCTGGTTCTGGGCCTTACCGCGCATGTGTCGCGCTTGACGCGGTCCAGCATGCTGGAGACGATCCACAGCCCATATGTCTTTGCGGCCCGCGCGCGCGGTGTGCCGGAAAAGAAGGTCATTCGCGAACATGCCCTGCCCAACGCGCTGTTGCCCACGGTCACCGTGCTTGCGATCGATATCGGCGTGTTGATGGGGGGCATCGTCGTGGTCGAAACAATCTTTTCCTACCCCGGATTGGGCAGGTTCCTGATCTTTGGAATTCAGCAGATGGATATCCCGCTTATCCAGGCGTGTATGATGGTGGTCACAGTGGTTTACGCCCTGTCGAACCTTCTGGCGGACCTCATCTATATGCTTCTCAATCCCCGCATCAGATATGGGCAGTCGGTCGATGGTTGATACAATGACAGTAGAAGAAGCAGCCCCACGCAGTCGCCGTGCGCCTTGGTCCGCGACGCTGACATGGGGGACGATCGGGTTGATCGTCGTGATTGTGATCGCCTTGATCGGGATGGTCTGGACCCCGCACCCCTATGATGGGATGCAGATCATGAAGCGGTTCGAACCACCCAGCGCGACCCATTGGTTCGGCACCGATGAGTTCGGGCGCGATGTGCTCAGCCGCGTCATGCGCGGCGCGCACCTGTCGCTGTTCATGGGGGCATGCGCCACCGCCGTAAGCCTTGCGATTGGTGTTCCGCTGGGCCTGATCGCCGGATATTTCCGCGGCCTGCGCGAAGAGGTCATCATGCGCGGGGTCGATGTGATGATCTCGATTCCGCCCATTATGCTGGGGCTGCTGTTGCTGGCCGTCACCACACCCACGGTCCTGAAGACAGCCGTGGCGGTCGGGCTGATCTACGTGCCGATCATGGTGCGTCTGACCCGCAGCGTGACACTGGAACTCAGCGCGCAGGAATTCATCGAAGCGGCCCGTGCGCGTGGCGAAAGAAGTTGGTATATCCTCTTTGTCGAGATCCTGCCGAATGCCTGGCCACCGATCATCGTCGAAGCGGCGTTGCGTGTGACCTTCGCCATCCTTCTCGGGGCCGCGCTCAGCTTTCTTGGGCTGGGGGTGCAACCGCCGGCGTCGGACTGGGGCCTGATGATTGCAGAGGGCCGCCCATTCCTGAACCAGGCACCATGGATCGTGATCGGACCGGGTATCGTTCTGGTGGTCACCGTCATTATGATCAACCTTTTCGGAGACGGCCTGCGTGAGCGGCTGGATCCCCGGATGCGCCGGAGCCCTTCATGACCGACAATATCCTTACGCTTGAAGACGTCTCAGTCCGCTATGGCAAAGGGGCCGATGCCCTGCATGCGATAAGCGACGTGAGCCTGTCGTTGGAGCGGGGCGGCGCCATCGGCGTCGTCGGCGAAAGCGGATCGGGCAAGAGCACATTGGCGCTGGCGCTGATGGACCTTCTGGGGCAGGGCGCGCAGGTCAGTTCCGGGCGCATGATCTTTGACGGGATGGAGCTGACCGATCTGTCATCGCAAGACCGTGCCAAGCTTCGCGGCAAGCGGATGGGGCTGGTCTTTCAGGATCCGTTCACCGCGCTCAACCCCGCGCTGACGATCTCGCGCATCCTGACCGAGCCATTGATGCTGCATCGTGGCATGGGCGAAGCGGACGCAAAAACTGCCGCGGTCGGCCTGCTCGACGAGGTCGGTATTCCCGACCCCAAGCGGGTTATGGGGGCGTATCCCCACGCCCTGTCCGGGGGGATGAAGCAACGCGCGCTGATCGCCGCCGCGCTGGCGGGTGAGCCCAACCTGCTGATCCTGGACGAGCCGACGACGGCACTGGACGTGACCATCGAGGCGCAGATCCTTGACCTTCTGGCGCAGCTTCGGATCGAGCGGCAACTGTCGATGATCTTTATCAGCCACAACCTTAGCGTCATCGCGCGCGTGGTGGACGAGGTTTGCGTTCTTTACGCAAGCAAGGTGGTCGAGTTCGGCCCGAAGCAGCGCGTCTTCAACGCGCCGTCCCATCCCTATACCAAGGGGCTTCTTGCTTCGATGGTGAAGCTGGATGTGCGGCATGACCGGCTTGAGACGATCCCGGGGCGCCTGCCCGATTTACGGCGCGCCCCGCCGGGATGTTTTTTCGCCCCACGCTGCCCCTTCAGCGAGGCGGCTTGCGAGAAACCGCAACCCATGATCCCGGTCGAGCCGGATCATCAGAGCCGCTGCTGGAAGGCCGTGGATCTGATGGCAGTGCCGTGGCACGTGACCGATGCAGAGCCGGGCACAGTAAAGACACCCGGCCGCACCCCCAAAAGCGGGGGTGATATCCTGATCGCGCGGGATGTCGAAAAGACGTTCACCATGACCAGCGGGTTGCGGGCGCTGAAATTCGATACATCAGGCGGTTTTCCGATCCGCTATGCGCCGCAACGGTTTACGGCGGTGGACAAGGTATCGCTGACCGTCGGTGTCGGGGAAACCGTCGGTCTTGTGGGCGAAAGCGGGTGTGGAAAATCCACCCTCGCGCGCTGCCTGATCCGGTTGATCGAACCCAACGGCGGCGCGATCGAGATTGACGGTCATGACATCACCACCAAGGGCGCGACCGACAGCCGGGTGTTAGCGCGCACCGCGCAGATCGTGTTCCAGAACCCGGATTCGTCGCTGAACCCGCGCAAGACGGTGCGCCAGATCCTGTCCCGTCCGCTTCGTCTTTATGGTGATCAGAGCGGTGCGGCGCTGGAGAAGGAAGTCGAGGGGCTGCTGGACATGGTGCGCCTGTCGTCGCGTTATCTGGATCGCTATCCGCATGAAATGAGCGGTGGCGAGAAGCAGCGGATCGGCATTGCCCGCGCGCTGGCGACGAAACCGAATTTCCTGATCTGCGATGAGGCGGTTTCGGCGCTGGACGTTTCGGTGCAGGCGTCAGTGCTGAACCTGTTGACGGATCTGCGTGACGAATTGGGTCTGGCCTATCTCTTTATCACCCACGATCTGTCAGTGGTGCGCCACATCGCCGACCGGATCGCGGTTATGTATCGCGGCGGCATTGTCGAGATTGGCCCGTCCGATCATCTGCGGACCGGCCCGCACCATCCCTACACCGAGGCGTTGCTGTCGGCGGCGACGACTCTGGAAAGCGACAACGATACCACCCGCGTGCGGCTGGCCGGAAGTGTAAACACATCCGGGGCGCGTATCACCGGCTGCCGCTTTGCCGACAGGTGCCCCCGCAAGATCGGTGCGATCTGCGACGATCAGGTGCCGGAATGGAAAGAGACGGCGGACGGTGTCCGGTTTTCCTGCCACCACACACTGGAGGAGCTTTCCCGGCCCGTGGAACAGCGGTAGGGAAACGTTTTAGCGCGGCTGGTCAGCCAATCGTGCGGTTGTTTCACGAAGGGGCTTTGGCTTGGCAGAGTGAAAGGCGAATTTGCCGGTCACTGCGCGCACATCGCGCAGGAAATCCGATGCAACCTTTGGCAAGAGCCGTTTGGGAGACCAGACCGCCGCAGCGGTTATCATTCGTTCAGGTTGGAAACGTCTGATGACAAGGTTTTCATCGACGTTCTGTATTGCCGAGAATGAATCGACAAGAGAAACTCCAACACCGTTGCGCACCAGAATGCAGGCGGTGTTGGAATATCGCGCTTCAACGCGGAACTTGAACTTCAGTCCCGCCTCCGCAAAGACGGATCGTTGAAGCTGTCCCGACGATGTCGACGGTTGCAGGGCAATGAACGGGTGACCGGCAAGGTCTTCGGGTTGGATCACATCAAGCTGGGTCAGCGGGTGATCCGCTGGCATGACACACACCAGAGGTTCGGAATAGAACACCTCGGAATCAAGATCTCCCATGTTGTCGGTGCCGATGACGAACCCCAGATCGGCCGCGCCTACCTCAATGCCTTTTGTGATGGTCTCGAAATCCTGAATATCAAAATGAACCGTGACCTTGGGTTGCCGCTCGGTAAATCGATGCAGGGCCGCGGGAATAAGGCTGTGCCCAAGGGGCGGTGACGCAAGCAATCGGACGCTGTGCATCCGATCGGATTTCATGTCACGCACCTGCTCGCCGAACGACTCATACATCTGAAACAGTGGCTCTGACGCTTCATAAAGATGCCGGGCCTCAAGCGTTGGAAACAGCCGGTTGTTGACCCGCTCGAACAGCGCAAAGCCAAGCTGGCTTTCCATATGTTTGATACCGTTGGAAATGGCGGGCTGCGACAGCCCGATTTCCTGTGCGGCCCGCACGGTTGTTTCACAGCGGATCACAGCCCGCAAAAGTTCAATCTGGCGAAGGTTCATATCATCGAAGCTCCCAGCGAGACAGCTGACTTCAGTAGAGACTTCAGTTGACGTCAAGTCAACATGATACGGTTTTTACCAGCGGGTCTTGCTATTCATGCGCGAAATTCCGGCAGGACATTGCAAATAGTCTATCGGACACACCATCGTTGCCGCATGCGGATTGCTACGCCACAATCGTCTCACAGCGGCGGATCTTGGGCCGCGTTACAGTGGGAACCGCGATGACCTATATCCTGACCGATGCCATCACTGTCACTTGCGACGATGACCGCCGGATCCTTCGCGACAGTGCCATCGCGATCGAAGCTGGCCGGATCAAGGCGGTCGGGGCCACCGACGATCTGCTGCGCGACTACCCCGCGTTTGAGCGCGTGCCGATGCACGGGCGCGCCATCCTTCCCGGTTTCATCAACGCGCATACGCATACGGTGCTTATGGCGCTCAAGGGGACGGTCGAGGACTGGAGCGGTGAGATCATCTATAAATACATGACCCCGATTTCCTACACGATGACGCCGTCAGAGCGGTCAGTGATTGCCGCGCTCGGCTGTCTTGAGGCGCTCCGTTCGGGGACCACAACACTGGTCGATCCGTTCCGCCACGTCGGGACATATGCCGGGGCGATGGCGGATACCGGGCTGCGGCTTTGGCTGTCGGAAAGCTGTGCGGACATCGACACACGCAAGATCCGGTTCGGGGATTACTCGGTGGACGAAGCGTTTGGGCAGACCTTTCTGGACCGCACTGACGAGTTGATCGAGACATGGCACGGGGCGCGCGACGGGCGTGTGAACGTCCAGGTCGCCGCCCATGCCACTGATAATTGTTCCCCGGCCATGCTACGGCAGTTGCTGGACCGTTCGGGGCGTCATGGCCTGACGCGAACCTGCCACCTTGCCCAGAGCCTGACCGAGGTGTCGTCGGTGACCGAGCGATACGGCCTGACCCCGGCAGGATATCTGGACCGCGAGGGATTTCTGGACGAAAACCTGACGTCGGCCCACTGGACGTTCTGCACGCCGGACGACGTTGCGCTGCTGGCCGAACGCGGGGTGCGGATGGCGCATTGCCCCGCCAGCTCCAGCCGCCGGGGGATGCACAAGGCCCTGATTGGCACGATTCGCAAGGCGGGCGTCGAAATCGCGTTCGGGACCGACAACATGAGCGAGGACATGTTCCACGCGATGGCGATCGGCTCGATCGTGCACCGGACCGCAAAGGGCGACCCGGATGCGGATGGTGCTTCGCCGACGCCGCAGGACGTGCTGGACATGATCACGCGCACAGGTGCCCGCAGTGTCGGTGCCAGCGACCAGATCGGTCAGATAAAACCGGGCATGAAGGCCGATCTGACGATCCTTGATCTGCGCCACGCGGCTCTGCGCCCCGCGATCCGGCTGGTGTCCAACATCGTCCATTACGGCCACCCGGGGACGGTTGATGGTGTGATCGTCGACGGGGAATGGCTGTTGCGGGACGGCAAGGTTCTGAGCATTGACGAAGACGCACTTCTTGCCGAGGCGCAGGCGGTCACGCGAGCCGTATGGGACCGGATGATCGGTGACGCGCCCGATATCGCGCCGCCCGAGGGCGTGCTGGAATGGCCCGTGACCGACTAGGTGTCGCGTGACCAAGGACCGAATGGAGAAGGCAAAGAGATGTCACAGACGCCATCAATGGCCCCGCCGGATCCCACCGCCGCGCTGCAACAGGCCGTGGAGACGGAACGCGCCTTCGTCGTGCAGTTTTTCGACCGGCTCGCCGAACAAAGCCGCGCGCCGGCCGGTGGCATCACCCGCGACACCTATGGGCCGGGTGAGAACTGGGGGCATCGCGTCTTTCATGATGCGGCGGTCTCTGCTGGGTTCAATGTGGATACCGACGCCGCCTGCAATACCTATGCGCGCTGGCCGACAAAGGATCCTGCCGCCAGGACGATCCTGATGGGATCGCATCTGGACAGTGTCCCGTCGGGCGGGAATTTCGATGGCGCCGCCGGGGCGTTGGCGGGCCTTGTTGCGATGCGGGTGCTGCGCGATCTGGGGATGACGCCGCGCTGTTCACTGGCGGCGATGGGCGTGCGGGCCGAGGAAAGCGTCTGGTTTGAAGTGTCCTATATTGGCAGCCGTCTGGCATTGGGAACGCTGCCGGAAACCGCGCTGGATGGCGCGCGGCGCATCGACACCGGGCGCAGTCTTGCCACCCATATCGCGGAGTGCGGCGGTGACCTGAACGCCCTGCGCGCGGGACACCGTTCGCTTGATCCGGCGACGCTCGCGGGGTTTGTTGAGGTGCATATCGAACAGGCGCCAAGCCTTGTGGAATCGAACAAGGCTGTCGGCATCTGCACCGGAATTCCTGGTAATTTCCGCTATCCGAACGCCCGGATCATCGGGCAGCATGGACATGTCGGCACGCCGCGCCGGTTCCGTCATGATGCGATGATGGCGGGCGCGGCTTTTGCCGCCGAGATGGACGCCTATTGGGCTGAGCGCGAGGCCGAGGGCACGCCGCTTGCCATGACCTTTGGCCGGTTTCACACGGACGGTGATCATCATGGTCTGACGACAGTGCCGGGTCTGTTCCATTTCTCGCTGGATGTGCGTGCCTATGACGAGTCGGTTCTGACGCAGATCGGCGCTGAAATGACCCGCATCATCGCGCGGCTGGAAAATCGATACAAAGTCACTTTCGAGATGGGCGCGCGGGCCGCGGCGCCGGTCGGGACAATGGCCCCCGACATTACCACGGCCCTGACGAAATCCGCAGAGCGTCACGGCGTCACGCATATGCCGCTGGGCAGCCCGGCGTCGCATGATGCGGCGGCGTTCGCCGCGGCGGGGGTGCCCACCGCGATGATTTTCGTGCGCAACGAAAACGGCAGCCACAATCCCGCCGAGGCGATGGAAATCGACGATTTCCTCAGCGCCTGCACCGTGCTGGTGGATTGGCTGGCGCACACGTGGATGGAGTAGATTGTATGGGCTCTCTTACACAGGCTCAGGTTTTGGGCGCGTTTGTCGCCGAGGCGAAATTTGACACACTTCCCGATTGGGCGGTGACGAAGGCGGTGGATCACACGCTGGACACGTTGGGCGTCATGCTTGCCGGGCTTGGGGCCGAGGAAACCCTTCTGGTGCGCCAGACCATCGCGGCGGCCAGCGGCACAGGGCCTGACGCGCCCATGTCGCCACGCGATGCCGCACTTGTGCGCGGGGTCGCGGCCCATGCTTACGAACTTGATGACAGTGGCGGGTGCGATCATTCGGGCGCCGTTGTCTGGCCTGCGATCCTGTCGGCGCTCAGCCTGTCGGACCGGCCCGTTTCCGGGCGCGAGGTTCTGCTGGCGATGGTGCTTGGCTACGATCTCGGGCGGCGGGTGCTGATGGGATTCGGTGGTTATGTTGCGCATAACGATGCCGGGTGGCATTCAACCGGCACCTGCGGCGTCTTTGGCGCGGCGGCGGCCGCCGCGCGTATCCTTGGGCTGGATGCGGCGCAGACGGCGGCGGCCTTGGGTATCGCGGGCAGTTTCGCATCGGGCACTTGGGCCTTCATCCATGACGGGGCCATGAACAAGCGTATCCATACCGGGCGCACGGCAGAAAGCGGTCTGATGGCGGTGCTTATGGCCCGGCAGGGCATGACCGGTGCGGCACATGTGTTTGAGAATGTCTGGGGCGGGTTCTATCGCACCTATGGTCACGGGCCACTTAGCCCAGAGGCGTTGACCGATCGGCTGGGTGAGGACTGGTTGATCCGGGACGCGGCGATCAAACCGCATGCGTGCTGCCGCGATACACATGCCGGGATCGACGCCATCGCCCGGATGCAGGTCCGCACACCCTTCGCCGCCCAGGATGTCGCGCGTATCGAGGCGACGCTCAGCCCGTTTCTGATCGGCATGGTTGGGGGGCGTGATGTGTCGTCCATGCCCGCCGCCCAGATGAGCCTGCCCTACGGCATGGCTGCGCAAATCTGCTTTGGGGCCGCTGGACTGGATGAATACGCGCCAGAGCGCCGCAAGTCGCGCGAAACGGCCCGCATGCTGGACCTGATCGACATCATTGAGGATGAAACGGTCAAGGCCAGTTCGGCGGCGCGTGTCACGCTTACGCTGCGCGATGGGCGACAGTTTGAGGAACGCACAACCCACGCGCTTGGCACACCGGGCAACCCGATGTCGACCCGCGCGGTGCGCGCCAAGTTTGATCAGATGGCCGGTCGGACACTGACGCAGGATCGCGTGCGCGATGTCGCGGCCTGCGTGCTGTCCCTTGCAACCTGCGAGGATGCGCGGCAGTTGGTTCAGGCGCTTGCGCCATGAGGGCAGGGGGCGCGACCATACGTCGATCAGGGATCGGACGGCCCGGCGGTCAGCACGGTTCCGATCGCCATCGCGACCGCCGCCTGCGTCGGGTCGATCACCGGAATTTCCAGCGCGTCCTCCAGTGGCTGGCGGTGGCGCGCCATCCCGGCGCACCCCAGCACGATGATGTCCGCGCCATCAAGATCGCGCAGTTCGGTGCCGATTTCAAGCATCCGGGCGAAAGTCCTGTCGCCCGAAGCGGACTCGGCCACCGACATTTCGATCGCGCGTTCCCCGGCAAGACGGCCGGTCACCAACATCTGGCGCATGCCGCGCAGGTGGCGTGGAATACCCCGCGCACGGATCGCGATCACCCCGTATTGACCCGCGCGCGCCATCGCTGTCAGGATGCCACATTCCGCGATGCCAAACACCGGCTTGCCGGTCGCTTCGCGCAGGGCGTGCAGGCCGGGATCGGAAAAGCAGGCAATGACATAGGCGTCATATTCCCCCGCCCCCGCGACATCGGCGCAGAGCGGAACAGGTATGCTGTCGGCATGGGCCTGGGTCTCGATTCCCAAGGGCCCGTCGGCAAGAGTGGCGAAGGTCATTTCAACACCTGCACGCGCAAGGGGGGTGACCGCCTGACGGATTGCGTCGGTCACTGTGGTGTTGGAGTTGGGATTGACGACAAGGATGCGGGCGTGGGTCATGGCGGGTGGTGGCCTTTCGCTGAACGGCGGTCTTGGTTGAGCGGGATTATGCCAGATCTGGAGGAAAGGGGACAATAATGAATAGCGATGCACAATTCGATACGGTGATCCGGGGCGGCACTGTGGGGACCAGCACCGGCGCTTACCGCGCGGACGTCGCCATTCGCGACGGGATGATCACCGCTGTCGGGCTTGATCTGCCTGCGGGGCACAATGAGATCGACGCGGCCGGGATGCTGGTGTTGCCCGGTGGCATCGATAGTCACTGCCATATCGAACAGGTCTCGGCGGGTGGCCTGCTGAACGCGGACACGTTCGAGACGGCATCGGTTTCGGCGGCCTTCGGGGGCACGACCACGGTGATCTGTTTTGCTGCCCAGCACCGCAATGACGATCTGCGCAAGGTGGTGCAGGATTATGAGGCACGCGGCGCACGCGGCGCCATGATCGACTATGCGTTCCACCTGATCGTCGCGAACCCGGATGCCAAGACGCTGAGCGAAGACCTGCCGGCGCTGATCGCCGAGGGGCACAGCTCGGTCAAGGTTTTCATGACCTACGACCTGATCAAGGTCGATGACGAGCCATTGCTGGACCTGCTGCTGACCGCACGATCCAACGGCGCGCTGGTTTGTGTCCATGCCGAGAACCACGGCTTTATCTCATGGATGAGCCGCAAGCTGCTGGAGAAAGGGTATGTCGAGCCCAAGTATCACGCAATCAGCCATCCTAGGTCTTCGGAGTCGGAAGCGTTCAATCGCCTGATCGCGGCCTCGGCTCTGACCGATCAACCGATCATGATCTTTCACGTCTCGACTGCCGAAGGTGTCGCAGCGATCCGTGAGGCGCGCGGCGCAGGCCTAAAGGTCTTTGCCGAGACCTGCCCGCAATACCTGTTCCTCACCCGGCACGATCTGGACAAGCCGGGCATGGAAGGGGCCAAGTGGATGTGTTCGCCACCGCCACGTGAGGTTCGCGACCAAGAGGCGCTGTGGCACGGGTTGGCGCGCGGTGACATCGAAACGGTGTCATCGGATCACGCCCCCTACCGGTTTGACGAAAGTGGCAAGCTGTCCGCCGGGCCAGACGCTGATTTCAAGAAAATCGCCAACGGGCTGCCGGGGCTTGAAACACGGCTTCCGCTGCTGTTCGATGCGATGGTGTCGCAGGGGCGAAACGAATTCGCCGGTCGCGGGCTTGCCGCTTTCGTCGATCTGACGGCAACCCGGCCCGCGTCAATCTATAACCTGCGGGGCAAGGGTGCGATCCAGCCCGGCAATGACGCCGACATCGCGATTTGGGATCCGTCCAAGCGGGTGACGATCCGTCAGGACGTGCTGCATGGCGGCACGGATTTCACCCCGTTCGAGGGGCGCGAGGTGACGGGTTGGCCGATCCGGGTGCTTGTGCGCGGGCAGGACGTGGTGCGCCACGGGGCCTGTCAGGCGCAGCCGGGATCGGGCCACTTGATCCGCCGCCCGGGCGGTTGGGCCGCGCGGCCCGCGGGCAACCCAACACCCGAAATGGACCCCGCGCAGAATTTCGGTGCCGACCTGCTGCCCCCTGCGCCAAAGCCGGACAATGCAGAATGGTGACACATCGCGCAGGTGCGCGTAGCAATCCCACGATTTCACAAACACAGTAATCAAGGACCAAGAATATGACATTCTCACTTGCAGGTCGATGCGCCCAAACCGGAATGTTCGGTGCCGTCGTGACGACGTCTTCCATCGCCGTCGGATCACGCTGTCCCTTCGCGGCGGCGGGGGTAGGCGCAATTCTGACCCAGCACCGGACCGATCCGCGCCTTGGCCCTCTCGGGATCGAGATGCTAAGGCTGGGCTATACGCCGGATGAAGTGATCGCGGGGCTGGTCGCGCTTACGCCGGGGTCCGAGTGGCGGCAACTCGCAGTCATTGACGTGCGCGGACAGACGGCATCGTTCACCGGCGCGTCCTGCAAACCGGAAAGGGCCGAGGTGCATGGCAAGGATTGCGTGGCACTGGGCAATATCGTCCAATCCGAAGAGGTGCCTAAGGCGATGGTCCGCGCGTTCGAGGCCAATCCCGAAGACAGCCTGACAAAGCGTCTGATCGACGCGCTGGCGATGGGGGACGAGGCGGGTGGTGAATTCTCACCACTGGTGTCGGCCGCCGTTCTTGTCGCCAACCGGTTTTCATTTCCGTATGTGGATCTGCGGGTGGACAACCAAAGTGATCCGATCGCGGCCTTGCGTCTGATGTGGGAACTTTATGAACCGCAGGCTGACCCTTATGTGGATCGCGCCACAGCACCGGAACATGCCATGCCCGCGAATGCCGTGCCACCTGTCGAGCCCGCCAAAGGCTGAGGCCAGGCAGCGCGGATCATTTTCAACGACAACCCACAGCCTCGGAGGCGCTACGACATGACTACCAATGAAAACCCGATCTGGCGGCGCGTCGATGACAAGGGCGCGGCCTTTACTGGCCTTGCCGACCGCGTGTTTGACGTGCCCGAAATCGCCTATACCGAGGTCCGTTCGTGCGCCGAGCATACCGCGATGCTCAAGGCCGAAGGATTTCGCGTGCGCGCGAACGCGGCGGGCATCCCCACGGCAGTTGTTGGCGAGGCAGGTGAGGGTGGGCCGGTCATCGCCATCCTCGGTGAATTCGACGCACTGCCGGGCCTTAGCCAGAAGGCGGGTCTGGCGCAACCCATGTTGATCGGGGACTCCGGTTTCGGGCATGGCTGCGGACACAACCTGTTGGGATCGGCGGCCATGCTGGCCGCGACAGCGATAAAGGACTGGATCGAGGCCGAAGGGATCAAGGCGCGCGTCCGCTATTATGGCTGCCCGGCGGAAGAGGGCGGCGCGGCCAAGACCTATATGGTGCGGCAGGGCCTTTTCGACGATGTCGATATCGCAATCACTTGGCATCCGGCCAGCTTCAACGCGGTGGACGATGCCCACTCGCTTGCCAACATCCGGATCGATTTTACCTTTTTGGGCAAAGCGGCCCATGCTGCCGGGGCGCCTGAACTGGGACGTTCGGCGCTGGATTCGGTCGAGTTGATGAATATCGGCGTGAACTACCTGCGCGAACACATGCCCGACGATGCACGGGTGCATTACGCCTATCTCGACGCGGGCGGCGTCGCGCCCAATGTGGTGCAATCGCGCGCGACCGTGCGCCAGCTGGTGCGCGCCCGTGACCTAGCGGGCATGGCCGATCTGGTTAAACGGGTGCGCGCCATCGGCGACGGGGCCGCAATGATGTCCGGCACGACGGTCACGTCCAAGGTCTTCTCTGCGGTGTCGAACCTTGTCGGAAACCGCCCGCTGGAAAAGGCGATGCAGGCGCAGTTCGACGCACTTGGCCCTGTCCCATTCAGCGAAGCGGACGTGAGCTTTGCCAAGGAAATCCGCGCGACACTGACCCGCGACGACATCGCGAATATGTTCGGACGTTTGGGTATGAAACCCGATTATGACCTGCCGCTCTGCAATTTCGTAGCCCCGCTGAATAGGCGGTTTACCGGGGCGATGGGATCGACCGATGTGGGCGATGTTAGCTGGGCGGTTCCTACGGTGCAGGCCCGCGTCGCGACTTGCGCCATCGGCACGCCGCTGCACACATGGCAACAGACGGCGCAGGGCAAGACCGGGTTCGCCCACAAGGGCATGATCCACGCAGCCAAGGTCATGGCCGCAACTGCGCGCACAGCGATCCTTAGCCAGGAGTTGCGCGTGGAGGCAGCGCAGGCCCATGCCGAATATCTGGCCGATTATCCATATATTTGTCCCATCCCGGATGATGTCCACCCGCCAGTCCACTTGGCTGCCGAGTAAGGGCTCGGCATTCCATCGCCTCTCGGAGATCTCACGGTCACAGATAGCATCGGACGCCATGGATATCGTGAATCGGATGTCACTGGCATTTATTAAAATAACCCTGATTATGCGTTATGTCAGTATTACTGACATTTATAATGCTGACAACGTCAGCTACTTCAGGTGTCCAAAAATTGCCCAAATGATCTTCGCATTTGCGAATGGAAAGGGCATCAACAATGCTCCCCGATAATCGACCGTGTCGTCTGCACGGCAGACTCAAGCGCTTTGTGATCGGCATCGCCAATACCAAACCGCGCAAAATCGACTGTAATCTTCGATTGCGAGGGGTTTCCGTTTGCAGCCGCTGTTCGGGCGGCGCGCCCACGCAATTTTGACGCATGGAATTGTTTGGCTTTCCGGTTACTATCTTCAGCAGCCTGTAAAGGCTCTTCCTTCGCCACTCCAGCCGCCTTCACATCCCTTAATTCCTGCCGCAGCTTTTCAACGGTCTCGCGGGTCTCGGACATCTGGCGATCCCGCCGCAGTCCGTCCTCATCCGGATACGGGAAGCTGCCCGCCTGACCAGTATGCAGAATCTTGAGCGCCGGATCCTCGAAGTACTTGATCCGCCGCGCCCGGATCGGCATCTGCGCGTCGATCACAAGGATTACCTCGTCAAGGTCCATGCGGCGGGCCTGATCTTCAGTCAGGAGCGGTGTGTCCTCAGTTCGCTCGGAGAGGCGACGAGCACGGGGCATGTAAAGTTAACGTTCCTATTTCTTGCCATCTTCGTACAAGCCCACCGACTCCCAGCGCAAGCGGAGTCGGACATAAGGGCTTGTACTCAATGTAGAAAATCGGCCTCCGAGGCCGATTTCACGTTTTCTGTCAAATGCAGCGAGCTATGCCGGAAAATGATGGCGTGGATGCCCCCTCCCGACGGCATCGTAATGTGCCAAGCTGGTGATCTGTAAAATCGCCAGAAAAGGAGGAGACATCCATGGCTGAGGTTACAA
>Ga0307930_1002247_pt1 | contig 14815 bp, 9 predicted proteins | sample OrgLakmetageno46_FD_203161 | JGI IMG/M metagenome (GOLD analysis project Ga0307930, IMG submission 203161) | Saline water microbial communities from Organic Lake, Antarctica - #46 | ecosystem: Environmental > Aquatic > Non-marine Saline and Alkaline > Saline | place: Antarctica: Organic Lake... | reverse complement strand
GCAGTCCATACTGTCTCTTTGCAATTGGGCAGTATGATATGATCTCATCTAATCTAATAAAATATTATGAGGGAAAAGGCAAATCAAATATAGCGCCGGTGCTTTTTGAGTCGCTTGCGGGTGTGTGTATAAGATGGTGGTATGTGTCCTCTCTCGGCATTCCATATCAAACAAATTACACCTCATAACCTTTTTCACACTTCACCTCGTGCATGAATTACTTCGTTTCTCTCTTGTTTAAAGCCCCGCTTCCACAGGCGAGGGTGACACTTTTGGTGAGGAAAAGCCAGCAGCCACGAAGGCCACGCCGCCGCGGTCGGCGAGCGACTTCTTTTTGAAAGACGCATCGAGGGTGTGCAGCACCGGAGGCCGGCCATGCTCGGCAGCCTCCTCGAGCTCCTTGTAGGTGTGCTCACGCTCGGCGTCCAGCGAAAAGCAGTGTACGGCAAAGGACACCGCCACAATGAGCGCAAGCACCACGAGCGACTCGGTCACCGAGAGCCCAGAGTCGGAGTCCGAGTAATCCGTTGAGGACGAGTACGCAGAGTAAGACGAGGAATAGGACGAAGCGAGGTTGCGCACGCTACTATCGTTGCCAAGAGAAAGACGGCGGCGGTGGCTCGCTTCGTATTCGCCCAAGCACTCGGTCTTGATGCTCTTGAGGCTGTATGGAATGACCAGCCCCACGAAAGCAATCGCGATCGCGCCCAGCCGGCTCACGTGCACCTTCTTCATGTCTTGATCGGTAGGCATGCAATACGCTACCGCGACACTCGACACCTGCACAAAGAGAGTAGCCAGCACCAGCAGCAGGAAGCACTTGAAGAGCAAATCGTCGTATTGATCCAGCGTCCAAGACGCGAGGCGCCGGTGGCCTTCGCCGCTGGCACCGCCACCCACCAGCATCGAGAAACTTGATGCGTGAGCAAAAGCGGGCTGGTCTTTCAGGGCTCCAAACATATTGAAGTGTTCCTTGAACTGGTCACCCATGCCAGCGGCAATTTGGTCCAATTGGCCGCCTTCCGTCCACGAGAGCCGCCGCCGGAAGCTTTCGTCAGGGTGGACGCATCCTGAGAGCACTTCGAGGTCGTGCGTGGCGTTATTGACGTAGACGATGGACTTCACCGCGACACCCACCAAGAACACAAAGAGGGAAAACACGCACTGCCCGATGCAGTAACAGAAGGCGTACTTCCGTTCACCGCGCAACATAAACAAGTGTAAGAACTTGTCAGCGTCCGTCACATCAAAGTACCCCGCGCACAAGCAAAACACCATGACGAAGGCCGCCAAAATCGACTTGACCGTAATGGAATCGTAGTACAAAGGGTTGATGAGCAAGCCAATCACCGATTCACCGAAGCAAAGCATAAGCCAGGACTGCATGCGTTCGCCGCAGTACGCACCGCTGAACGGCAACTTATCGAAGACACACGCGTGAATGTTCCCGCACTGTTCAATGAGTACGGCCAAGATCCACAGGACAATGACCACCGTGTACTGACCCGTATCCGTTTCCACCGCGTAGGTGTCGTCACCGCACCCGTAAGCCGAGTACGACGAAGCCAACTCGCGGTTGGCACCTTCTTCGCCGAGACGGCGGCAGCCATAAGACGAGTACGAAGACGAGTAGGACGTGGCGAGCGCGCGGCGAGTGTCGTCCTTTGGGTCCCCTTCGTACACCATGCCAGCAGTGACCGCAAACACCACCATGGCTCCCAAAATGCTGCCCGCGTGCTTTTTCACTTGGCGGACCACGTCTTCGCGGGAGTACTTGGGCAAATGCGCGGCAAAATCCGGGTTGGCCCGCATTTTACCGTCGAAGTAGGCGAACTGCAGCCACATGGCAAAGGTGCAAAAGCGGCACAGAATCGACGCCATCACCAGAAAGAAGCCCTGGTACCCGAAGTCAAAGAACGAGAACATGGGGTGCTCGCAGGCCATACACATCACAAAGGACATCATGACATGGAGGGAATAGTACACGCGGTGAACGGCGTCTTCTTGGTGCACCATGGTCACGTAAATGTTGAGGAGGTTCCAACACGACCAAAAGTTGGAAAAAATGGCCACCACCGTCCAGAACCCAAACCAGGTGAAGTCGTACTGTGAAAAAGGCAAGAGGAGGCGCGGTGGAGCATACACACATTTGAGAAAGACTGGGAGCGCAATCAAACGAAGATTTGAATTCTTGATTAGACCCAGCGAACAGACTGTGATCACAATCAACATAGAGCACAAACCTAGAAAAAATATTCAGGCTAGAATACGTTTCAAGTTCTCAGGGTGAAAAACAAGAAGCGCAATATTACCTTCAAGAAGCTGAGTTTCATCAAAACGACAACGATGATTAGGTCGTAAAAAAGCTCGAAAAAAGTCCGTTCTGATGGGCAGTGGTTCAAGCAAGAAGAGGCCGACGTGAGCAGGTGAGTTATGAAAAGGAATTCAGAATTACTGCTAGCACCTCAAGGATTGCAGATTGAGCATACAGACGAGGAGCGAGAGGATTTACCATGGTGGTGGATGTGCACTAAAGGTGTCGACGTGAAGAGGCGAATGGTAGAAGGGTTAGCATGCCCGTGCTCATCCTGCGCTGGCATGAGGTTTCGACTGGAGCGCTTCTTTTCAATAACTTTCCGCGCTGAGCTGGACCGCACGATGTTTTGAATCCGTCGCGCAGAGGAGTGCCTTTCCAGCCTCTCGTCGTGGTCATACTTCAACTCTTCGGGGTGAATCACGTCGGGCGCGTCGCCATGCCCTCCGTGGCCGTGACCTGTAATGCAGATGGTCACCGGGGTTAGTCGAAAGGAAGTGCGATGAGTCGGGTTCCAGAAAAGAAGGCGCGGGTACAGCACGGTATTTTCATCCTTGGCATATACGCATCTCATCAAAGAGAACCCGACAGCCACGTCAAGTCTCCCTAGACTCTGTACTTCGATATCATTCTACTTGTAAGAAGGTGGCGAAATGAGGGTAGAAAGAGGTGAATGGATGGCCTCAGGATGCCAAGGGATCGGTGCTAAGTTGATGCTGCGTAATTCGCTGAACGTACCGCCATGAGCATCGTGGCCACCCATGCCACTCGAAGGTAGTTTTTAAGATAGCTTGATCTTTGACTTGGCCTTATCACACAGGATATACAACAACAACAAGACCTACTCTCTGGGCCTTGGTATATCCCTGATGAAGCCACCGATGAGTGGGCGCTGCACAGAAGATGAATGCTCGGTGCTCGGTTTTATAATAGCTAATCTCAGCGCGTTGAAATGCAAATTATTGAAAGTCCGTAAATTTAGGAAACAATTCCCGGATCGACCAATCCTTCTCCGGCGTTGAAAATGTTTTGTTTAGCGTGATGGCTGCCTACGAGTACGACAGAGGGAACAAATCCCAAGGCGGAGTTTCACGCTTGAGCGGGGGCGCTTAAGAAGGCAATGCGGGTTCGATTAGAGGAAGCGACTACAGGCGGACTCTACATAGTTGCCTTCTTCGGTTACCCCGCATCAATGGTGACAATGTGCTTAGTGGAACAAAGGTCATTCAGTAGATAAAATAAAAACCCGGCAATAGATTCGGAGCGCAATATGCCCACTTCTAGGGTGGTGCCCGTTTTGACCCTATCAAATCCAATAGAGGATCACCTCAGCGCTGCGGGCGTGTCCAACCCGGCGGAGACAGCGCGCGCCATGGCAATCCAAGAATACGACGGGTGGCACGAGTTGCTCGTGCTCTCTCCTGATGAGCTCAAAGCCTTGCTTGAAGTGCTAGGCATGAAACACAAGTCAACAACGAAGCTTCAGCGCTATATAGAAGACTTCAAGCTGAGTCACTCGGCGGAACTTGCGGTGGAGCGCCCGGAGTCGCGCGAGTCGGTCGCTCCAACAGCGCCATCCACGGACGGCCTAGGAGCAACGTCCAGCAGTGTCCGAGAAGCACCGGCGAACGACACAAACGACCCGGTTCCCGTTGAAATGAGCGCTGTTCCTGGTTTAGGAGACTTGCCTGCAGTAGCTGATGCCAATCCTCTTGAAGCTGCTGCTGCTGCTGTTGCCAATGAGAAAACCTCGCTCGAAGTCCCGGCGGCAACGATTGATGACGTCACCGATCCTCCGCTTGTCGGCGAAAGAAGTCTCGGTGGAAGTCGCGAGCAGGAGCCCGTCGAAAATACACCAGGGGGAGCCAATGCCCAGGCACCTCTAGCAGACAACCGAAAGGTGATGGGTAGCGAGGCAGAAGAGGCAGACGAGGCTGCTGCAGCAGCAAGTGTGGAAGCCGACTCCTTAGGTCCTCTTCCGGAGGCTACTACGAGCACTCCCCTTAGTGTAGAAGCGAGCACTACGCTGCAAGTAGAAGGACTAATTGAGATGGCCACGGAAGCGGGGCAAAAGCGGGGCGACTTCGCGGAAGCCTGCGAGCTGTTCCGAGAGGCTCTGGTGGCGTCGGCTGACCAAAGCCCCGCGGCCTGGTTTGGCCTGGGCTACTCCCTGTACCTTCGGGACGGCGGGAACACCGAAGAGCAGATCAATTGCTACACCCAGGCAGTGGCCCTGGACCCATCACACGCCATGGCTCGAAGCAATTTGGGCAATCTGCTGCAGACGCTTCGCAAGGACTTTGACGGCGCCGAGGCGTTGTTTGTGGAAGCGGTTAGGTTAGACCCGAAGTGCGCCGACGCGCACAACCACCTGGGTTGGCTCAAGCAGCACGCGCGGCAAGACTACAAAGCCGCCGAAAAGAACTACCGTGAAGCGTTGCTCCTCGACCCAGAGTACGCCGACGCGCACGCCAACCTGGCCTGGCTTTTGCATGACGCGATGGCGAATTTAGGCCCGGAGCCAGAGGAGCACTACAACGCCGCGCTCACCTTTGACCCCGAGCACAGTGGCGCAGCTTACCATTTGGGCTTGCTGTTGCAGGCGCGGGGCGACGCTGCCTCGCGGTCAGATGCTGAAGCGCAGTTTCGGAAGAGTTTGGCGAGCCAACCGACCAACGCCCAGGCCCTCATGTCGTTGGGCACCCTGTTGGAAACGTCCCAGCAGAAGGATTGGGAAGGTGCTGAGAAATGCTACCGGCGCGCGATTGCAGCAGACCCTAAAAATGCGGCCAACGCGCATAATTGCTTGGGAATCTTGTTGGAGTCGTCGTCGCCGCCTCGCTTGGGCGAAGCCGAGAAGCATTACCGGAGCGCGATTGGCTTAGACCCGAAACACGCGTCGGCGACCTACAACTTGGGCCTGCTGCTGGAAACGGTGAAGCAAGATTTGACAGGAGCCGAAGAATGCTACCGCAAAACTTTAGCCTTGGACCCAAATAACGCCAACGCCCACTCCAATTTGGGGATTTTGCTCAAGGAAGAGCGGCACGACTACGAGGGCGCCGAAAAGCATTTTCGAGCGGCCATTGCCCATGAACCAGGCCATTCAGCAGCGCACAACAATTTGGGCACCTTACTGGAGACCTGCCGGGGCGATTTAGTCAATGCTGAAGCTTGCTACCGCCGTGCGATGGCTTTGGACTCTTCGAATGCGGACGCAGTGCTGAACCTGGGCATTTTGATCCATGGCAAAGCCGAGGCCGTAGACGAAGCTTTCCGTCAACAGCTCGACTTGAGCACTAATGCCGAAGAGAAGGGCGCTGGCGGCGCTCTGGGCAGTTTTGACGCCTCCATACGTGACAAGCTCAGCAGCGACGCACAAATTCGGACCAATTGTGACTTCGGGGTAGCCTTAGAAGCCGCAGCCTTGTATTGCGAAGCGGCGGCTCTGTGGGACTTGAGCGACGGCGAAGGCAACCGGTAATATGGAGTCGATGATTGGTTGATCAGTCCTGACAGAGATTCCGAGAAAGGACGGCTGTTGCGCTCGTTTCTTTTTATCTGTGAAGGTTTTCTTTGTTCACTGGGTTAGGGTTTTGAAGGATTTCTGACAGACGTAAGTGCACTTTTGCGCTTCTTCTGGAGTCAGCTGCCCGACATTGTCTTTTCTGGTCTCTTCCAACCTCCTCTCATTTTTTTATATTCTTGACCTTATCCTGCATAGGTACTCCGCCGAAGCTCGCCTAGCTGCCTCACGGTTGCGGGGCCTCGCTGGCCCGTCTAGCCGCCCTGGCACCTCGGAAGGCTATGCTCGACCGACTTCAGCCGCTACAGGGGGAACACGTCCAGGCAGCAGCAGCAGCAGTAGTGGGCGCAGCGGCGCTCGACCAAGTTCAGCGAGTGGGCGACCGAGGTCGGCGAGTGGGCGACCAGTTTCAGCGAGTGGGCGACCATCTTCGCCATCGTCGTCAAGAGGTGCTTCTCGCCCGGGCAGCAGCAGCATCAGCACTTCAGGCCCACGTGAACGAGAAGAACAACCCAATCCTTCGCGTACGGCAGTAGCTTCGCAGTCTGCAGGAGTTGCTGCCGAGATTGCCCCGTTTAAATCAGAGGAAAGTGCAATTGCGGATACTAGCAGTTTATGGGCTGCTGCCGACTCGAGTCCTTCTTCGTCCTCAACTGCTGCTGCTGCTGCTGCTGCTGCTGGCGCTGGGGACGCTGCAGTGGCATCATCTGCTGCAGGTACCTCTGATGAAACAGTCGGTGCCGCCACCGAAAGCAACAGCAACAACATTAACGAAGAAGAAGGAGAAGACACTGCCATGAGTGGCATTGACACCCTCTTCAAGGCCGTGGATCGCAACGGCGACGGGAATGTCACAAGGCGTGAACTCATGGGTGCCCTCAACAACGGCTCGGAGTCCGCAAAAGCACTGCACGATTTGCTTTGCGAAACGCTGGGCCTACCGGACAAGGTGACCAATAGAGATGCTCGTTCGGCCTTTGAACTCTCGTTCGACTGCCTTGATCGCGACGGAAGCGGCACTATTGACCGCACTGAAATGCACAACTTCGTCAACGACATGCTCTACATCGCAGACCTTTACCGACGCCAAAAGGAGATGGAAAACAGCGCTGGCAGCAGCAGCCCTAGCACTCCAGCCGCAGGCAACAGAATGAGCAGCAGCAGCAGCAGCAGTAGCCGGCGCAGCAGTAGCATGAGCTTTGCCAACGAAGGCGGTCGACGAACGTCGTCCTTTCAAGGGGGTGCTAAGAAGCCACTGCCGGAATCGCTGACTGAACTCGACCCGAAAATCGTGGAAGTGTTAGAGCGCACCGACGTCGACGGCGACGGGGTGTTGTCCAACGTGGAAATCATTCGCGCCATGCGCAACCACAGCGAAATGCGCGACTTGCTCCGCATTCGGGAGTTGGAGCGCGCAAGAGCGGCTGAAGCTGCTGGTGGTGGTAGGAGAAATCAAGAAGCAGCACCTTAGCGTGGGACTTTGATTTCTGCTTATGTATATGCATGTTGCATGTCCAGCAATTCGAGAGCGCCGTGCGTTTTTGAATGGTCTTTCTTCTTTTTCAACGGCTTTCTTTCTAATGCACTTCACAAGGCCCGTTTGCCATATTACTCAAGCACATGGTCGTCGGGTGGATATTGATAGGTTGGCAGGCTTCCTAGCTCCTAAAATGAACGCAATTCTGAACTCCTATGATAAGCGGATCCCTATTGACTTAGTGAAGCTCGCGGTCCCGAGTCTCGAGACTCGATCTGATCCCTGATTTCGGACTACCGGGGTCGGTTGGTGGTTGGTCGCGTGGCTGGGAATGGCGGTTTTACGAAATATTTACGTCTTTTTTGACGTTTTTTACGAAATAAAATTTACGTAAATTCGCGTAAATTTACGTAATATCGAGTTGACTCCTGCGCCATTCCCAGCCAAGGTTGGTCGGTGTCGGGATCAGCGATCTGCGCGTAATGGCAATGTGGCGCTGTAAGCTGTTAGTGCGATGTACATTCATATACATAGAAGTAGAACGTATAGAACCACGCCGAACCCAACTTCAACTCCAATTCGGTGAGTTTTGCCACTAATTTACGCACTGGTTTATCTTCCGGCCTCAAAGCAGGAACCAAGTGAAACCATAATCCTACTTGTTTTTGTTTCTGCCCCCCCCCCCCCCGAGGTCCGAGGGGGACTGGATTTTTTTAACTTACAGTTAGGGTACTAAGTCGGCGTCTACAGAGCATCCCGGGTCGGACTGGAGGCCTGGCCCGCTTGCTTTCTATGCAGCGACACTATGGGTATATTCATCACGCGTTATCCGTGATATGTTATCTTCATCCCAAACACAACCGCATCAGCGACGGCTGCTCTTGGCGCCATGAAAAAATTGCTGATGAATTCCCAAGTGTAGATACCCTTGATACCCCTGTAATTCGGTTTTACCAGGTAAATTTACTCGCTTTACTGAATTAGTCGCTGCACCAAAAAGGTATGGCCATGGAGCATTGTCGCGCTGGCAACCGCCGCATGCGGCTGGGAGGGGATCTTTTCGGATTATTACACAGCCTGTGTTTAGAAGCTTATTCGAAACGTAAGCTCCACATGCACCCCCTTTAACATCTTTTCTCTCCGTACTGTGTTTGTATGCATTCCCTCGGTGGTTGACCATCGAAAACAGTAGCACTGCAGCTATGGCCTCTATGCGCCAAACCCTTATGCGATTGAGCCCTGCGGCTCGCACCACGCCTGCGCGTGCCTTCTCAGATCACGGTGCGTGTTCGGGCCGTACGCTAATTCGCTCCCGAAACTTCAGTGGATACATTCGTATTTTTCAGGGAGAGCGTGTTGGCGTATCCCTTACAAAACTTTCAATGAGCGCGCGCGCGCGCTTTTCAATACGTGTATCTAATAGATGCGAGAAGTTTAAAAATTTAATTCAGTCGAGCGGATGCTTGGTAACCTTGTCTTTACGTATGCGCTGTCTAACCTCTTTTTATGTTGTTGTCTGCGTTGATCCCGTGCTGCGTAGTGCCACCTGTGAAGCTTTTCGGCATCCCTGCCCGGTACGCCAACGCCACTTACACCGCTGCCTCCAAGCAAGGCGTGTTGGAGCAAGTTGAGACCGAGCTTTCGGCTTTCAAAAAGGTGAGGATTGGTGCCTATTCACGCTGCATTCTGATCTCTCTTCTCAATCAGTCTTTAGGTTCTGCGTGCACTCTGCCTCGTTCAGTCGGCTATTCATGGTTCACTCGAGTCATGACATGCCCACAATGTCTTCAGATAGAAATCGCAGTTTTAGTGGGACGGAGGAGTTTTTTTGCGTGTGTGCCCATGGCTGCAGTCTAATTGGGGGGGCTGGTGTGAAGGTGTCATTTCCGATGACTTTTCTTTTTTACTCCTGCTTCCCCCCCTGGGGTTATCATGTACACAGGTGCTCGAGAACAAGCCGGAGTTCAAGGAATACTTGAACAACCCTACCGTGAGCCGCGACGGCAAGGTGGCTGCCATCGAAGAAATGTTCGGAGTCCCGGGCAAGGGCAAGGGCAAGAAAATCTCCCCGGTCACCCAAAACTTGGTGGTCGCCATGGCGGGCAACAACCGGGTGGGCGACGCGGGCAAGGTCGCCGACGCGTACGTGCAGCTCATGAAGGCCAAGCGCGGCGAGACCGACGCCATCATCACGTCGGCGGCCGCGCTCGACGCGAAGCAGCTGGCGTTCATCACCGACATCCTCAAGAAGCAGGCCGGCGGCAAGAACGTGAGCATCACCACGCAGGTGAACCCGGAGATTGTGGGCGGCCTCCAGCTGCAAATCGGCGACCAGTTCCTGGACCTCTCGGTCAAGTCCCGCATTCAAACCCTCAGCGCAACCCTTCAGGCGTCTTAAACAATGAGGAGGAAGGCAGACGGGATAAAGCCAAAACAGCTCCATTTGGTTTGATTTGAACCGGCTGTTTCATTGCCCCCCGCCGCCATCTTTCCATACATTTGCATCGAAAGTTCCACTCTTATTGCAGTGGAGTTATCGTTCCTTAAGCGCGGTGTGTTTTTGTGTTGCTGGCAGAACTCGAGGTCATAGTCTTAGGTCACTTAGGTCTTACGTCTTATAAACGCTAAACGTATAAACCACACGGGTATTTACTTCGGTTTCCGAGTAAAGGTAAAGGATTTAAAAACAAGCATTGTTTTCGATGATACAGATTATAGTTATAGGAATACATCTGCGCGCCAAATCGACTTATACTACAGAATTACAGGCAGGCTTAACGGCTTCTGCGGCAGATGCGGTTCAGTGGTCGTAGTGGAAGTATTGCAGTGTTGGCAATGAATTACAAACAGCGCGCATATATGGCCCTGGCTACTGGCAGGTCACAGCGCACACATAATCGTTATGCCATGCATAGCTGTTATGTGGTCGCTTCACTTGGCTTTCTTGTTGTTGTCCCTTAGGGCCTTCTCCACCAGAGCTGCCTTGAGCGCCGCCACCGAATCCACTCGACTTCGTTCCTCTCCTCCTGGTAGGGGCAAGCGATTGATACTAGCAGCGCCCATCTTCGGTCCACCTCCTTCTCCTGCGTCTTGGTGGGCTTTTTGCCTTTCTGCACGCCTCACAAATGCCGCTCGGAGCTTGTTGACTTGCGGTTGAAGGAACCACTGCAAAACCCCATGCAGAGAACCGCAAAGAGAGCAGCAAAAATGAAGATACACCCAGTTCATCAACGTTCGAGCTGGATCGAAAGCGCGTACACAAACACAAACGCAGTCTGAAAAAAGAAAACAGGCATGGTAAAAAGAATATCACACCAACCTTCCAGTAGGCCCACAGCACGATGGCAATACCGCTCGTGAGGGCACACGGAACCAGCACGTCTGCCCAATTTCCGTTCATCGTTGTCGCAGCGCTAGGAAACATGCTCCCGCTGCTGCCTCCAAAGAAAGCAAAGAGAGCACTGCTGCTGCTGCTGCTATCGGCGGCTGACCAGGAAGAAGATGAAGGAACTGGGCCGAGGCCCGCGCGCGGCCATAGCTTACCGTAAGCCTGCGGGTTATTCTTGAGCACGGTGACGGGGGCACCCAGGGCCGGCATCGCTTCTCGAGCACTGAAGCCTTGGGGCGCGAACTTTCTGGGAGCCCATAACTCAGGTAAAGCAGCAGGAGGAGATGGATTCGTCGCCAGAGTCTCAGTACTGCTGACCTCTGCACCATCAGTAGTACCCATGGCTGTGTCGGGATTCAACCCATGAAAGGAAGGGTCACTGTGCCATAATGGCGGTGGTGGTGGTTGCTCCTCCAGAAAAGTGGTGCCTCCATTCGATGATGCACCATCAGCAGTAGTGGAGCCATAAGACAAGTCTTCTTGAAGTAAGTCAGGGTGCCACACGTCGAGAATGAAGATGAGCCGAGGATGAGACCCATTGTGCCAAACCTTTAAACAGGAAAGCGTAAGCGAAACGCAGATTCAGAGGAGAGACGCGTGAGACGACATATTCTTAGTTTTTTACCTTCTTTAAGCTAATTCATTTTGAAGTTGTCTTTCATTCACAAAGCATCGCAAATTCATTGGTACAACTGGAGGTCAAGCTCTGATCTGTGAACTACAATTGAATACTACTAGCAAGCAAACACAGATCTGTCGCACACATCTCTCGTACCCCATGCTCAAAGCTGTCGTCAAACGCCAGTGTTTGTCCGTTAACCCACCTCAAGGTGTGCCCCCCCACTTTCAGGCCCATTTTGTCCACGTCTTCCGGGTGTACGTCGAGGCCCACGTGAAGTCTCAGGCGACCGTTCGAAGGGCCGCAGTGGGGGCGCACCTTTGATAAAGAGATGGTTAGACGAGAAGAGATGCAGGAGATCGGAGATAGGAAGAACGAGGGCAAGGAATGAGAAACACAGTAATCAAATCCCATAAGAAGTACCACATGGGCAACTTCACGTTAAAGGTGATAAACCTACATTCAAGTCCACCCATCATTACGATCAAGACTACTCGTGCTTCTTTTCTACGGAAACAAATGATTCTACACTCTCACTTCTGCTGCTTTCTCACTCGCAAACACGCAGATGCAGACACATGCACAAATATGTTCTACCTGAGCCCCCGGCGCAAGCAGCGAGTATTTGGCGTCTCCCAGCACTAAACCTCCGCTGCCCAGCTGCGCCGCCAGATGGCAGGCTACAGGGGCGCGCGCACAATTGTTGTGGTCACGCAGGCCGTGCTCGTACACGAAAAACTGAGCCCAGACGGCGGGTAAGCCAAAGTCGAACTTGGCGCCCCACCTGGGGGAAGAAAAAATGGACCAATGAAAAAAGAAAAGTGGGGATAAAGAGAGAATAGTGAATAGAAGAAAGTAAAAAGCGACACTTGTTCGAAATAGGGTACGAAAGTGAACCAGCGAGCAAGCTTTTGTCTCAATTTTGCCTTCATGCTAGAACTTGAGGGCTGGTGAAGTCCAGAAATTCATCTTTTATCCAGGCAACTCTTCTTACCACACGCTAGAAAGGAAGCCGCTATCGGCATGGAGCAACATGTCATTGGCGGGGGCAAATCCCGCGTGGCTAGGGCCTTGAGAGGGAAACAGCCAACGCTGCAGCGCCATTGTGCACCGTGCGGTGAAAGAACTGCTCTTGCTGCTGCTGCTGGTGCTGCTTTTGAGAGCGGGTAGACCTCTTGCTTCTCCCCCACCTCGTGTTGTTGCAGCTCCTGCTGTGGAGTCCCTCAACAGAGACTGCGCTTCGTCTCTCAATGCTTCCCAATGAGCTTCGAGGGCATGCAGATACACGGCCACTTTCTTCGAAGCTTCCTTCAAGCCTGAGCCATCGTCATTCATCTCCTTAACTACGGATCCTAAGCTAGAGCTTCTCCTTGACTCGTACGCAAATTCATCTTCATCGTCGTCTTTAATTTCGTTTTCGTGAGTTTTTCTATGGTTTTTGTCTTCGTTCAATCCCGATTGTGCGCTGAGCAGCGGCGATGGTGATACCTTCAGCGCCGAAGAAGCCGCATTTGTGGCCCACACCGCCCGCGCTTCGAGGCTTTCCCCCGTGAGGGGGTGGCGCACCTCGTGCACTGGCCGCTGCATCGGATGCGCAAACAGTCCCGCTGCCGTGCCCATTACATAAGCCGCCTTCGCTTCAAGTTCTGTGCGTGGCAACATAGAAGGTGCCTGCTGCTGCTGTTGGTGGTGGTGGTGCCGGTACTGCTCTTCTTCTTGTGGTGCAGAAGGTGGCATAGCACGGAGACAGGCGTCGCCGTAGTTGATGAACATTTCTCGCACATCTGCGCGGTCCCACCTGAGTAGTTTGGAAGCAAGAATCACGAGTGAGACTGTGCAAGTGCATTCATATGCAATGTATGGAGCAGAATAATTTTAAAAAAAACTTGGTCTTTTTATAGGGACCAAAAGAGGTACTGCAGAGACCGTATTCAAGGTCTTATTCTCATGAACGAAAGAACTCGAATAAACGCTCCTCCCCCTCCCCTTACCAACGGTCAATGACAGCACCGGCGAGACCTCTGTGCATCCACTGCACTTCACTGCTGCTGTTTCCAGTGCTGCTAGTCTCAGCATCTCCACCACCACCGTTGCTGCTGCTGCTGCCACCGCTTTTTCCCGCGCTTTTACGGTCCCAGAGCTTTTGGCGCCAATTTTTCGACTCCTTGGCATTTTGGCCATCGGCATCTTCACGGGCAGCACAATTCTGGTCCTGACTTGCACATGCGGCCGCAGCCGTGTTGCCATCACTACTTTGAGCAACGTCACCGCCTTCTTCGTAATCACTATCTCGAGCTGTGGCTGCGAGCGCGAGCCCCTGTCGAAGCAAGGGCAGAGCAGCAGCATGGTTCTTTTGCGTGCGTTTGACCAGCCCTGTAAAACCCGCCACCGCTGCGGCAGCTAGGGTCGCAGGACCTTCGTTATGACTACCACTGCCACTGTTGCCGCGGCTTCGAGGGGCTTCTCTAGCTTCTGCTGCGACCGCGGGAGCGAGAAACGCATCTGCTTTCGCGAGTGCGTCCAGCGCGGCCTGAGCCTACAACAAGAGAAAGCCCACACACACAAAATAAAGACATGGCATGTTAAAACAATTCTTAGAGCCATAAAGCAATAAAAACATGCACAACTTGACTCAGAGTGAAGTTCTTTTGGACTGAACGCCTTAAAAGCTATTTGTTTATCGTAGAAACGCGGCAATTTCCCCATCACAAAACACCGGTTGCTCTCTTTGGAGCCCTCTAGTGCCTAGCCACCCTCCTCAAAAGGCCTATTCAAAGTGAACCTGTGAGAACCTGACTAAACCGCATCAAAAGCCGGCCGAGCTGCCCTGCGAAGCTTGCTTCCCACCGCGCTGCTGCCCATACATCCTTGGACGAGGCTCCGTCGTTCTCGCGCCACAGCTCTCCCAAGCACCCACCCCGTGCTTCAAGCGCTAGTCCAGGGGGGGATGGGCCCGCTGTTACACACGAGTCCAAGTAGCGGTACGCAGCCATGTAGGAGCTGTTGCGACTGTAGAGTCCGCCGAGGGAACACTCGCCGTAGCGCCCCACGCCCGGCGCTGTTGACTGAGACAGCTCAAGGAAGGAAGCGTGAGCACCAGCTAGCTGCGCAGGGTCTCTAGACAGGGCCCAGCGTGCAGCAGTGGATTCCGCTTCTTCGATTTGCAAAATGATTGGACCGCATTCTACTGGGGCCATTTTCGTTCTCGCCTTCTCTTTAGCCCAGTGGTTGAGGCCGTCCATTTTCTTATGAGGTGTGTATTTTTTGAGCTCATTAGCACGCTTGGGTCACATAGGAAGTTCGCTTGAAAAAAATTATGCAAGATCCTTGAGTGGTTACCTACCACTGTAGCAGGTAACATTACTGTACAGTATATACCATGGCACCATGGGCACCTCTACTACGGCCGCGCCAGCGTCCCATGTAGCGCACGACATACGCAATTACATCCAAGTTATGCTCCTTCTCGGCTGTCAGATAATTGTTGATCG
>Ga0307930_1002245_pt1 | contig 14818 bp, 18 predicted proteins | sample OrgLakmetageno46_FD_203161 | JGI IMG/M metagenome (GOLD analysis project Ga0307930, IMG submission 203161) | Saline water microbial communities from Organic Lake, Antarctica - #46 | ecosystem: Environmental > Aquatic > Non-marine Saline and Alkaline > Saline | place: Antarctica: Organic Lake... | reverse complement strand
TTATGGCTCAGGGGCAGAACAATAGGCGCCTTGCGCGCTGAAAGGCACACTTTGGCCTCTGCCGAGTGGACCTCGTGTTCCGCATGTCACGAGCTTCTTTCCTCGCGCGCCTTCCTCTTTATTGTTCTGCGGAGTGCGCAACACCCACAAATTCCTCGCTTATTTGCAAATTTTTCGAGGAATTTGGCCAATGCCCAATGCCCCTCTCCCTCCTGAATCATTCCACACTTGCTTTGTTTGCGCAACGCACGCGCATTTCCACTTCTGCCCGCGGCACTGGCTTCTGTGCCATTTGGGTTTGTATTAGTAAGTATTAGTTCGAGTTCGAGTTCGTTTCAACTCGAGCTCCTTTCGTTAGCTTCGACTATGCCTCTGAATTCCTAAAATAATGAAATGGATCTCTAGGAAGGGCCCATTTTGATCAAACGCCCATCAACGCGAGGCCGGTGGTTGCTGAGCAGCCATTAACTTCGCTTTTGCCGTCGCGAACTCCTCTGACGTCAGTGCTCCTTTTGCGTGCAGAGCGGCGAGCGCCGCTAAATCGGACGCCAAACTGCCATTGCTGCTGCCTTTTCCGTCCCTATCATTGCTCTGTGCACTGCCTTCGTCGCGCGTGGGGGACTCGGGAAGCTTGGTAACGGATTCTGTGCTTTTGCGGCTTTGAGACACGAGCCACTGAAATACCCCACAAGCACAACAATCACACAAAAAAAGCAATTTAACGCACGCAAGAAAAACTAGGGGTGATGTTCGTGAAGGTGCAACATACAACTCACAAGACATGACAACGCGAAAAATAAAAGCAGCAGTGTGCATGTCATTTGTTTTCAATTCCGGTACCTGCGCCAGCCAATCGACCTCTGCAATGCCGGACGACTTGTAAGAAGAAGAATAATGAGAAGAAGTTGCCCCGGTAAAGGGTGAAAAGACAGCAGCCAATGGAAGCTTGGCGGCCAAGATGGAGGCCTTCAGCCACGCTCGCTGACCCGCTTGAGCTGCGGAGAGCACCAGAGGGCCAGCACGAAGGGACACCTAGAGGCACAGTATTATTTCAGACGAGGTGGAAGTAGAATGCGCGACGAGGAGACCAAAAAAATACGGTTGAGTTCGTCGAGTGCAAAGAATTGAGGTGAACTCGAGCTCAAAAAGAAGGGTGACGACATAGTTTTATTGCAAAACAAATGCGTTGCCGCCAACACGTAGGGGTAGTCCTAAGATGCTACTCGAAGAAAACAAGAACAAGACGACAATTACACCACCACCGCACGCACACCTCATCATAGAGATCGAACGCATCCGCGCAGAAATCGTTGATCGTGTAACGAGTGAGTCTCGACCACGCAGCCACACACACGTTGATGGCGCCTGATAAGATTTGCGAAAGAAGGAATCATGAATGGCAATTTAAAAGATAAGAGCTTCAATTTGTTTCTTGGGCAATGAATGGTTCTCTTTTCTCGAACAAAGAGAAAAATGAAGAAGTCAGAAGAGAGAATGAGAAAGAACGGAAAAAGAAAGTGATAAAGATGGAAAAAAAAAGGGAAGCGGGGGAGATAACACACCGAAGAAGAGGGCATTTCCAGCAAAGGCAACGTTCATGAAAAAAGGCCGCTGCCAGATGGGCCGCAAGAGTTCGTGGCCACAAATGTGAGGAGCGTTTGAATGCGCGAAAGGTCCGTTGAGTCGAAAAAGAGGAGCGTGGGCCTAGATTTACAGACAACAACAATGGGGTGAGAGAGAGTTGAGGGGAACAAAAACAAACAAGGAGAAGTTCATAGAAGGAATTCCAGGAAAAAAAGAAGAAAAAAACAAGCGGAGAGGAAAAATAGCGAAGAAATAAAATTACTTCACATCCAAAATATAGGATCTTAGTTAAATCTTGTTCTATTTTACATGAGGGTGTTCAGAAAGGCGACAAGGAAAGACGAAACAATATATATATACGCAAATGTACTTGTCCGAACGCAGCCGCCGCAAACACGCGAGGGTTCTTGAAGAGCCAATGCGTGAGTTTGGGTTCGGAGCCCATCTCGCGCGCCAGCGCAAACATGTAGGTGCCGTAATCCACACCTGGTAGCACGCGCAGTTGAATACGAGGAAGTGGCACAAATTTAGGTGAAAAATGGACAAAGCAAGAGAAATGGAGACTTGTTGAGATCAATCCAACGAAAATGTTTACGAATGTGCACCCGTGCGCGTGTCCGCTCAGCACAATACAAGTAGTAAAACCACGCCAAAGAAAGTGCGCGGATGCAGTTAGGCATAACACGGACAATTACCGTAAGCAATTTTGGACTCCGACAGCTTGTAGTATGGCTTGGCTCTCGCGCAACCCGGCATTGGCCAGGACGCTTCCGCTAAATTGCGGCAAGGACCAAGAGCACCGGGGCGACCTTCTCCTGGATGTTGATGTTGTTGATGACGACTCGCCCCAGTGCCACTACCCTTGCTGGTGTTGTGCTCAGAAGGTGGTGCCGACGACGACGACGACAGAGGTGAAGATGTTGCTGCGGACGACGAACGAGAACAAGAAGAGGAGCCATCACCTTCAGCAGCGGTGGTTTTATGCCTTAAGAACGTCCCGTCCCGCGCCCAGGCTCCGCCGCCGCCTCGTAGGCGCTGCCGCCGCGCCGCTCGAAACGCCAAGCGCTCCTTTTGGCGCCTTTCGGAGGGTGACAGCTTGGCACTGGCGCGCGCTTCCTCTGACACGTCGTGCTGTAGAAGGAGAAAAGAAAAAAAGAAAAACACCGAAAAAGTGGCCGAAAAAGTGTGAGAAAAGGGTAGAGAAAGTAACAAAAGTGCACAAACAGGCTAAAAAGGGCACACACAATAAAAGTCTTCACCGGCCATCAACAGTAGCCCTGTTGATTCTTTTCTCCCATTTAAAATCGAAGCTCTAATCAAGTGTAATCGTGTCTCTATCTCTTGACTTACCAGCCGCTTCAAGCGCAGGGCCCACCACATGGCTTGCATCTCGGCCATCGGCGGAATCGCACCCACGTTGGGCCTCACAAAGCCCAAATACGCGAGCCTGGTGATGTTGTGGGATGGAAGCATAGGAAGCAAGGCACAGTATAGCATTGTAAGAAATTTAGAATGGCGAAGGCTGCGCAAGAAGGAGAGAGTATAGTAGCAATAGGCAGTGGACAGCTAGATTGTGAGGAGGCAGCTGCATATGCCTAAATCCTTTCTTTAGATTTTGCTTTAGAAAGCAAACGCACGTATGCAGCTAAACACAGAGCGAAAGGCCTCGCTGGCCTCCGTGACCTTGCAGCAATTTCATTTCATCTCAAAATGACATGTCATATCCGCATGCAAAGGAACACCTACCTCGGCTCGTGCGGGTCCACAATGAAGTGTTCCGACGGCAACGGGTCTTCATTTGACGTCGGCATGGTTGTTGCCGCGGTAGTGTCCTCTGCATTGGCAGTCATCGAGGGAGACGACGACGATGACGACGAAAGTGGTGTGTTTTCGCCATCGTGTTTAGAAGTCGTTGCTGCATATGGAATGAGGTTCTGAGGCTTGAGCAAGAATTCGCTTCCGTTTGAATCCAGTCGTACGCAGAACCTGTAATATCGCAGAAAAAATACTGGTATAATCCGAAGGCATTCATTTTTATGGTCGCAGCGGGCAAAAGATTGCATAAAAATATGCAAGCGTACATGTAAGCATTGAAATATGAATAACCACTCGAAATACGCACCGGCCATCCTCTCTCGCTGCGCCACCATTGTCACCAATGACGCCTGTCGACCCGTTCAAGTCTGACCGTGCTTTCAACCCTTGCAGAAGGACTCGCTGACCCACTGGTAGACCGTCGTGCTCTTCCTCCTCTCTTTCGTGCCTGCTCTGGTCGAAAAACGGAAACCGCTGGCGGTAACCCGTAGCCAGGATGATGAGATCTGCTTGCACGCTTCGAGTGCTGCCGGTTGCAGCAGCAGCCGTTGCAGCAGCAGCAGTAGCACTAGTCTCAGAATCAGTCGCAAAGTCAGTCGTAGTATTGGTCGCCGTAGAACTAGTAGTCAGTGTTCCGGCAGAAATGGGCGCGAAGTGCACGGCTTCTCCGTCGTCGTCCATTCGTAGCACTTCTAAGCCTTCGAGCAATTCTACCCCTTTCGGGGGGCCAATTCCATCACCCGCTTTGTCCCAGCTGACGTATGTGCACACACACAAGCGCGAATGTAATACGCAACAGAATACAGAGTATCAGAACATGAGCACAAAACAAGCAACGAATGCGCAAAGATATGAGTTGAGGGCACACGAAAAGGGAAATGGCAAGAACTCGCTCGATCCAAGGAAGGAGGCAAAAAAGGTGAGTGGCAAAGCAAAGCCGATGCAAAACCACTGCTGGCATTCTACTCGGGTCATCCACGTCCTCCTCACATCGTTGGCTGAACTCACCCTTGATAAAACCAGTCGTTCAAGACGCGCTGCCAGTAGGGTGCTTTGGCTTTGGGTAAGCGGTTCAGTAAACTCATGCATTTCGACGACTTGTTCACCACATGCTTGTTCCCGCGGTCCCAACCTGAACGAATACACGAGAGAGAGAGAGAAAAGACGGGATACGAAGTGGGTGGAAGTAGGCATTAGGTATCGCCATAGTTGGAGTACAAAAAAAGTGCATGCAAGCATGAAGAAGAGTCCGAAGTTCGAAGGTGTTAAAAATGCTATGATAGAGACGCCACTGAGCATCTTTGTCTGATTCTCTCTTCATCTCTCTTTTCTTTGCCCATATCAACACCGATCGATTTCATTGTTGCTGTTCTGTCTCCAATAGTATGTTCCCTCCATTTCGGATACTACTTCTTCGGTCTTACCCATGTTTTGTTTGAAGCCGCACCATTGGTTCAGGCCATAACTCGACCCTCCCATCGCCAGCAGGCCGAGCCGTTGAATCTTGGTGGTGATCCACCAGTGAAAACTCACTTTGGCCGACCAGTGCGACTCGTAGCTACAGAAGGAGGGTGGAGTTTAAAGAAGATAAGTCAAAGCCGTAAAATGAGATGAGAGAAGCAGGAATTATTCAAAATGCACACAACGTCGCAAAGGAAAGACAGAGAAATCGAGAATAGCGCCGCCAATGCAAACGGATAAATGACGATCTAGTTCTTCATTCGCGTGAAAGTTTTAATAATAAATAGAAGGAAAAGGGTAAGGGTAAGGGGAAGAAAATGGCGAATGGGACTGAAACGCACCCGTGCGTGCCTAAATTCATGATCAAGCAGTCGAGAGGCGGCAAATTCGTGCCGGGAAAACTTGCCGGCACGCTGTGAAGAGAGCGAAAAAGGGGGAAAGGGGGCAAAGAAGAAGAAGAAGAAGAAGAAGAGAAAAACAACTTATTACGCCGATAAACACCAGATACAAAGACGAAAAAAAAGAGAGAGAGGGGGGGTGCAAGCACACGCGGGCATGCAATCGAGCATGCCGCATACGGTATGCCACCCTTCTCCGAAAGTACAGGGGGGAGGGGGATAGGGGGAGGGGGAGGGGGGACGGCAGATTATTAATCTACAAACAACTAAGCAACAACGCGAAGAGGTAAGCAGGAGGAGGGGGTAAAAGAAAAAGCCCGTCACCTCACGAAGCCCTGCCGTGTAGTCATGGTGATGGCCGAAGCTCCGTAGACTGCCGCGGCATAACCAATGTCAAAGGCCGTTTCCCCACTGCCCAAAATGAGCACCCGCTTCCCCGCGAAAATCGACGAAGAGGCTGGTGCCTGAGCTCGTGCTGGTGAGACGTCGTTGCTGCTGCAGTGGCTTTTGATGTGGCTTGCGCTGCTGGCAGCGCAAGACTCAGTAGCAGTTGTCGACTGCAAAGATGAAGAAGAAGAAGAAGAAGAAGAAGAGGGCGAAGGAGATGGCGAAGGAGAGGAGGCAGCTGCAGCTGAGGTGGCGGGCACCGTGGTGGTGACCATCGGATGAGCACCCCCGAGGGGGGGATTCGGCAATTCCGTGGCAAAAGGCCCCCGGTAAGCGGCCGAATGCAGCATGGTGCCCCGAAAGGCGGCCATATTCGGAAAGCTCGGCACCCGGGGGGAATTGTGCAAACCCGAACACACCGCTACAGCGTCGAAGGTTTCATCAGGCAAGCGCTGCTGCGTCATCGCATCCGTGAGTTCCACAACATAGGGGCCGCCTTCCGGGTGGTGTTGGCAGTCGTTGTAAGTTGATGATGCAGAGGAGCGACTAGCTTTGTCCGTAGAGGAGGAAGCCTTTTTGCCCCCTTTTTTCCGACGGGGTGGAGTTGGTTTGCGAATGTGCTGCACGCAGGTGTGGAAACGCACGAGGGGCAGCAGTTGGAATTCAGCAGCATAGTCTTCCAAATAGGCCACATACCTGACAGCAGCCAGCCGAAGAAGAAGTCAAGCAAGGAATGAAACAAAAATAAGGCCAACAAACTTGGTTCCCTTTTTGCAATACAGAAACATATACCCTTGCCAAATGTATACGCAGAGGCTAAACACAACAACAACGGAGCATCAACAGCTACGAGACTGCAGCATAAAGCATTCCTGGGCGGGTATGCAAGCATCCGAAACGAACTCAAGCAATCATAGCATTGCTAGCAATTCTTAAACTTGACTTACTCGTCCGTGGTCATGTGCTCAGGTCCGTCCGGGCGCCGGAAGTCGCTGTAAGCCGTCAAATAAGTCGACGACACCAGAGTCGACCCTTCGTAGGTTTTGTTCACGTAAGTGCCGCCAATACGCGACCCACTTTCAACGACGACCACCTGCGCAAAATAGACAGACAATTACGCATATATGAGCAGAATAGTAGAGAAGACACAAGAAAGTGAAAGCAGAAGGAAGTAGGAGAAAAAAAATAGGGGAGACAGAGCAGTGCTGAGAAGAGATTTCGATGTAAACCATTAGGATAAACGCCGCGCAGGTTAGGTTCCATGCGTCATATATAATTTACCTCGTAATTTGGATTGGCTTCTTTCAAAACTTTTGCAGCCACTAGGCCCGAAGGTCCTGCTCCGATGACTAGAACACGCATGTTTTCCTTCGAACGCTGCTTAAATGGTTGCAAGAATTACTGCACTAAGCGAGATGAGCAATGGAGCTCGAATGCTAATAAAGATGATGAAAAATCCACTCAGATTTCAAAGAGCTTCTCTATTTATAACAGCTAAAGTTCTTCTCGAATCTGCGAAGGGCCGTGCAAAGAGCTCTAATCTCCCGTTGCTTCCTCGTCTGACTCAACACCCAACAACCAACAACCAACCCATCATCTGATCTTGTCGAATCTTTGCCAGATTTTGACGACCGCTGATCCGCTGATGACCGCTGATCATACCCTGCACTCTTGCTTGTGCAGTAGCATCAACAGCCTGTGTTATTGCAAAAAAATATTTCCTATTGCCTGTCACACTGTTGGTGTTCCTAGACATTCTGAGCAAAGCACAGTACGCCGCTGGCCGCCACAAGTCAATCGCCTTTTTTGGCATCGCATTGCGATTTCAAAACCGCCCAGCACCATATCTCTTTTGCAAATACGTGGATAGTTTGGCGAGATATAGGTCTCACATTATACTCATACAAACACCACATTCAATGAACTCCGATTTTCGTCTTGCAATACAATCAAGAACAGAACACTAGCGCGCAGTCCAGCCTCCGTCAATAGCAATGTCTTCGCCGGTAATCTGAGCCGCTGCATTTGAACACAAGAACGCGGAAAGCTCGCCAATGTCCTCCTAAATTAACCGCACACAAAAATGAAACTGCGGCCACAAAGACAACTCCAGGAGTTGAATAAGCAGTTTGCTTCTAAGAATATTACAGAACAAATGCATAGCGCATGTCGAAAGATGTGTGCCAATAGTTACCGGCTTGGCGAAGTCTCCGGAAGGCTGTTTTTCGAGGAGCAATTCCTTAGTAGCTTCTTCCACCTTTTTGGGAAAGAATCATGCCATTTTCAAAAACGCAATTGAACAGACACGCCTTTCGTATCTACAAGAAAGGGCAATGCAGCATTCGAAATGTTTCGCCTAGGTAGGAAAAAATGAAGCTTCAATATTTGAATTCACACACTAACCGAATGTCCCGCTTGCGCCGCACGAGCTTCAATTTGCTTCTGCACCAGTGGCGTTAAAACCCAGCCCGGGCATACAGCATTGCAAGTCACGCCGCTGCCGGCAGTCTCCAGCGCTACAACCTATTCAGCATTAGTGACGCCGTGATTAAGAGTATGACCAGAAAATCACAAAAAGGAACGTGCGAAAGCCTTTTATCTCCCTTTAACTCCGGTAACCCTCATTATTTCGCTACGTCCCTCTCAATTCCAAATAGAAATGTGTACTAGTAGATTACCTTGGTGAGGCCCACAACGCCGTGCTTGGCCGCCACGTAAGCGGACTTCCCGGCAGACCCTACGCGTCCGTGAACCTGTGGTGGTCGTAACAGTAGGGAGAGGGAATTAGAGCGAGGTAGAAAGAAGTGTATGGTTGAAGAGCGTGGGTGCGTCATGCAGATAGAACATGACCTAGCCAACTTCTCATATGAATTCAGTCGCCAGAAAATTAATCTTAATCTTGACGGAATGCACATCACAAGTGAGCTCCAAAGTGAAACCAAATATCCCAACTAAGAAGGAATTATGTGAATAATTACCGAGGCCACGTTGATGACGCGGCCCCAGCCTTGCTCTCGCATGTAAGGCAGCGCGTGCTGGGTCGTCAAGAAGCAGGCCGTCAAATTGATGTCTACCACGCGCCGCCAGGCTTCAATCTATGAATGAAGCGCGAAACGAACGTTCGAGATCAAGAAGCATTATTGTACGTCTAAGAATGCAAGTAAGTATTCTATACATAAATCATTCTAAACATGATGTTCACTCTTGCTTTAAAGTATTCAAGTGGCCTCACGTCGAAGTTTTCCACGTTGGACACGTGCTGGATGCCAGCGTTGTTCACTACGATGTCAACCCCACGGCCTCCAAATTTCGCCTAGAATAGCACAACAACCAAAACGTTGGCGCATGAAACATCATGTTCTTGTATGTTAGTACGCGTGAATCGACTTTCCTTTAAAAGTTACACTAGCTAGTTATATGTGTTGTCTAGCGTGGTAATGCCCCTACTGGTGCAAGATTCATCATGTCGGCCACTTGCGATGCATCTCGCAAATCGGCGCCCGAATGCACTACACCAATGCCGCCTGCTCGACAACACAAATCAACGAAACAACCAAAACAAAGAAAATCATTAGAAAGCCTAGAAAAGGTTGCGGTAGTGCAAGCTTGTTCAAGCATGCTTCATGAGTGTCATTAAGCGTGATGATTTCGTTTTTTTGCACAACCGTTCGCCCGGCGGAGTTCTTCGACAATGCCCTGGGCAACGGCGGCGCCTTCTAAGCCGTTGACCACTAAATCGCAGCCTTTGCTGGCTAAGACGCGAGCGATGCCCAAGCCAATGCCAGAGGTTGACCCCGTAATCACCGCCACGCGCCCACGCAAAGGACTTGACAGCATTTTGTACTTAGGATCTATCTATCGTTCTTGTAGTAGTAGGTACTATTTTTGTCCATCAATCATCCATCCGGTGTGATGTTCTGGAAGAATTCATCGGTCGATTTTAAATCGGTTATTACAGGGTGTATTGTAGGTATTTTTATCAGTTACCTGGATAAGATTACGGATATACGTACTTTAGTTGTCCCGAAATACAACCCGATTCCCGTAAATCCCCGTGCATCCCAGCGGTTTTCAACTCAGGCACAGATCTCGAGCAAAGCATAAAAAGCCAGCTGTTGTGCTACTATCCTGGTTGAAACGGATCACCAACGGCCCGTAAAACCATGCCATAACGAGGTCCTTTCGCGCACCGCATTGCCATAATCCAAAATAAGCAAACCGGTCCAAAGAAAGCAGCTCACTTCTCCACTTGCGCCCCCGCCGCCGTTGCGTCCGCTGCGGTCTTCTTGGGTGGTTTCGCTGCCTGGGGGTTCAGCACTAGGAGCTGGAGCACTTGCCCCGCAATCACCGCGGCCGAGCATTCTTCGAGCAGCTGCGCGGCCAAACAGAAGGCACCAAACCGTAAATTGGATGCACTGCACAACGCGCTGAATTCCGCGAAGCTTAAGAAGCCATCCTTGTCCTAGATTTTTTTTATTTTGATGTATATATTTTTTTTAAAGCAAGTGAGTTGAGTCCAAGGAAGAAAGACTTATAAGAAACCACACTATACAGGTATGCTTGGAGGGGAAGCTAAGAATATTGGTGAAACAAGACGCATGGTACTGAACAAAACGAAGATAAAATTTACCTTGTCGAATGAGCTGAAAAAATGGTCAGTTAGCTCGCTCGGGGAAAGCTTCTGTTGGTACAAACTGCCCGTCCAGCCCCGACTGAGACAAAGCAAGAAGGACAGATAAAGTAGTAAATAAGAAAAAGAAAAGCGGGTAAGGAAGGCTTTAAAAGCACGAAACAAAGAAGGGAGTTCAACATATTCGAACAGAAAAACAGTTACTGGCACTGCACCACGAATGAAACGCACAGACCCGTACCAATAAATACCCACAGGAACAGGAATAGACCCTAAAGAACATGTACCGGTCTACGATGGCGTCGGCATCAAACGCAGAGGCGCACAGCTCATTGTCCAGCAGCATGCTGAGCCACTGCCCAAACTCGTCTTTGCTTAAGCGGCCATTGCCAGCAGCATTGAAGAGGCGAAAGAGAAGCTCGCACTGGTGGGCGCCGTGGCCTTCGGCTGCTGACTGCAGGGCGACCATCGTGAGCGCGAAGCCCTTCATGCTCACCCCCTGTAACTGCGACGACGACGACGGCGCGCTGTTGTCTGCGGATTGGAACACCCGCAGTGCTCCCTCGAGGCAAAAAGCATGCTCGGGCGACTGCAAAAACGCCACCAGCCGCTCTACCCCTGCGCCCCGGAGCACCAATTGCGTCAAGTCAGCGCTGCGCACACTGTTAGCCGTGACACGCCCGGTAGCAGGATTGGCCAGGCAATTGAAGATTTTGGACCAGCCCATGACGCACGCCTCCGGGTTGAGGCCAAAGCCGGGCTCGCTAAAGACTTTGAGGTTCAATGCGCGCGCTGCGGCATCCACCTTCAGAAGGCAGGGAAGAAGGCAGGGAATGTGAAATAGAAATTAGAGTCGTTCTCAAGGCAGGTTTCTCGTACTCGAGTGGGACAGACATGCACAGAAGCTGAATTCGTGAAGAGAGACCGCCATTTGTTTTTCAGTCTAGATGCAAGGTGTTCTTCATGAATCTCACCTCCGCGAGTTGATCCGGTTCTAGAGGAGGCGTCTCGGGCACTAGCAACCCTCGGACCACAATCGCTGACACGATGATGGCTCCCATTTGCATCACCGGCAAGGCTGCGTACCACCGCCACTTCACCCACGAGACCCCAGGCTGCACAGAAGTAACTTTCCGCCGAAACGCTACGATCGAGCCAAGGAAACCAGCCGCGCAAGCCGTCATAGGCACCTAGGAGTCCAGTACACACATTTAATCCGGAATTGTGACACAGGCACAAGAGTAGTATCGTCATAGAGTAATCAAATACTAGGAGAAGGCAATCGATGACAATGTAGTTTTCATCGGCTAGCATCACGATTGTAAACTGTGCAATGTGTAGTAATGCCGTGCTACTCGAGGCGATTTTTTTGCTACGCGCCTCTGCAGGAATGGCCTCATAGCCGTCGAGTTTTTCCATAAGGGCTTCGGTAGTCATGGAAGCAGCGCTCACGGTAACTTGAATGCCTAGAGCCGTGCCTAGCGCGAGAAGGAGCTCTCGACGCGTGAGCTTGCCCGGCTTCTCCTCCTTCTTGAAGCGCTGCGTAAACCTGCCAAACATGCCCGGTGGTTTGGCGGCGACAGCAGCAGCTCCTTCGGCTGACCCTGGCATTGGCGGCCGTACAGCACCCGGAGGTGGAGGTGGGCGAGCCATGGAAAGAAAACGCGGCCCGCGGCTAGCGCATGGATTAGTGCGCAGCTCCGCATAGGCAATGCGGCTGAGTAGTCGGCGACTCGTCATTGTTTTGGACCAAAAAAACGCATAGGTACGTATGTGTTAAAATATTATATCAGAGTGTTTCTATTTTTTCCTCTTTATTTTGATTTTTTTACTTATTTAAGTATTCCAATACCGCCAACCGCTAACCGCTCCCCCGAGGGGCGCTGAGTAAGAAACAGGAATGGAACGCGCTCATGGGACCCAAGGCCACATATCCCGTATGTGTTGTGTGTGCTTGGATATAACAAGTGAGCTGGTGTTGTGGCTTCGGTGTTTGAGTCAAGCACAAACACGAAGCAAATATTGAAAACCTTGACCTCCGAGGCCACGAGGCTTATTGCTTTCAAAAAAATAAAGCACGAGTATTCATAGCCCAGTCCCCGTCGCTTCGGAATGCAATTCCCATTCCAACTTACTACTGAAACAAACGTTTCCCTACCAGGAACCGCGCCGCGATGTGCGCCTCCAGGGCTTCGCCGTGCAAGAAATGGTGGGGAAAGAGCACCAGCCGGCCTCGCAGTTTCCCTCCCTCTAGCATGCTTCTCACGCTTTCCGTTTGCGTCGTCCACAGGGGCACATTTGGCACCACTGTTGATGTCGTTGCTGCGGCTGCTGTAGCGGCGGCTGCTGACGCTCGGTCTAACGCCGCAAGCATTTCAGGGGTTGGCTCAGGTACTGTGACCTGAATGGAATTGCGAGTGATTCCAATGCTCCGCTGCGCCTGGTTGGAAATAGAAGAAGAGGCAAATGAGGTGCAGGCATCAGAACAAATGAGGGCACGAGCCATACACCTAATATATGCGGGAAAATTGAAGTTAAAAAAAAAAAAACTTGACAAAGGAAACATATTTCACCCCCAAAGAAAACCATCTTCTCCTACTTATTGCCATGGATTCAAGAAGAATGATGGAATAACACGAAAATCTCTTCGCTGACCTCTGCTAGAGTAGCAATGTCATTCCACGGTCGCCCGTCAAACGCCGATTCGAGTAGAGTCGTGTTGGCCGTGGCGGTGGCTTTCAGCAAGCCCTGCCACACGTCGTCACATGTAAAGTCGCTGACGTCATCGTCCCACCACACTACTGGCGCTGTTTCGGCTCCTCCTCCTATCCCTTCTCCTACTTCGGTAGCTCCTAATGCTCCTGTTGCTCCTAATGCTCCAGCTGCTGCTGAAGCTGCGTTCGAGAATTCTAGTAAGTCCGAAGAGGGTGGTGCCGAAGGAGCTTTACGGTGCGAAACAGCACTAGTGAAGTCACGCTGAAGCACATCGGCGCATTGTTCCGCGTACGCATGCTGTAGATGGCATACGCAAGCGTTGCATCAAAGGGTAATAAAGAAGATAGAGGCAATCATGTATGATACTGATGTATTCGAAACATGCGTAGAATAGATGTGTAAGAAGATAACCTTCATTATTATTTCAAGCCTTGCTTAGCTAGCTCCTTAGCTACGGTAGTTACCACATGCACGTACTATTATAGTACAGTAGTAGTAAATATTGTCACCTGCTTGGCATCGCCTAACGGCAACATGCCTAAATGCTCGCGCCACAACTGCACGCGAAGGGAGTGCGCAAAAGTGCCAACTGCAAAGGAAGCTCCACCCATTCGAGATGGCGCCAGCTCCTGTGTCCATCAAACGAAAATTCAAAGATGAACAAAACGAGAGAGAGAGAGAGAGTGAAGCCAAAAAATTAATGAAGAAAGCATTTCTAGAGGCACAAAGATGTAAAATATGCTTTCAATTTTGATGTAAACCGAGCAGGATGAGCGGTCCGCAGAACAAACCACAACAACAAGCTCATAGCTTATCAACAAAACTCAACGCTTGGAGACAGCTGCAACATTACATGGTCCACGACGCGGCAAGCAATTTCCGAATCGCGATCGCCGCTCATGCTTCGGTCGTTGACGTTCGCCGACCCAACGATGGCCACCCTATCGTCAACAATCAGCACTTTGGAATGCACGTAAACCTGTTCGCTCACGGGCCCAGCCTCGGTCATTTCGCCAGCGGTGCGCAGAGAGCAAAACAGCACGTATTCGGTCAGGTCTTCGTCCGGGAATTCGGCTTTCAATTTCCCCAGCAAACTTTTGTCGCCGCGGCCGATGCAGTCGAACTGCAGCTGCATGAGGGCTTGGCAGTCCGTGGACTCCAGAAACCTTCCGTTGGGGTGTAAGGGCAGCACCACCAAGACACGAAATGGTTTGGGGGTCTGCCCTTGTCCTCTCTGGTGCTGGGCGTCTAGAATAGCTTTTCTTAACCGCTGCCAGAGGACGTACCCAATGCGGTTCTGCACCGCACCGTCCACTCGTTCTTGAATGGATCCCCCGACAGACGCGACCGCACCCGTTACGACCGTTGCCACACCGCCTACGACGGCTGTTGCCACACTAGTAGCTAACCCAGCCATCTGAGCACCCAAACCTGCGTTGCTCTTGTTATTGGTGTTGTTGTAACTATTGTTCCCAGGGTATTCTGAAGGTTGAGCCAAAGACGACGACGACGATGAGGATGCGTAAGAAGGTAACGGTGGCGGTACTGGGAGCTGATCCACTTCAATCACAATCTGATCTCCCGGTCGACTGCCAGGCGGGCCCGTGACCACTGAAAGGGATTCTTCTCCTGTGAGTGGGTGCAAAGTTTTCACGTGGAACGTCGACCCAACTTCAGCGTTGGGCGGCACCACCGCTACAAGTCTGTGAGGCTGAGGTGGAGGTTGAGGCTGAGGAGAAGGAGAAGGAAAGCTCCTAGCGGCGGCATTGGTTGTTGAACTGTTGGCAGCAGTGCTGGCAGCAGTAGTAGCAGCAGCAATAGGATTAGA
>Ga0307930_1002243_pt1 | contig 14823 bp, 15 predicted proteins | sample OrgLakmetageno46_FD_203161 | JGI IMG/M metagenome (GOLD analysis project Ga0307930, IMG submission 203161) | Saline water microbial communities from Organic Lake, Antarctica - #46 | ecosystem: Environmental > Aquatic > Non-marine Saline and Alkaline > Saline | place: Antarctica: Organic Lake... | reverse complement strand
CATAAAAAAACGACGACCACCACCACCACCACCACCACCACGAACCACGAAAGAAATTCCATTTAATAGAAAGGATTTAGGCTACATCATGTAGTAGGCCATAAAAGAGAGGTATAATATGAAGGATATTGATAAGCTAAGATTTTACACCACGAATATTGATTACAATGATTACATGGTAAATACATGGGCATCTTAGTATGAGAAAATTTGTTATCCTGACCAAATGAAGAAGTGAAGTACGTGCAAGATATCCATGTCAAACGATGCCGAGCTTGTTCTCGTGAAGTCCGAACTATGAGAAAAATACTCGCTGAATTTGGCTTCATCTTAGCCTGCATTCCATTGGAATTCATGGCCGCTGAGAAATGAGCTTGGATGCAGGCTTCAGTCGGTTGACTTCGCAATGTCCCTACTACGGCTATATCTGTAATCCGTGGTGCGAAGGTACAAAGAACGCGGCTCCTCGACGCATCGATTGCGCATTACACAGCTGGAAATTAATCGCGACTTTCCTCTCTCACTCTCAATCCATAAGAACGCGAGGAACCGGCCTCAGCTAGTGAATGCGCAAAAGATAAGCCGAAAGCCGCGAGTACGGGCGGCTGTATCTTAAATACAACAGATTTCGTACCGCGGAATAAGCGACGTAGATAACACGATAACACGTGCTGTGCTGATTTTTTTGTTTCAGGTGTGTACACTGGACACCAGCGAGGAAAATATAAAGTCATCATAGACAGAGAAGTCGTTAAATTCGGGAGTCGATATAACCAGAGGCGCTTGGTCCTAGAAACAGGGCCGTTTTTTTTTTTAGTTTTGAGTGCAAACACTAGTAATGTGGGGACAGAGACAAAGCCGGTGAATTCGAGAATCGCTTTAATTCAATGCGCGTAGTTTTAGCGGCTCGGGTCCTTGGTCGGGATGTTCAACCGAAATTTGCTGACGACGACATGCTTAAGAGAGGACACATAGCGATCTCGTGAAAGACGGATGGCCTATTCATCTATGTTGGCAAAGTTTGCAATGCCACACGGGAATACAGCTGGTGCGGCGCGTCCGCCGCCGCTACCCCGGCCTCCGCCTGCCGCTGCTGCCGCCACGAGCTGCATAGACCAGACAATCAAACACAATCTCAATTAGGAAAAAAAAACGACACAAATTCTGGCTCATATTTTAAATTCCTTCAGGAAGAAGTAAACGCAAAAAGAAGAGAAAAATGAAAACGAAGAATGAATCCAGCTACAGGACAGGTCGATGGTCCTTCTGAAATATATACCGTATATATATAAACCACGTGTCTTTGTTGACCTGTTGGTTGGTAGCGTGAAGCACTTCCAGTCGAGCCACGCAAGTCGCGAAGTCAGGGCGCGCGGTCCCGTCGGCCCGCCAGCATTCGCGCATCAGGTCCACGAAACCTGCAGGAGCGCGCACGGGCAGCGGCGGCCGGTACTTGGCGACCACCATGAGCTCCAACGCGTCTTCTGGGGTGCGCATTTCCACGGCGCGCACGCCAGACGACCTCGACGCGGGTGCCCCTGCATCGGGCCCGCTACCACCGCTCAGGTGCTTGGGCATCATCTGGCCCCCAGCAGTCGAATCGCCGCGGCTGAGGGCCGACCAGCGCATGGCGTCCGAGTGGGAGTTCAGCATCGCCAAATCGTCGAGCGACGCGCTGGGGCGATGGCTGGACGAATTGCTGTCAAAGTTGTTCACGTGAGCGTTACCGTTGCTGGTGCTGCTGCCTACGGGCTGCAGCGGACCTCCTCCAATTGCGCTCTTGAGGGGTCGGCGCGGCTCTTGCAGAGTAGTGCTGAGCACAGGAGTCGTGTGAGCGGCGACCGCAGTGGCGTCGTCTGCATCGTCGTGGCCGCCACCATCGTTGGCCTCTATGCCATAAGACGGCTGAACTAACGATGATTCGGTGCCTGTGCCATCCTGATCATCGTCCGGACTGCTGCGCTCAAGCAAGGGCGCAGCCATGTCAGAATTCTGTAAAAGTGGTGAAGAGGAAGAGGTAGCGGCCACTGAGGGAGACGGCAGATGGTTTGAGCTGCTGCTCGAGGTGGCCGACTGCGGAGACGGCGTGATAGGCATGAGGTTTGGGGAAAAGGTTTTCGTGAAGCCAGCTGCTGCAGCTGCTCCCGGGCCGAGGCTGCGGGAGTGCGGAGGGCCACCGCCACCATTAGCATTCATGGGCACCCCAAGGGGGAGACTTCCGAACCGAGCGGCACGGTCAGCCGCTTCTGCTTCCCAAAACCGCTGCTGCTGCTGGGCCCTAGGAACGCAAGAAAAGAAAAAGCCATGAGTCCATTGAAGGATATAAAAAGACGAAAGAGGAAAAAATGAAATAGAAAAGAGCCACGTAATACAAACGCAAACAAAGAAACCAAAGAATCCAAAGCAAGCCTTACCGTTGAGCTTCGAGGAGCGCCGCTGCTTTCGAGTCTGTGGCCACCGACGCTGACGACAGCGACGATACGAAGGATTCGCCCCCTAAGGAGGCCCTGTCCGTATTGGCGCCTGGATTGCCACTGGTGTTTCGTCGAGACAGGGTAGGTTGCGGCTGTTGCATCATCATCTGCTGCTGCTGGCGGCGGTGGTGGCTGCTGCTCCAGGAAGTCGCTATTTCCCCCGCCCTCGATAGCACTGCAGACCCGCCTCGCATGATGGCGGCACGCCGGTCCCTCTCCGCTCTCCCCACTCGCTGCTGCCTGCTGTTGAACCCATCTGCGTCATTCACATCTTGTTGACCTCCGCCACCACCTGCTGCTCCTCCTCCTGCTCCAGCAGCGGCTGAATGCGCGGTGCTACCGTGGTACGACCTCGCCAAATCGTCGCGCAACAAGTCAGCCCAACCGCCTGTCAAGCCTCCTTCGCTCTCGCTCACGCGGCTTCCACGATTCGTCGCTTCGGCTGCACCAAACGCGTGAAAACCCAATCCGCCACCGCCACTACCGCTACTATGGCCCAGGCGGGACTCGCTGTCTCTGGATCCTCGCACCAACGATGGGTCCGGCGGCAAGATTGAGGATGACGTCATCGAAGAGGAGGGAAGGCCATGCCCTGACCGATCCAGAAAACCGTCTTGCGTCGATGCAAAGGAGCTCCCACGGCTCAGAGACCGGCTCAGGGACCTCCCTCGCAAGCCCTCTTCCCGGCGCGCCACCAGTAAAAAGGGTTGCTTGAAAGTGGCCAGTTCCCACAGCAAGGTGCCCATGGCGAACGCGTCGCTCGCAAACGACGGTTCTTGGTTCCCCACTACCAACTCTGGCGAAGCCCAGCCCACGGTGCCAAAGCGCATGTTGGCTTCCAGAGGCCTGGCAGGCGCTGGCGTGGGCGCAGGTGCCGGCGGTGGCGAGCGAGACGGTGGCTGATGCGGCTGTTGTCCTGAAGTCGACATTTTTCGCTCAGACGGAGAGCCAAACCCAAACATCCCGCACTTCACTTCGGCAGCGCTCACGTCGGACTCTCCTTCCGAGAGTCGTGACACCAGCAAAGCGCTGTTGGCCGCAAACCGCCCTTCGTCGGTGCTTTCTCCTGCGGCAGTACCAGCCGATGCGACCGTAGTGACCTCCGGAAAGGAGTCCCGCCACCCGCCCATCCAGCTGCTGCCTCTTCCTCCTCCTTCCATTAGGGCACTGCCCTCTGCACCAGCTCCACCGTTCCTTCGCCGAGTCAGCGAGGTTGCGCCGTTGTTGCCGCTGAGCGAAGAGGGCCGAAAGCCGCTGCTGTGCCGAGTCCTTCCGCCGCTATAACGCGCGCTGCCGCCGCCGCTGCTGCCGTCGTCCCCTCCTGACGTCGCGCTAGAGTTATAGTTCAAAGCAGCGCCTGAAGGCCTCTTGGTGGAGGAGGGCGCGCCAGTAGATGCTGACGCCGCAGGGTGAAGAGCTGCTTCGCGGACGTCGCCGAAATCGGCGATTTTAGCGACCCAATTGGCGTCCAACAGCACGTTGGCAGACTACGTAGAAACACCCATGTAATGAAGTCCCCATCCGCACAAATGCGAAGGAATTCACGCAACATGGGAGAATTAAGCGCAAATGACCACATGCATGAATAAAGAGTAAACAACCTCAACTGAGCCTCAAGAAAGTCACAGCTGGTGCGAATCCTGACTGCAAATTCGTGACCGTACAAGAATGATGAAAAGTAACTCATAGAAATTCGGCAAACAAGAACGGCACTGCCTGAACAACACACCCGCCTTCCTGTAAGTACACGTATACGTGGGCGCACCTTGAGGTCGCAATGCACCATGCCATGGCTGTGCAAGTACTTCATGCCCATGGCCACGTCCAGCGCACATTTGAGGGGGCAAAACGAAGAGCCGATTTCAAGGAGAGACCCACGAGCTACTGATGCGCCGCCGCCGCCACCACCAAGGATTCCTGACGCAGCAGCACTACTCCTGCTGCTCTCCTGCGCTGAACTGGCATTGGACTGGGCGAAAGAGTTGGTACCGTCAACAGACGGAGCCAGCCACGGCGCCCTTCCGTTGCCATTCGTGCTACCCCCCCACAGAGACGACGAGCGCCGAGCGTTCATCAAGGCGCGGTTCAGTTTCCGCAAGTGGGTAAACAAGTCGCCTCGGGTGCCGTGCGCCATCACGATCGCCATGCACGGGGGGTCAATGACCACCCCGTAAAACTGAATCACATTGGGATGGCTGAGGCGCCGCAGCACCGAGGCTTCTTTCTTGAACAGCACGATGTTGTCCCGCGTCAAGAAGTCGAGTTTGAACCGCTTCACCACCACCAAAGACCGCCGCCACAGGTGCACCTGTCAGACAAATACCAGAAAATAGCGTCAAAGAACAAGGAAGGCAAAGAATTACGGCGACGCACTGCAACTGAAAGCTATTGCGGAGAAACATTGGAACAATCTTGCTTTAGGACCTCCTCCCCAACACAACAAGTCTTCCTGTCCCACCTCTATGGCAATGTCGATGCGGTCGTCAATGCGTTTCCGCATATAAAGCTCCGTCTTGGGAATTACGACGTCTTCAAAAATGGGGAGCTCTTCAGACAAAGTGCGATCACCCCAGTCCACCTAATTCACACACGCCATCAATACAAAAAGTGCATGCGCATCAAATGGAAATGGAGAAGTGAGGATGAGAAGAAAGTAAAAAGTAAAAGCAAGTGCGTACTTGACTGCAACCAGCTACTAAAGAAATAAAATCATGTCATTCAAAGCAGCTACCAAGGTTTCCTCTTGGACTTAATCACATCATACCAGGGCGCGTCGTTCTTCGTCGTCGTCTTCGTCGTCGCTGTCGTACAGGCCCAGAAGCCCAATCGACGACGAAGCGTGGCCGTAGCTGCCCCACATGCCCCCGTGGCCCACGTCGTCGAGCATCCAGTAGCTCGAGTCGTCCTTCAGGGTCACGTAGACGATGGGCGCAAACAAGGAAAAGTACACGAAAGTTGCCGCGTCGAGCACGCACAGCCCTGCGCCGTGGAGATGGTGCATAGGCATCGGCAGCAGGAGGAGCCGCGCTGTGAGCAGGGTGCAGTACACGCTGCCCATGAAGAACCCGTAAGTGCGCACGGCGACCCGCTCGGGTGCCTTCGCGCGCGCGTGGCCGATGGCCAGGGCTACAAAGACGATATCCAAAGCGGCTACTCCCGCCAAGCAAAGGTTGAGCCCCACGGGCACGGTTGGTGTCGTCGAGTTGTTTTCGGAGGTGCAACCAGCCCCACCGTGTTCGCACAAGTGTTCCCAACGCATGACCGCGACAATGGCACCGCTCACAGTAAGACCCCAGGCACCCGCAACGCGCAGCGCGCGGTTCAAATGGTGCTGCCCAATGGATTCGGACACGAGAAGCAGCAAAATGAGGAGACCAAACGCTTCAGAGGCGCCGTACATGAGCGCTGTGGAGGCAACAGTTGTGGTGAAGTGCCCCGCAGCGTGCTGTGGCGGCGGCAAATTTTGAGACCCATCCTTGAAAGAAAAGACTTGGAACAGCCCCCACGCAACTGCCCATACTAAGGTGCCTTCTAGTAGTGACATGTGGGTGTCGAGCGACACCTTCCAAGGAAGGAGAGGGTAATGATAAGAATAAGGTGCGCATGCAAAAAAACGCCGACTTCATGAGGGTCCACCTACCGTATTCTTCGTGTAGCCTGCACGACTACGTCTGTTGGATCGAAATAATTTTCGAAGCACATACCTGAAGTCCAAGGAAGTATTAGAGAAGGACATTGCCGCTTAGAACGACAGAGTCAAGACGTCATGCAAATGTGCAAACACAAGGTCACAGTGACCCCACCCAAAGATGAATAAAAGAGTGGCGCCGTTGGCGAAACCCAACCAGGTAGCAACACATCCTGCATCGCCTGGAACTTCAGCGGTATGTAATTTGCAGCACATGCTGTCTTTGCAAAAGGTGTCGAATTCGTTTGAGGTAGTGTCGTCATACTCAAAGTCGTCATCGCCGTACTCAGCCGCATGGCCCATCGTTCCAACTGAACGAACTGACCAGGCTTCCTAAAACATATGATTACGTCAAGCTAAGTTTTGTCGGTGCTTGATAGGCACCAGTTGGGGTATCGGCTTCAAGGCTTCAAGATATAAGTAGTTATAATCTCTCTCCCTCATGATGTTGATCTCGTTGTCTCATTCTTTTCGTGCTCGAGATCTCAAGAACATCGGAAAAATATTCAAGGCCAGTGCCGAATATAACGTTTCAAAAATACGTTCAAGTCCTTCTTGCAACATCCCTCCCCCTCCCTGCTGTGTCGCCGTTCTTACGTTGCGTCGACTACAGAAGTATGCTACTGTAGCTGCGGTAGGTGCTCGTCGGCCCGATGTTAGTTTTGTGCTTTGTGCAGCAAAGCAGCATCATTCTTCGGCCATTGCATAGGCATCAAAGCATCAAAGCATTATAGCTTATAATATCTCCAATTTTTAAAGGAAGCTTAGAATCAAAACACGTGCACCGCTCAACAAGATCTCGTTGAGTTGCATTGACTGACAACAGCTGTGTCTAGTAGTTAGTTCCAAGTTCAGCTTTTATTCCATACTACAGTAGCACACACAGCTTACTACTATCTCATTGATTCGGGACGAATTGTCACATTCGACACTTCGTGCATAGTCTACGAATTGATTTCATTCTTCAATACAGGAGCCATGACGCCGTTTATGAACTTTCCATCTAAACCAATTATTCTTATGGTTTACACAGCCACAGCAGCGCTTTATGGCGCCATTCTCATTTTCGGAGATGATTGGCTTTCACCGGTGCTTCCTTCTCCTGGAGGACAACTTGGAAGACCAAACATCGCTCGCATGATTATAAAATTCAATGCGCTCGTGCTTGTCATTCATGCTGTAGAATTTGCTATCAAATATAGGGTGCTAAAAAAGGATTCGACGCATCCTATGACTCATCACTTTGTTCAAACCATGCTCTTTGGCATGTTTCACTGGAAGCATATTGAAAGTAGGCAGAGGTTTTCTTGGGCACCACTGAAGTCGAGTCAAGGGCAACCTTCCAGGGTAGCCAAGCCCGAGAAATACGAATGATCGTACAATATTACCAACAAGGGCATTGGTATGGGGAGGGAATTTTGTTTTACCCTCATGGCGAACAATGGATCCCATGTACCGCTGGGACGGCGAGGAATTGAACTGTTTGGACGGGGGACGTTCAGAAAAGCCTCTATAAAATAAAAAAGGCCATCCCACCCGGTACCACATGGACATATCATATATGGAAACCGCCACGTCACACGAAATAATATCCTAGTATGAAATATAATATCCGACCTCTAGTGAATTATGAATCACGGCCGTTTGTTGGTTATTGTGAAATGGTTGTGCTAAATAGCAAGGGCGTTTCCAGGCAAGTTTATGATTCCCGTGTCCGTTTCCGCGGGAGATCCGCGCGACGCGATGGCTAAATTCACTTCACGTGGTATTTCCACGGTATTTCCGCGGTATTTCCGCGGTTTTCCGTGCCGTAGTCATAAAGGCAATGCCAAATCCCCGTCGCGGAAATCGCGTCTGGTTGGTGAAAATTTCCCTTTCCGCGGGAATTTTTCGGAATTTCCCACGGGAATCCTAACCTAGTTTCCAAGGTTCCAGGGGGAGCTAGTAAATGGGGCTAGGGAGATAGCTAATGAAGCGTTTCTACAGACAAATTCGACACTTACGAGTGCGTTGGTGTAGTGCAATTAAGTCTAAACATAAGTAAAAGCGCGCACGAGAGGGCGGAGGGCAAGGGAACTACTCGACAGCCAAGTACATAAGAGGGCTTTATAAGAAAGAGCTGGTGTTGTCACCAAAGAACCGCTGTGTTCTGCGTCTTCTACGGAACCGGAGAACGGAGAGCCAAGTCGTATGTCCGTTCCGTCGGGATTGAGGGATTAAGTCCACTGAAGGTACCCATCGACGGCGCCAATCCGCCAAGAGACAACGCCGGCAAGGGGCAAGGGGCCATTCCCATCATAGCCGAAAGCCCTGCGTACTGTGCACTGTACAAACCGTTAGTCTGCAGGCCGGGTTTAATGGGTTTCTGTTGCTGTACGTATGTTACTGAGCTGGGTTATTGTGCATTGTACGGAGTACTGGACACCGCGGGGTTTGAATTTTGAAATAAGAGTCTTTTTTGATGCCCCGATTTGCGATTTGGATTTGGCTATATCTGTATGTAGAAACCGACCCCCCTTCTGAATACTTAACTACCCCAATACCCCGCATCTCAGTTTGAAGGATCTAATGTTGATTGAAGATTAATCTCCGAATACTTTTTGATTGTTTAAATAGAGAAATAAGCCACACAAAGAAGTTAAGTTCGAAGTTGAAGGAAAAACAGAGACCCCCTTCATTTTGACTAATTAAATCAAAGTGGGTTGTTTTACTTGTTGCAAAGTATGTGCCACCGCCTGGGCGGCTTCATCTTCAGCCAGAAGTCGCCGCAGCATAGCACGCACCGCAGTACGCTCTTGCTCAGCCACGCTTGACCTGGAAGAATTCTGCTCTTGGCCATTGGATGACGAAGCGCGATCAGACTCCGCACCCCTTGTGAGAATCTATTCCCAAATAAACACAAGCAGAAAAAAAAAATGAAATCAAAAAGAAGGAAATAAATCTCATTTAACAAGAAGGATAATAATTCATCTAATTTCCCCATCTCCTTGTTCCTTCAATCTTCTTGCACGCTACCTGTCGAAGAGTTCGCTCCGCCACGAAAGCCGCAACGTCGCGGGGCTTGTGAAACACCACCGCGTCTAAGAGCGGCACAAACACGGGATCCACAGCCGTGCGCAAGTAGTGCGCGCGCGCTGCTGCCGCTGCTTTGGCAGCCTTCTTGGCCCGGTCCCGAGCGGGCGACGGTCCTAAGCCAGAGTCCTCCGCTGAGCGCCGCGTGCTGTCGCCGCCGCTGGTGCGGCTCCGGCTGGTGTTGCTGCCCGGTGGAGGCTGAAGAAGGTGGCCTTGGTGCGCGTTTGCGGCGGCCAAAAGGCCGTTGACATTCCCTGCACTGGCTGCAGTTTGTGGATCAGCAGCGTTGTGATGGTGAGCAGCGATGGTGGCGTCAGGCTCTGGCGACGGATTCTGCAGAGGCACTGCACTGCTTCCATCGGCGGGGCGATTTTCGTCTACTGCAGCGATGTCACTGTTCATGAGTGGATTGCTATCGTCGGTTTTGGTATCGCGGGTAGAAGAAGACTCTGCAGTGACTGCACGAAGGGTCGGCAGCCGCGTTGGCATGTGCGGCACGCTTGCTTCGACCGGTGCTTCCCCCTTCGGCAAATTTTCCACAACTGGCCGAGAAGAAGAAGAAGAAGAAGAAGAAGATGACGTTGGCAGTTGACTAGGCAAAACCGACGACGATGATGACAATGACGGTTTGGAGTCTGTAGGCGCAGAGGAGAAGCCATTTCCGGTCATGTCGCCCTGGCCCTGAGGCGTGCCGGAAAGGCGAGGCACGGAGCCTGGGCGAGGCTTCGACGACCGTCGCGCAACTTCTTGCGCTGCTTCCACCTGAATGTGTTAACGACAAATACGCCAAGCTAAGACAAATTGCATTTGCGCACAACTGACAGGAGAACAGGAAAGGCATGTCTAAGGTGATTGATTATTCCATGGAAATACGATGATAGATGAAGCCCACATGGATAGGCGAGAATGTCATGAGAGTCTTTGAAGCAATCAAATTATTACAATAGTACAGCCTACATATAAATACGATTCCCTGGCTCTCTCGTGACTTACCGCAACCTCGTCGTCCGCCCATCGCCCAAACCCCTCGTCATCCACGCCGCCCACGTTCACCGCAAAGAGCGAATCGTTGGAGCTCACTCCGCTGTCTTCGTCCTCGAGCACCAGAGGCGTGGCTGCTTCGATAGCTGCTGCTGCTGCTGTTGCAGCGCCGTCACCTCCACCTCCTCCGGATGGTCCCGCGGGGAAATGATCGATGACGCCGTCGCTGACACGGCCGCTGCTGCTGCTCGGGCTGTGACTGCTGGCGCCGTTCTGGAGCTGTGCCTTGGTTGCAGTGGTTGAGACGCTAGCTGATGCTGCTGCAACATCTCTCGAAGCAGCGGCAGGGGCAGGAGGAGCATCGGCTGCAGCAGTCCGAGCTTCCTCCTCCGCAACAGCGAGGAGATACGCAGCGAGATTGGCAGCGTCAGCCCCCAGAGACGACGACGAGTCTCCCTGTGCATCAGTGGCCCCTGCAGCTGCAGCTGCTGCTGCTGCTTCTGGCGCCTCCTCAGCCCCCGTAGTGAGGGCCTCGAGCCACCGCGCGTTTTCCGCTGACGCTTGTGCGCCCGCGCGCAAGAACTCTCTGAAGCAAAATAGCGACATGGAGATGAGATGTAACTCAAGCCAAGTCCCACAATCCATGGTGCACACGCACAAAAAAAAACAGGAATAGCACCAGCGAAGAATCAAACCAAGAAAAGAAAAAGCCATAACAACGAAAATAAAGTGACGTGCCAAATTAGCAAATATAAGCAAAAAAACACTCAGCATAGGCCAAAAAAAAAAGAGAACAAATTTATTTCGCACCTTTCAAACATGTCACCAAAGCCCCTTCGGTCCAGCCCACCTCCTCCTTCATCGCTGCCACCAGATGGCGCTGCTAGGCCTTGCACGAGGTCAATTGCAGCTGTAGCGGCGTCTTTCGCCGGCGGCGGTAGCTGCAGCGCACCTTCCGATTTGCTCGACACGGCTGGCTGCGCCGTAGCAATGAGGAACGCCAGATCGCCCACAGTAATGACACCAACTTTCGTGTGGTCAAAGAGGCGGCCTCCAAGCTTGAGCTTGGCGAGCCGATCGTAGAGGGCTTCGCCCCGCTGCCGCACCGCCGTTACATGTGCTTGCCGCCGCATCGCAGCGCGCTCGGCCACCCCGTCACCGGTGGCGGACAGTGCCAAGCTGCTTGGTAAATTCTGAGAGGTGCTTGCTGACGCTGGAGTAGTGGTACTCGTGAAAGCTGCTGTTGTCGTAGTAGTAGTCGTCGTGGTTGGTGCCACCTTGGCAGGCGTGTGCGCAGCAGGCAGAGTCAGCGCCGCTGGGTCAGTTCCAAGGAATGTACCATTGCCGGTGTAGCTGGTCGTGGTCTCGGCCCATTGCAAAGGTGCGTTCACCCCGCGCAGCCTGGCCTCGGTCACCGCTCGTATTTCGTTGAGCGACCGTGCTTCCGCAGCCGCCTGCAATTGGGCAGCCTGATTGGCCCGCTCCTGGAGCGCTGCCCCCAGGGCTCGGGCTTGCTCTTGTTCCGCAGCATAACCCTCAGGCTCGGGCAACCTGCTCGCTATCATTTCAAACCATTGCAGCAAGCTGATCGCGGACGCTTCCCCGCGGCACTCCTTTTCGTGGCGGAACAAATGCGCGAAATCTTCGCCAGACAGCGCCGCGCTGCCCCCCTCGGTTTGGCCCGACGCTAGTGCAGCGTCGAAGACTTCCTGCGCGTGTTTGCCCGTCTTGTCGTCGTCACCGTCGAGAGCGGAGTAAGTGGCCCACTCGTGCGCTTCGGCCATCAGATCCATCAAACCAACGCGCCCCGGAGTCGAGGAGTCCGTCGTGATGGAGACCAGGCCAGTGGAGCCTTGGTCTAAGCGCCGGAAAGCAGCGATCATGCGGGCGTCACAGCCGGCAATCCCAAACACGCGGCGGTTGTCTTTGCCGGCGCGCTCGTACACAAAAGGGCCATTCGATGCGGACGTGGAGGCAGCGCCCGCGGTGTGCCCACGCTTCCTCGATCGACGTGTAGAGCGAGGGCCAGATGCTGCGCGTGATTGGTTGTTGTCGTTGATGCCTCTCCTGTTGTCACTGGTCGCATTGCTACTACCGCTGCTGCTACTATTTGAGGCAATATTAGTATTGCTACTGCCGCTACTTTGACTTCGGAGGTAATTTCCACCCGTATTTCGAGGCGATGGTCTAGTCGTCTGCCCTGTAAGACCGGCTGCATGCGTCGGTGAAGTCACAGCGAAGGCTGTCTCGGCCGCCCAATCGCGGGGCGGTGGCGACAAAGAATCAGCTGGTGATGACGCGGGAATGGTGTCAGTTGCAGTAGTTGCTCTCTTGGGGGGCGACAAATGCTCTCGGCCTGGGCGGCGCCGACGTGGGGTCGGATCATCCGAAGGGTTCGAAGAGGAAGACGGCGAGGGCACCGCAGCGGGCGCTGTCGACAGAGTCTCCGCGTTGTTGCCAGCGCGGCGGCGACTGCCGCCTCCTCCTTCTCCTCCTCCTCTTCCTGCACCTCTCCCCGCACCAGGGCTGCCTTCGCTGCCTGGGGAGGGACTGGTTGAGTCTGCAGCGTCTTTTTGTTGCCTTGCCCGGCGTTCGGCGGCGCGGGCGGCGATGTTCCGCACCGCAGTGTTGGGTCGCGCCGCGCTCGGCTCGGGGGCTAACACGCCGTGATATTGGTGGCTGTAGTTTCCCATGGAACGGCTTCCAGCATGCTCGTCCGCCTCTTGGCTGCGGCCTCTGCTGCTGCCAGGGCTGTTGCTGTTACCCCTGTGGCTGTGGCTGCCCCCGTAGCTGCTGCTGCTGCTGCTGTCGTCTTTGCTTTCGTCAATGCGCACTCGGCGAGAGCCAGCGTCCCGCGTGGTGCGAGGTGTCGGAGACTGCTTGGTTGCTTGGCTTCCGTTGCGAGGCGGCACGGGCTCTTGAAACCACTCCGGCCTTTGGTCTCCTCGGCCCGTTGACTTGCCAGCGAAACTTGATGAAGCCGCCAGCGCTGCAGCGGCCAACTTTTCAAACCACCGCAAGGTCTCCAAGGCTGACTGTTCTCCAGCTCGCAACTATGCCAACAGTGCAACAAAAGAAGTATATTTTTGAGAGAACAGTGGGATATTTTAAATCAAATTGTGGTCATGAAATGGAAACTAGTGTTGATGAGGCAGGACAACAGGTGTTATCGAAGTGGGCATGGTGCTACAAACTATAAAGTTGGGGCGGCAGTTGAGAAAAAATGAGTGTGGGCGCGAGTGAATCGCCGCTCAATTCAAATGTCAAAGTTATGTAATCTGGCAGCTGTTTTGGCTTTCGTCGAGTATGCTCCAGGTTGCCCGAAAGATGCCTATCTAGCTAGTGTACCAGTCCGCACAAAGGTTGTGTGACTGTTAACGCAAATTTAAGCCTCACCAGTTCAGCCTGGAAAAGCTGGGTGAACTGTCTTTCGGTCATTGTCTTTCCAGTAATAAGACCTTGATCAAACAAGCGGTTTGCTTCGGAGTAGGCCTGAGACTCCGACGCGGCACCGCCGAGCACCATCATTTGGATCACTTCTGACTTGGTGACAGAGCCACTTCCATCAACGTCTATCTGCGAGAATATTCTGCCACTGCGGCTGTCCATCTCCGCTAGAGCTTTGACAAGACAATTGAGATATAAGTGAGACTGTTGAGTGGTCTTCTTAAGTACTGTGATCTCGTCGCTTGGAAAGCTAACTCTGTCGAAGCTGAATCACATTCGTGTGTAAAGCACGCTGGTGGTGGCGTACTTAGTTGACAACAAAAGGAGAGGACAAGTTCAAAAAGTATATAGGATCAATACAAGAGTATTAAACTTCCTGTAACCCTCAAATAGGAGCGACGCCAGGACAGACCTTCAGTCTTAGCTTCCACAGACGGAGGGCGCTACGGCAAAGTGACTTGATTTCGGATGATTTTTTATCATGCGAATCGAGCCGAATCGGAGCAACGGCAAAAAAAAGAGACGTTAAAAGATGCGTTTTACAAACTTCACCCAAGATTTGAGCGTTAAGGAGAACAGAGGTTACCCTGTACGGATTTCCACGATCACTCAAAACATTCACAGAGTAGATTATTTCAACGCCCATGGCACCACCATTCCTAGCTAATCATCGCCCGACGCCGATAGCGCACAGCTTAAGCCAGGATAAAGCCTGGAGATTATGTTTAAGATATATCGCTTTTGAATAGCGGCCCATATTCTAAGTCCACTGGTTTAGAAACCTTCTGCGAGATGCCTGCAAAGAATGGTGCCACGTCCAGCGACGAGCATGCTTCTGTGCGCCCGTGCGCTCGCTGTGGACCACTCTAACCGTATTCTCGCGCTCGAATGGCTCCGTGGTATGTATTGTAAAAGTCCCGTTGTCTCGCGCACGCCTGCGGGGATTTTTACTTTCTCGCCTCTGCGATTATTTGATTCCAACTTTTTTGTGCCGACACAGATAAAAACGCCCCGGCCGCTCAAGTGCACCCTCATGGTCGCTCAAGTGAGCATTGGCGACGTTCTCAGCATTCGATGTAATCACCTGAGGTGGTGCGACACTCTCGATTGCGTCTGTTGTGGTTTTATGCGCTGCGAGCCTCGGTTTTCTGTCATGGTAAC
>Ga0307930_1002242_pt1 | contig 14824 bp, 7 predicted proteins | sample OrgLakmetageno46_FD_203161 | JGI IMG/M metagenome (GOLD analysis project Ga0307930, IMG submission 203161) | Saline water microbial communities from Organic Lake, Antarctica - #46 | ecosystem: Environmental > Aquatic > Non-marine Saline and Alkaline > Saline | place: Antarctica: Organic Lake... | reverse complement strand
GATGGATTAGCGGAAGCGTCGAGCATGCTCCCCTCCAGTGCCGACGACCAATCGATAGGCGCCGAGTCATTGCCCAATGGGGGAGCAGGCTCTGGGGCGGCTTCGGTGGGGACGGAAATGACGCTAGTAGTTCAAGACCAAACCTCCCTAGACCAGCAGCTGCGCGTGCGGATCGTGAAAGAACTCATTCGGCGCAACTGGCGGATTGTTCTCATGCCCCCCTCCCTAACGCCCGCAGCCAGCAACGATTTAGTGGCCAAGTTTTTAACCATGGCCGCGCAAGCGGACCTGTCCGAGGCCATGTCCACCACTTTTCAGCTCACGCAAGAAGGAGCTGATAGTGAAGGAAGTGAACAGCCGCTGATACCTGAGGACACGGAAGAGTTGCCTGGCTTGTGCATGTTTCCGTCGCACGTGGAAGCGCTCCTGTCCCCCACCGGCAACCCTCTTTACGTGAGCCTCATGCTCCGCTGCTTGCGCTACTCGGCGGCCAAAGGCTTCGACCTCCACGCACTGTTAGGGGCATGGCCGCAAGCCGCGTCGGTGAAGGAGCTCGTGGTGAAAGTGCTGGACACCTGGGAAAACGGTCAGCAAGCGCCGTCGCCCTCACGCGCGGATTCGTGCCTGGAGCTTGCTCAAGGATTGGGTGGTTTCCCGGCGCTCCGAGCCTCGCACCCTCTGTTCCTCAAAGTGCCTGCTGTGGGCAGCAATGTCAATGCCCAGGCTTTGTCGTCGAGCGGCGTTGAGGGCAGCAGCGCCGCCGGGCCTTCTTCAGGAGGCTTGGCACCGTTGGGGGAAGACGAGGACGAGGAAAGGTGGGAGCAGCAGCAGAGCGCCGCCGACGCCCTGTTCGATGCCGCGCAAGCTCGGGCCGAGGCCAGCGCCTCTGCTCTGTTGGCAGCGGCTGACGCGCAAGCGAGCAATGGGAGCAAGCCAAGTGATTCTGGCAAGGATGAAAGCGCTTTGCCGCCAGCTGCGGCGCCGACTCCACCAGGATTCGTGCTCGGAGCCCGAGTGGAAGCGTTGTTCGGGGGTGGCGACGAGTGGTTTACAGGGAAGGTATCAAAAGTGCACGGGGACGGGCGCTACGACATCGAGTACGACGACGGCGACTTCGAAGCTCGGGTGGAGAGCAGCTTGATGAAGGCCGAGGGGGGCCCAAGCCAAGCCGAATCAGGGTATGGCTCAGACGAGTATAGCGACGAAGAGGAAGATGCAGACGAGAAAGACGAAAGAGTGATCGAAGAAGTGCCTCGCGAAGAAGACCCGCCAGCCAATGAGCCTGCCAAGGAAGACTCAAAGGGCGAGGACAATAGTAATAAGGATGACGACGACGACAAAGACGATGAGTACGGAGACGATTTCGACGCAGATGACTATGGCGACGATTTCGAGGATGACGAGAAGGAAAGCAGCCAGGCCAGTGAGGCCTCGCCTCAAAAGAGCGGCGAGAAAGCACCGACAGCGAAGAAGACCAGCCCGCTGCCTGCTCGGCCAAAGCTCGTTTCGCAAAACTCCATGGTGTCCGAAGCCGACTTGAAGAAGATGCAGCAAGAGCTGGAGACGCGCCGCCGGGCCGACAGCACCCGCCGCGCCACCGAAGCCAACGACGCACTCATGAAAGAAGCCGCCCGCGCGGCCCAACAGGCCATCGAAGAGGAAGAGCGAGTCGCGGCAGCCGCGGCCGAAGTCGCTGCCACCAAGCACCTGGTTCCCCTGTCGTATCGAGGTGGCGAGCACGTGTACGGAACAGGCACCTTGCTGGGCTACGCGCTGGCGCTGCTGTACGTGGCGAGGCATGGCTTAAAAGAGCACGAACTCTGGGCGATGCTGTTTGACTTACGGGAAGACGACGAAGCGGCCAAGAAACGTGGGATCTCCGCGCAAGACGAAGCCGAAGCAGAATTCTTAGGTTTAGTGATGTCGAACCGCCCTCAGCTGATGACCATCTTTCGAGGCATGGATCTCAACCACGACGGCACTTTGTCGATGCACGAGTTTCGGCGTGGGTTGCGGCACCTCAACGTGGGGATGCACGACATGCAAATAGAGCTGATTGTGAAGCGTGTTGTTGAGGCGACCAAGGACGACAACAACTACAGCGGCACCCTCAAGTACAGCATGCTTTTCAAGGTGTTTGAATCTAGGTTAGCTGAAATCGAGGCTGCGCGCGAAGCTGCTACCGCCAACGCTGCTGCTGCATCGGGCGCTTCAGGGAAGCAGCAACCGCTCGACGACACTGCGGCTGCCTTAGACGCCATTTTAAACGACGACGGTGGCGGTGGAGCCTCCATGAACTCGAATGGAGGCACTTTAGAACCTGACCTGGAAGCGACCCTTTTGGCTCAGCTGACTGCGCTTGGCGTGATGCGGTACCCCTCCGAGGGAGTGCTAGTGCTGCCCACCCAATGCGACGCTCTCCGGGACGTAGTCTACGTGCGCTACGTAGGCAGTGACGCCAAGAAAGAAGCGTGGCACTTGCGGCTGGTCAAGTACTTCAGCCGGCACTCCCCGAGTTTGCGGCGCTGCGAAGAGCTGCCGTGGCACTTGCAGCGGGTGCGGCGATGGGTGCAGCTGAATGCTACCCTGGCCGACTTGCGCACTTTCGAGCTCATGTTCGAGCACCCTATGCTCAAGGCAGAGTTGCTGCAGTACTGGCGGCTCCTCTCGATGGGGCCCCTCTTTTTAACCGACGCCCTGGAGACGCAGAGGCGGAAAGCGGAAGCTGCTGCGTTGGAAACGCTCAAGAATTCCAAGGACAAAGTGGCCTCGGTTCTGCCTTACGAAGCGTCGGTGCGTTTGGAAGAGCTCGACAAGCAAGCAGTGTTGGGCTTAACCGAGACGCGCACCAAGATGCACCGCTTGGAGGGGCAAGTGGCGCCTTTTGACTGTGTGGTAGAATACAACAAGACGGTGGAAGCATGGGCCGTTGAGAAACGACCCACCACGCACCGCCTCGCAGCAATCCTCTACAAAGTGGGGGCGTTTCTGGTGGACCTTTCGGAAGTGCTTGCGGCCGCGATCCACAGCCAAGAAGGCTTGCTGCACGAAACCATTCACCCGCCGCTTTTGCGTAAACCTCTGGATTATTACGGCAGCGCAGCCACGGAACCTGGCCTGTGCACCATTGGGATTGAGCCCTATGTCTTTGACATTCCCAAAGCCTTTGCGGGCACGAGCGCCCAGGCAGAAGCCCAAGCAGGAGACGAAGACAGCAACCAGGGCAAAGACAAGGTCGCACCGAAGACTGGGCTCACTTCTCCCCTGAAGAGCGCTCAAGCAGCAGGCGAAGCAGTTTTAGCAGAGGCTGCCATGAGCAACGACGCTGGCAATGGCGGCGAAGGCAGCAAGCGAGCCAAAGAGTACGCCGTGAGCCACCATTACCACTACGACCGGTGGCTCTGGATGCAGTTTCCGTGGTTGGCCCTCGCGAATGCGTCGAGTTTCAGCCAACAAGCTCGCGGAGATGCGCTCTTGAGCCAAATGGCCCAAGCCTCCAAGTTCAGCGCTTTGGGGCCCACTTCAGCCACACACGCGCAGACGGTGCTACGCAGCAGCAGTGCTGGCGCTGTCCTGACCGCTCAAGACGGCAATGGCGACGGGCCCGAAGGTGGCATCGGCGGCGAAGAAGCCTTCAAATTAGGGGAGACCAACAGCGTGGTGGAGTCCCACTCGGCAATTGCCAAGGCGTTAGAGGGCGCCATGGGCACCGAGAGGCGAAGGTGGAACATGAAGAAGGTGAACCCTTCCCTGGAGCAAGCCCCGCGGCCTCCTGCCAGCGTCTCAGAACTTCAGAAACACTCCCGTGTCTCTGTAGCCTTGGAGGCCACTTACAACGGCGCGAGGGACGGCGAGTTCAGCGCCGGGCGACTCGCGCGGCTGGAGCAAAGCGCGTATGGGTCAGCCAAAGATGCTGCCAAGGGCCGCATGGAAGGCAAGCTCCCGAGGCGCATGCGGGCGGAACCCGTGTATCAATCGTCAATGCACTCGTCGTCGTCGCCGTCGTCGTCGCCACGCGCAGCAGCGGCGGTGAAGCCTCAGGCCAGCAGCCTGCCCGGCGGGCCGAGCACCTTGGGCCCAAGCGTGGCATCGGGGAGCAACCACCCTACAACCACGGCCACGACAGCTAAGATGCCCAAAGGTGGAATCCCGTTCAGTTACTCTTCGGCGAAAGCGCAACGCGCGGGTACGCGGTTCCCGTCGGTGGAAAAATTGCACGTGGACAAAATCATCGCGAAAGAAAAGTCACAAGACAGCCAAGCGGCTGCGGCCGTGGAGCGTTTCGGAGGCAGTTACACGCCGCGCACAATGGCGGGGGTGCTGGAGATGAAGAACTTGGACGACTTACAGGCCAATGCTCCCAATTCAGTGGACGTGGGGTACTTGCCAGCCCACATCGGCGTGTTTGCCGTAAAAGTCGAAGAAACGCGCAAAGCGGACTCCTTGGCAAGAGTGGCCAAGCTGCGACGAGCGTACGACGCCGCGTTAGACCACCGCCACCGGAAGCTCGCCCGGCTAGAGGAGCTGAGCCTAGAGGTGGCGGAGCGGCAAGAGCAAGACGCGCAGATGGCGGCGACGGCAGCGGTGGGGGAGCAAACCATGGACGCCCTCGAGCTGCGGGTGCGGAGAATGGCCGTGGAGCTCAAGGCAGCCGACGCGCTGGGGGACTTCTACACCAAAATCACCAACATGTGCTCCGACGTGCGCAACCCTGCCTGCGAAAAGCGGCGGCTCCGGGAGATGGACCAGCAAGTGCGCCTGTGCCGCACGCAGCTCGCCGAGTTGATGCACACTCGGCAGGGGCTCTATGCGGAGCGAGACGAGCTCGAGAAGGTCTCTGGAAAAGCCCTGAAGAAAGAATTGCGCACTTGCAAAGGGCTGCGGGCTGCTTTGAAGAGGCGCCTGAAAACCATGTACGAGTCCATTGCCCAAATGAAGGCCACTCGAAAACGACTCTTTGAAGACCCTCAAAACGCTGCAGCCGCTGCTGTTGCTACGGCCTCTGCGGTAACCTCGAGCCCCAATGCGGCCAAAAAGCCAGAGCGAGAAGACACGCCTGAAGGAAAGCCCAATGCTGCGAAATCGCCAGGAGGAGAGCCCAACGTCACGACGCAGCGCCGCGGGAGCAAAAATGCGTCAGCGCCTGTGATTGATGCCAACAACGGTGACCTGAATTGGAAGCGTGCTGCTACCGAGGCTACCCTGTCAAAACTGGCAAGCCTTGAAGCGGCTTTAGGTGTGAAGTTTAACGCCACCAGCTCCATTGGCGATGACAACAGCAACAGCAGCAATGAGAACGCATCCTTTGAGGCGCAGGTAATCGAAAAAGTGCGCGCGAGCGAGCGGTTAACCGACCAACTGCAAGACGAAAAAGGAGCTGCCGAAAAGCGGTTACTGGTACTTCAGGCGGAGCTCGACAGCTGCTCTCGGGAATACGAATCCTTGCAGGTGGCTGGCAACAACCCGTACGAGGGCATGGCGAGAGACGAGCGGCGGCTCGAAGAATCCTTGGCAGCGGCCGAAATGGCGTCTGCTGCAGCGTCACGACGGGCGACTAAAATACGCGAAAACATTCAGGCCACCAAGACGGGGGTGCAACATGTAGCCCGCATCGTGATAGCGTACCAGAAAACTGGCCTTTTGCCGCCGCGCGTGCCCTCCATGACCTCCAACGAGCCGCTGTTCATGCTGGATGACGCTGCCGTGGAGCGGAGCTTTGACGACGACGCGGTGCTTGATCAGCTCTTGGCGGCTTCCGAGCAGCAAATCAGTGTAGTGAAAGAGGCTTTGAGCGTGGGGAAGCAGCTGGACTCCGATGGCGGCGAAAAAGAGGAGAGCAACGCGCAGAGGCATACTGGGCAGCGGGAGCTGGCGCGCGCGATCGGTCACGGACCTGCAGCCGAAATGCTTGCCAGCGGGCAAGAAGAGTCGGAGCTCGAGGGCATTCGCATTTTAACCCACGCAGAAGCGGAAACCAAGTACGAAGAAGACGTGTCTAGCTTACAGGCGGCGCAGGACGCGGCGGCCGAAGAGTTCCATTCGCGCGGGAAGAGAGTGGTGGCAGTGCGCGACGAGAACAGCGGGATTAAAACCTTCCTGCAAGACGCGCTGCGGTCGAGCAAAGAAGCGACGGACATGCAGCGCAAGGTCAACATGATGACGCAGGCCAAACAGGGGAGCCTGGCCCCGAAAGGTTTGGCGCTGGAGGATGTCTTATACGAGAAGCAAAAGCCGAAATCACCGAGCAAGGCTGCGGCGGCCAAGGGCTCGCAGACGAAGAAGGCCAGCAGCGCGGCCAGCAAGAGCCGCAACGTAGAAGCGGACGCTGAGTTAGTGGTGGACCGCGATGACTTGAAGAAGTCCGCGGCGGGCTTAGTAGCCCGCAAGCGAGCAGAGGAGCGGCGCATCATCAAAATGAAAGAAGCCGAAGAACGCCGCCTCATGGAAATGGTCAACGGCTAACACCGCGGTCTTTCCTGCGTGTGGAGTGGTTTTTATCAGATGCATGCGCTGCGCTCTCCTAAGATCGATTTTAGTCACACACCACGTTTTTTTTTGCCCTGAACTCTGAACCCTTAGCTGCTCTTTTGGTGTACTAGTGATTCTGATTCTTTATCTCTTCAATCCCATTCGCATTCAGTTTTCTCATAGGGGGTTTCGGTTTCTGAGTTAGAGATAGGAATTTGAAATCGAAATAGCGACGAACTTATTCTGAAGGTCGCACCTTTCTGTTTCTGTACGTCACGGGGGTGTTTCTTTGTCTTGTATTTGGGGAGTATTAAGTACTAACTATGGACTAGAGCGACGACTTCGTATCATGCGGGTACGTGTACGTATGAGCACGGGCCACGGATTGGTAGCTGTTGGTTCGTGGGTTTTTACTTATATGTAGCACCTAGCACCTAGCGTTCTAGAAATTTAGTTATCGACAGCGACCAGGGTTATGTCTGACTTATCTCTTATCTCTACGGTAGCACCAAGCGCTAAGCATACATGTTATAACTAGAATTCACCTCGAACAAAAAGAAATGGCATTCAGGTATTATGTTATCTCCAGAAGTAAGTCGGCTTCACGGCTCTAATAATTCAGCTATAAGAAGTCGAACTCAGTGCTGTCTAAGGCCACCTCACTGCGAAGCCCGAAGCCACCCTCATGACACCGGGTTGAGCATGCGCGTGATGAGCTTCGGAGGCGGTGAGCTCGCAAAGAAGAGGTAGTCTGCCAAGTTCTTGGAAGTCGCAAGATCAGAGCTCAGTGCCAAGCGAAGGCTCCTAAAAGGATAATAAAGATTCTAAAATGAGTCTAATCAAGCAATAGTGCAGAGGCAGCTTGTAATGTTTGTTGCACAAGTACAGATTTATGCATGCGTGGCGAGGAACTAACATATGGCACAGGAATACTCAAAGAAGTATGGCATGGTTCCACTCACGGATCGGCAGGATGGGCTAAGGACTCGGGTGCCGTCGGGTTTAAGATAATGGAGCGAACCTGCAGGCACAGAGTAACGATGATGTATAATAAAGGAGAGATGAGAGTACGAACACGGATGTCGTGTGCATGTGATATTGGCACAAGATTATATTGGTCATGCACTTCAAGAAATATTCACACTCAATCCTAGCTCTCACACCTCAGAAGGTCCGCTAGACTCCGACAGTTTGGCAGCGCGTTGCAGCCGAGACACCACACCAAAGCCATACTTCACGCGATTCACGTCGGCGACAAGCACGAGCAAGGCGCCGCTCGACGCTTTGGCAGCAGCAAACGCTTGCTGAGCAATACCTTCGTCCACCAGGATGCGGGACGCAAAGAAGTTGGCGAGGGTGACCTTGGAGGGGTTTAACTTCGGATCTGGGTCAAGGAATGGGTCTCCAAAGGACTGCTCGTACAAATCGCTTACGACCAAGTCCGAATACCTGTGGTGAGACGATGAACTTGAATGAGGAATGGATTTATGGGATAATTCCGAGGCAGGGTTGGTTAGGTCTTGTTATTGACCCTTCTCGTTGCATAGTTGCTGTAATATGATATGAACCTCTTGAATCCTGGCTCCGCTACTGCATCAGCAAACCCTTTCGGGTCTGGTACGTAGTCGGCGTAACGAGTGCCCAGTCCTTCGTAGCCTTTGGTTTGCACTACAGTGGGCACGCTGTCGCTCACACCCACAGCTGCCACCCGCATGCCCCCTAACTCGCGGGCCACTTTGCACAACGGTAACACAGCGGTTTCAAATGCGGTAGTGCTGTCTGCACTAGACATGCCGCACAGCTCCAAGTTGTTCTTCAACGCTGTTTCCGCGACGGCAGCATTTGGCTCATTTCGGTTCACAAAGGCATCAAGCGCTCGCTGAGCCTCCGCTGAAGCTACGACGCTCGCAAGCGCCACCACCATACCCCGACTGCCCGTGTTTTCTGCAAACTTTTTCAGTAATCTAGCGGTGAGTGTTGCGTCTTCGCTGTTGCTGTGAGTACCTAGCACAACGGCGGGCATTTGCGAGCACTCTGCAATGATACGCCGCTCGCCCCGCGGCGTTAAGGGCTGCATTTGCGGAGGGTCCGTTGCCTTAACTTCGTACACTAGCGGTCGCACGCTTCGAGGTGGTGACTCAGCGGCTAGCGCAGGTGCAACGGCGCTAGTAGTGACGGCTAACGCTGCGGCCCATAGCAATTCACGTCTACTCAATTCATGAATGTTCGCTGCATCCGTGGTATACGCGCTGTCAGCGTTTGGTTGGCTAGCCGACAACAAGGTTGAGCGATGGAACTTAGATCTAGATGATAGCACATAGGCTTGTGCCCCGTTTATCCCGAGAAGGGATAATGCGCACGCAAAACGCATTTTGGTAGGAAGCTCAACAACTTCCTCAACTTGAAGCACCCTCCTAGAAGCTGTAGTCTGTACAGTACTACAGAGTAGGTCTTGACGTCCTTACAGCTACTAAAACAGAAAAACAGCTATAAGAAGTAACAGCTAGCTACAGACTAATTAAGAGCTAACAACACAGCAGCCACACAGCCGCATGCTAGCTAGCACAGTACAGCCTTGAGAAAAAGAGACTCTGAAGCTACTGCCCACCGTGGACATACTAGAAGTCAACATGGCTCAAGCGCCACGAGAGAGAATGCCAAGAAGAACGTATCCATCTAGGACACTTGGGCAAACTTTTCAAACAGGCGACGATGGGTCTTACTACAACCTTATGATCACTCGTACCTCAGAGGTCCTCGACAAGGGTGCGTGTCTCGAATTGAACATAAAAGAGTTCTATCTATTGTTGCTTCGGATGGTAGCATCCAGTTATCGACGAATAAGAGTTTGCATAGTTTGCCATGTCCAGCTATACAATACATGATCTGATACATCCCTATTCTCTGCTTACAACTATACAGTATGCATCGCAGATGAAGAAGCATCATCGTACTCAGTGGCACTGCATCGCGAGGGCACAGCTTCAAATCAATTATTTGATCTCAAGATGGGATCTTGTTACGGCCGAACTTTATGGATTGAGCCCTCTATCACTGTTACAGTAACTTCCAATTTACCATCAAAGCATGATACCACTACTTGGTTGATGGCGCAGTCAGGAGTGCGGACTCTCTGCGCGGCTGACGTTGATGCGGATGTGTCCTCGCTCGACAAACCACTAGGGTATTTGAGCACTACCAAGCCTTACTTTTGTGCTATGTGCTACAAGCGCATGCGAGGCGAGTCGGATGCTTTAAATCACTTCAGAGACATGCATGGGCGGACTATTTTCAAAAATGCATCGAGTGCAACGTCCTCAACCGCTCCTTCGTCATATTCTTCGTCGTCACCACCTTCACCATCGGTTGGTATCGAGCCGAGCAGCGGTTTTGATTCGCTGCACGTTGCGTACGACGACAATACCTTTGCGCTTGTGGTGAAGCCCCAAGGACTCCCCACGCTCGGTGAAGGGCGGTCGTTGGCGAAAAGCGCCGCACTGATGGATAGCCTCGTTCCATCTACTGCTCTTGATGCCTTGACCAAAGGCCGGCCTGTTCACCGATTAGATGCACCTACTGGGGGTCTAGTCATCATTGCCAAAACTCATTCGGCTGTCTCAACTCTTTGTGCCGCTCTTGCGTGAGTGCTTTTTATTCACGCATGCATATTCAATAACCCTTCAGTGCTCGTCAGCTATACGATTTCATATTCACCCTCTTTTCGGTCATGCCACTCGTCTTCCTCTTCTTTGTTCAGCGAGAGGCGAGTTCGCAAGCGGTATCGAGCAATTTGCGTGGGTTCACTCGCGGGTGATGGTATCGTTGAAGAGCCAGTGAGCGGTAAAGCTGCCGTAACCAAGTATAAAGTCGTGGAGCGCACATCCAGTGGGCGCTACGGTAGGCTTTGTGCTGTGAGCATTTGTTATACAAGTTTCAATAGGACTATGCATCTCTTCTTACTTACTGTAATGTCAGAATGATAATTATTTCACGCTTGCCCGTTGGCGCCTCAGGGTTTGTCACAACGGTTGACTTGTGGCCTGTCACGGGCCGAAAGCACCAGTTGCGCCGCCACCTCGCTTCTTTGGGCCACCCCATCCTCGGCGACGACCGCTACGGTGGCCCGCGGCACAAAGTTAGCTTGTTGTCCCACGAAAACCTTTGCTTGTGGGCCCTTGAAATTACTTTAGAGCACCCCACCGCTGCTACGGGCTTGAGCCTGGAGCAAGCATGCGCGCAGGAGCCCCTGCCGCAAAATTGGGTGAACGTCAGCATCGCCGAACCTGATATCTTTCAGCGAGTGCGCAACGAGGAGGCAGAAGTGCCAGGTCCCAATTCAATCGCAGGTCCTTCTACCGGCATTGCGGCGACCGTCGAACACAACAACAAAAGAGCTCGTTCCTTTGGACCCAATTCGGATCAAGGAAAAGGAAGTGCCTCTAGCTGAAGTAAAACGCAAAATTACACGAAGCATAAAGCGTACTTTTATTTCCGAATCACCCACTTCCACTAATTACCCGTTATAAGTGATACTAATGCTTCGCTATAGATCTTCTTCTTTTGTATTCTTAACAGCAAGGATTCTCAAAGCCAATAGATAATGGGGTATAAGGAAAGCGAAAGCGCATGACTCAGCAGTACACACACATACAAGTTACAAGATAAACAAGTAAATAGCAACGAGGTCCATGAGGAAAGTATGATCGCCGTAAGTAAATCACGCGGGCCTAGTTGACTGGAATAGGGTTCACAACTGCACGATAATGCTTGCTCATATTCCTGAGCATGGTATTCAACCTGCCTCTTACGCATCCGCGCGTCTCGGCTTCGCTCTGGCTTGTTGCATGAAATAAGTAACGTTCATGGCGTTCAATTTATCGAGGTCGTTGTCCAGAAACTCCATCTCTTCTTTGGTATTATAGCTGAAACCCTTGGACGATGTTCCCAAGCCGTTTTCATCAACGGGATTCAAAGGCTTGACGATGTTGTCGTTTGTTTCGTCAGTCGAATCAATCAACAATTTCGTACTTTGTTGTCTATCATATTCGTCAAGTAATGCATCTGCTTGATCAGCTTTGATGTACGCCTTGGTTTGCTTGCCTTTTGCACTTATCGTTAGAGCTGGCTGCATCCCCTCAGGTCCATACTTCGCTGTTAGCATCGTAAACAGACTTTCTGGGTCATGAGCAAATCTTTCAAGCAAGGTACTAACATTGCTCTCCAATTGAAGCTTCTCTGGAGCATACCGCTTGTAGAAAGCTTCCAGCCGCTTTCGGAACTGAGGAGTTGGCTCCACTGTGGCTTTCTTGCACGACTCTGGCGTCATTTCAACCGGGCCTCTTTTCTTTTTCCTTCGAAGAGCCGCTCGACTTTCACCTTTAGATGCATGCGGTGCTTGGATAGCATTAAGTGCATAAATCTCCGCCTTTTTTTGGTCTTTGAAGTGCTTCACCCTAAGAGCCTCATTCTCAAACGAAGTTCGCCCAGTGCTTTTACCGCTCGAGCTCTCGAGCGCTCGAGATGCTCGGGGCCCCCACATAAGCTTCATGTCGTTCAGGGATTCCCTGCCACCAACATCGGTGCTACTTTCCTCAGTTACGCCACCAGGCTCTTCGTGCTGTTCGGGTGCGACTCCGGTTAACATCTGTCGCATGCGACCGACCTCGGAAGGCTTCTTGTTCATGTCTATTGATGACTCCTGCTTACCGTATGTAATTAGCTTGGTGACTCACTTGGCTATCTAGGAAAATGAAACTTGTTATGCTTGAAACTACAGATCTTGTAGCTAGACTACAGCCGAGAACACTGGTAATTTCACCTAGCTATCTCACTGGGTTGATGACATCGTTCGAAGGGTTTTCCTAGTTTAAATAACTCTTTGTAGAAAGCTGTAGGCTTTAGTAAGTTGTCATCATCCGTGGACTCCCGATGAACTTATAAGTATAGCTCTTCTCTTCGCCGTCATCGCTCATAAAACTCGCATCGCAGCTGGAGACCGACCTTCTCCAATGTTTGGCTACAGGGTAGGTACACTGTACGAAACAACACACGGAGTGTAGAGCTCTCTCATGAGACGTACTTAGGTTTACGAATGTGCCGAACATCAATCATGTCGGAACAACGAAAATCAAGATCAGAGGGTGAATCTCTGAGTGACATTTTTTAAGTAGTAAGTATAGTGGCGACCAAGTGATAGTCTGTATGCCGAGACGCTGTATCCTATGGCTCACAATACCACTGCTTGCTTCTACCTTTAAGCCGTGCGCTTTTCACCACTTGAGGACTATGCGCTCTAGATCATTCAAGCATGACTCCCCTTTCCTCCAAGGTGGGTAACTCTTCGTATTCTGCTTGAAGTTTGATTGTATGTATCATACACTCCCCTCGTTAGATAATGCGTTTAAACTTAGTTTACCAACAATATTACAGTGCGTGGTGGAAGTGCTATGGCTTCAACGGTCGGCCAGCCCAGTGAAATCCCTCGTGAACCCTCAGGACCAACTATTTCTCCTTCCTGGGGTTCATTGGCAGCACTCATGCTGGTGTGTTCAGGATTGTCTCGAAATTACAAGACTAGCACGGCGTGTCTTTCCACGTCCTGAATTTATATATTCATTGTTTGGATATCAATAGGTGTACATATCGAATCAGTGGTCCCGGAGCCTCATCTTTTACCTCGTAAACTTTGGTGGAGGCGCTTCCGCTCATTTCATTAACGTTGATTTGGGATTTGGAAAATCTCAGTACGGCGTCTTAGCTTCGTTTGGCTTCACGTCTTTGTTTGCTCTCTCCTCGTTGCTTGCTGGAAAACTTTCGGACCGAATTGACCGAGCAAAACTCACAAGTGCTTCCTGCTTTATTTGGGGATTAGCCACCATTGGTATGGGCTTTGCACCATCCTTTGAGGTGGTGTTTGCACTGCGGGTGCTTCAAGGGCTAGCCATGGGGTGCACGACTCCAGCTGCCTACGGGTTACTCGCAGACTTGTTTCCAGCCAACTTAAGAAGTACTGCCAATTCCCTCTTTGCGTCAGGAATTTACCTAGGTGGGGGGCTGTCGTCTCTGTCGTCTTTGCTTGTGACCTCTCTCGGTTGGCGTGGTACGAGCAAGCTTGCGGGCTCCGTGACGCTGCTGGCCTCGTTTATCTCTCTCACCACGCTACGAGACCCAAAAAGAGTGGTGCCTGGCACTTCGTCGGAGCTAGCAAGCTCTGCTGATGCCCTTGTCGCTGAGGAGTCTCTCTTATCTACCATACGGGCTATTATGGCTAGCGCTTCAGTGCGGTTTTTGTTCCTTGCAGCTGCCTTTCGTATGTGCGCTGGGTTCAGTATAGGCGTTTGGGCAGCTCCTTTTTTCCGCGAGCAATTTCCTGCGCACCAAGCCACCTATGCAATGCTCAATGCTGGCGTTGTGGTCGCTGGAGGCTTTTTGAGTTCCTTCGCTGGTGGCAAAATTTCAGACACCCTCAAAGCCAAAAGCAGTGATCCAGGTGCACGCACGTGGTTGCTTGCCACCTCTTGTGCTCTAGCTGTTCCTGCATGGCTTTCGGTAGTTCGAGCCGGGTCTTTTTTGATGGCCATGGGGTGTCTTTTCATCGAGTATCTCGTTGCCGAGATGTGGTATGGCCCTTCTGTCTCCATCCTGCAGGTATGGCGCTGAAAAAAGATAATGGTGCTAAGTACCTCTTAAAAAATCGCTTAACATTACTCATGCCAATATGTGTTCACAGGAGAATGTGCCGCCGAAACGTCGAGGGACAGCTCAAGGCCTCTTTTCCATACTCACTTTGGTGAGTAATTTGTCGCCTCTGAGCATACACTTTTCGCTCCCCTTCCTAATGAAGAACGCCTCTGCTTGATGTGTAGGTCGGTAATATTGCACCAGTTGCGATCGGAGCCGCAGTAAGTCACAAGAATGCCTTGCCTGATGTTCTTGCTCTTGCTATCCCAGCTTTTTATGCCATGGCTTCAGTTTCTTTCATGGCAACTGGGCGCTCACTTCGTGCTAGTGGGAGCAGCAAAGTAGCATAGCAGTCGAACGTCGACCGATGAATGATAACAACCACGGGTGATGTCACGGCGGACCAAGGAGCATTACTTGCTCATTTATTGAGCGATAAAAGTAAAAATGGTTATCTTTTTAATCCTGCCTATAAACACGAACTCGAATTAATACAAACCCAAATGGCACAGAAGCCAATGCTGCGGGCAGAAGTGGGAATGCGCGTGCATTGCGCAAACAAAGCAAGTGCGGAATGATTCAGGAGGGAGAGGGGCATTGGCCAAATTCCTCGGAAAATTTGCAAAAAGCGAGGAATTTGTGGGTGTTGCGCACTCCGCAGAACAATAAAGAGGAA
>Ga0307930_1002239_pt1 | contig 14832 bp, 10 predicted proteins | sample OrgLakmetageno46_FD_203161 | JGI IMG/M metagenome (GOLD analysis project Ga0307930, IMG submission 203161) | Saline water microbial communities from Organic Lake, Antarctica - #46 | ecosystem: Environmental > Aquatic > Non-marine Saline and Alkaline > Saline | place: Antarctica: Organic Lake... | reverse complement strand
CCCTTCGGTTCCGGGTTGGTTCACTAACTTTTTGTAGCGGAACTTTTAGTTCCGTTCCGTTCGTTAAGAAATGAGTAGCCGAACTCTTCGTTCGGTTCAGTTCGTTAAGGGTGGAACTCCTACTCCGAGTTATATTCGGCTTTTTAGTTCAAATTCACTTGAAATATTGAAATTTATCTTCTTTGAGGTCCCGGTAATTAGAAACACAATAAGCACAAATCTGCTCCAAATCGATTTCCACAATCGTATTAGTGAAATCCGCGGTTTTCAAAACAGCAGCTCGGTTCCATTCTGGGTTCGTTTCTAGTTCATTAATTCTATGGAACCGAACTTTTCTTTCGCTGCGGGTTCATTAATTCAGCTGGAAACGAACTTTTCTTTCAGTTCGGTTCGTTGGTGTAGCAAAACCGAACTTTCCTTTCGGTTCCGTTCAAATCCTGTTCACTAACGAAAGACTGGCACTGGACTAGACTAGATAAAGTAATTTACGGTACTGACGTATTGGTTGACGTATTTGGGTCATATATTTGACGTATTTTTGTAAGGCCTATCCAGAGTCCACCTGGCTGGCTAGCTAGAGATAGCCCTCGTCCATGTCGCGATTCACGCTGCTAGCATGCTTAGCACCATTCGCAGCCGCCTTTTTGTACGCAGAGCACCAAGATGCATTCTTACCCGGGTCAGCTTTTGAGTTTTCTAATGTCAAGTCCCTGCCTTACTCTTCTTTAGCTCCTAATACAAGCAGCATAAAAGATCGTCGAGCTCACGAAATCGCGCTAAACCTTGTTTGCCTTACCTAGTTCAATCTAGCTCACGAGTTTGCAACCGTTGAATGAATATGAAGTTTAGGTCTAATCATTTGTTGTCTCGTTAGGTATCCTCGCGGAACCCGACGGGCTTACGACACCAGCCAAGAGGCCCTTAAAGCGTGTGACGATGATGCCACATGCGGAGGCGTCACACGCGAAGCTATAGGTGTCTACACTCTTCGGCGCTGGGGCAAAATTGCGCACAGCGATACTGGAGAGTTCACCTTTGTCAAAAATGCTGACGCTGATTACTACGCACGTGATACCACAGCTGGAGAGTCAAATGTGTTTCTTCACTTGCCCCGCACCTTAGAAGAAGCACACCAGATGCTACCAACTTTGAGAGCTCTTGCTAGCCTATCTGAGACACACCTTGGCACTGGCAACGAGGCATCTGCGGCCAACAAGAAGAGCAGCGTAAGCTATGGAAGCAGCGAGGAGAAAGCGAGCGAGCGCCCTGATTCTTTGAGTAATAGTTCCTTGCAAGCGAAACACAATGATGATGATAATGATGCCTCGCTGCATCGTTTAATTCCCGGGCCGTTTCTAGCTCAAGCCACAGAGGTATTTGCGCGTTGCGAAGGCAACAACGACGGTGTGTTTACTGCCGAGCCCTGGTTGATCTTGCAGCGCGCCGCGCAGCAGTGTGCAGCTTTGGACCAATCAGCGACGCCGAATTCTTGCCCAAAGGAGCTCCGACATTGGACCGCGTTCAATTTGGCGATTCAAATGCAACGCCCGTGCCGAGCTGGCTGGGCACGAGTGCAAAAGTCTGCTTTAATGACAACCGGTCAACTAGAGATGAAATTCGTGGTCGAGGGGGGCACCGCTGCGGAAACGGAAGAAGTGGGCGGGAAATTGGGCCTGCCTGGGACTCAGCTCGCAGCAGCGCGGCGCTTGTACTGGGGTGCGGCACTATCGGCGAAAGCCGGAGATGCCTCAGTGTGGCAGCGATGGGCAGCCCTTGAAGAAATGGACGGACGGCCCAATGCTTGTGTGCAAGTGCTGTCTCGAGGAGCTGCCGCGGTTGCTGCTACGGTTGCTGTCGCTTCCTCTACCCACGCCAAACATCCATCAACAACAACAACCGAGACTGCAGTAGACGTGGAGGGCGTAAATGGGAACAATGAGGAGATTGCGAACAACGCTGAGCGAGCAATTGGAGCGTCGCAGTTGTATCATTCCTTGGGTGCACATTTGCACGATCATCGTGCTTGGGGTCCTGCATTAACTGCCTTTCAAAATGCCCTTCAGGTATTACTCAGAGAAGGCAATACAATGTGTTTACATAAGTTCATATTTGCTCAGATGCGTTTCATTTTTCTTCCACTATATTTCCAGTTTTCATCTATTCGTTGTATTTTGGTACAGATTGCAGCTTCGAGCGATGGCAATTTCTTTGAGCCCCTGGCTTACTACGAGTGGCACTATGGCCTCACCAACCAAAGTATCAGTCACAACAATAGCACCAAAGATGGCAAGAAAGAGAAGAAAAAGATGAAGAAGAATCAACGCACAAAGACTGATCTCCATCGCTCTAATGTGCCACCCTTAAATGCGCCCTTAGACGCAGCACGACTCCAGGCCGCCAGTCAAACCTTGTACATGGGGCACATGCTTGCAGATTGGAGCATTGTCGATTCACTCCGGCCACCCACCTTGGATGTGTTAGCGCTTACTTTGCGGCACCAGCGCAGCACACAACGTGGCAGCAGAAGCATTTCTATTAGCAGCAGCAGCATTCATAGCCAAGGCGCTAATTCAGGTCTGGCTGCAGTGGCAATGGCATGGGATGAAGCATTTGCAACTCAGGATCAAGACTCCAGTATCGTTGAGCATTCTTCGCAAAGGCATGCGTCAATACCACAAGAAGAAGCAGCAGGAACAGAGATTGAAGCTCTCGCACCGCTGCCAGCTTTGCACCCCTGGATGAGCATGTGCTTGCCGATGCCACCTCAATTAAGGCTGGCCATCGCCGAAGCTTTTGCTTTTCGTTTGCACACCATTGCGCTTGCACCAGCTGCGCTAGGAGGTCAAGCGTTGCCCATGCCTCGTTTCCCTTCGCCTCAAGAACTAGCACAGAAGTATTATTTGGATTATCTCAAGATTCAAAAGACGACGAGCAGCAGCAGCAGCTACAGTGTAAGCGAGAGTACAACTAGCGATAAGAAGAGGAAGCACCGGCGCTTGAGAGTAGGGTTTGTCTCTGCAGACTTCAAGCAGAAAGCAACTGCTTACCTATGCGTCGAAACATTTCAACATTTCAACCGGTACGAATTTGAAGAAGAGAAGAATACAATAGAGCGCCAACAAATGCGTTGGTACGAATTTGAAGAAGAAGTGAGGAATATTTTAGAATGCCTACAAATGCGTTGTCGCATGAATTGGTTGTGTAGGAGTACTTCAAGCATATCGGAGAATATGTGCTTTCTTAGCCTGAATAGCTATACACTATCTGTAGTACGGTCAACTTATTATTTTTCTTCTTCATTCTCTCTAATCCACAATAGGTCTCGTATGGAAGTCTTCCTCTATGCGACAACGCCAGACAACCCGTTAGACCCATCGCCATGGCGACGAGCACTCCTCCAAAGCGCTGAGCATTTCATTGATCTAGACTCTATAGCCGTAAGTGCTGCACTGTGCTCATGGTACCTTCTCCTGGTCTTCCTGCCTCGCCCTTACGACCCAACTCACTTTCAGCCTCATCAATTTATGCATATGCGTGGTTACGCATTACCTTCCCCCAATTACTTTTACTTTTACTATTCCTGCTTCAACAAATCATCGTCGCCATCAATTTTCATCGTTATCAGCACTATTTGTCCACCACCCTAGCTTATCCTTCATAGGTGCCGAGTGCGCTCGAAGCTTCGAAGCGAGTGCTCAAGGACAAGCTCGACGTGTTGATTGACTTAGACGGGTACAGCAACGAGGGCCTTCGCCGCAGTGAACTTTTTGTGCTTCGCCATGCGCCGGTGACGGTAAGGGAAAGTCTTTGACCTCTGTTTTCTATATCGAATCTGGCAGAAATTCATTACTATTGTCGTGTTTATATACCTATTGTTCTATTTCCCATTCTCCATTTTTAGATCCTCCCATACGCATTATCATTTTTGTTATTATTATTATTATTATTTCACCTGCGACTATGTTGTGGTCTTGTGTTGAATGACGCCGACTCTAGGTGGCATGGTTCGTGTACGTCTCCACGCTGGGCAATCCGTTAGTTGACTATATTGTCGCTGACACTATTGTAGCCCCCCATGAGGTGGCCACTCACATGTCAGGAAAGATGCTACACTTGCCGCATACCTTCTTTCCTACGTCGCACCGGTGGTTGTACCCGCTTGACTTGCCCCTTTTTGGGCTCGACCCAAGCTTTGATGTGAGCCGAGTGGACCTCGGACTGCCTTATCGACGCCCACCTTCTTCTCACTTCAAGGCTGATGCTGCCAATAGCAGTAGCAGTAACAAAAGTAATACCGTTACTTCTGCCACTTCCGACGCAGCCTTCGTGTTTGCGTGCTTCAACAAGCACCTAAAAATACGGTCCGAGCTGTTCGCATGCTGGTGCTCCGTGCTGCGTCGATTGCCCAATGCCAAGCTTTGGCTCTTAGAATACCCCAAAGAATCTCAGGCTCAGCTCCGGCAGGTGATCGCGGTGCTTTTCTTGATGTGCGGGTATGCTTCTTTTCACATAGTGCTGTTAATCTATACACCCGCGCACACCATGCTAGTATGAATCATCTGACTTCTTTCTTTTTTTAAAACCCTGTTTTCGTCTTCTCAAGGCGGCAACCTCGCATGGAGTCCTTCCAGACCAGCTCGTATTTAGTGCCTTTGTTTCAACGGCGGAGGAAAATTGGTTGCGATTATGGCGCGGCGCAGACGCTGTCCTGGACACCACGGTAACACTAGACTACATACCGTATTTTTATTCTGAACCCCATGTCCGAGTCAGGAGGGGGAGTGCGGAATTTAGTAACTAGCAGAGCAGGGTGCCGATTAGTTGGCGTCTTCTTGCGTTGGTATACTGCGTTTTTTTCTTCCCGTCGTTTATCCTTTCTAATTTTTTTTTCCAAATTCCATCATCAGGTATACGGAGCGCACACCAGTGCGGTCGATGCATTATGGGCAGGACTGCCTGTCGTTACTTGCGTCGGCCACTGCGGCCCTTCCGATGAGCCAAGTGAGCACACGGACCAAATGGCGTCTCGTGTCGCAGCGTCTCTGCTCACAGCAGCCTTGAACAATGGCAGCCGTTCAACAATTACCACCGCTTCCCTTTCCTCAATCTACCCTTCTTCCACAACACCCAGAACTGAACTAAATTCAGAATCGAATTCAGTGGCAGAAGCAGCACGAGCAGCAGCAGCAAGAAACGATGCCCTCGAGACACTCATCACACCGAGTTTAGAGGCCTACGCAACCACGATGTTCAAGCTTGCCACCAGTCCTCAATGGTACGATAATTTGCGCCACCAACTCGAAGAGTCCAGGCACACTTCTCCTTTGTGGGACGCGAAGGGTTACGCAGACCACTTCACAGAGGGGCTCTTTGAGGCGTGGCACCAGCACCTTTCCGGCAACTCGCCAAGAAGCATTAGAGTCGCTGCCGAGGGAAGTTGAAAGTAAGGCGCGATAGGCGCCGGCTGGCAAAAAACTTGGTTATGTGCTAGTTAAACGCGCGCAAATTCGAATTGGTGAATCTAAAAACAAAAAAACCTAGCCATATCTCGTTAGAAAGCCCCCCCACCCCCCCCACCCGCACACTCACGCATACCATATACTTGCAGCTAGCAGCAAATACAAACCGGGTGCTGTTTTAATCCGTTCGAGGAAATTACGATTCTCGAGGCCAATTCGGGGAAAAGCGAATTCGAAATGAATGCCCTTCTATTTTCCTTGGATTACGAAAATGCCCACGAGCTATCCGAAGAATGCCAGTTCTATGTTATATTCCATTTCGAATTGTCAGGTATACCTAGTGGGGAATCCGCAGTGAACTTGCTGTTAATGAATTAAATGCCGATTTGGGATTTTCTAACCCGTGACATGCGGCAAGATGGATAACAGCATTCCCCAGCAACTCCCCCAAAACACACACCAACTGCCTACTGCGTACTAGAAGAGCCGGTCTAGCGGCGCTTGTACCGCTGCTTCGACTTGAAACTCCCCGAGCGCGGTTGGTTGCCCTTCTTGATGCGCACTCGCATCGGGTCGAAGTCCTTGAACTGAAACTCGCCACGGTTGTGTAACTTGTCGCCGTCTCCACTGTCCTTCTTGCCGTCCTTGCCCGCTTTTTTGCTGTCTTTACCTCCACCTGTACCACTGCTACCGCCATCGCCACCACTGTCGCCGCCCTCGAGCACCACCTTGACCCCTCGGCGCTTTTTGCCACTGCCGGGGCCCCCGTACCCGTCCCCACCGCGGTTCAGGTCCCGCATCATTTGCTCTTGTTCCGCGCCCCACTTCTCTTCGCCTCGGTCTGCGGCGCGGCGCTCAGCCCGGCTCACCACTTCGTCCCCACGCCCCAGCTTGAGCAAATCGCCGCGTTTCAGCTTGGCCGACCGCTTCGAGGCCTTGGTGACTTTCTCTGCTTTCAATTCGGCCATGGACACGTCGCTCTTGATCACCTTGCGTTTCGCTTGAGCAGCCAGAGACAGCCCCGCCGACTCGGCAGTGTCTTCGCCGTCGTTGCCGTCCGTTTGGAGCCACGGCTGCTTGTTGGCCTTGGCTTGCTTGCGCTGTTTCTCCGCTACCTCCTCTTCGGCGGCCGCGAAATCCATGTCTGCTAACCGCTCCAGCCGGCGCCTCTTTTTGCGGGACAACCGGTGGGTGCCCGACTCGATTTTGCCCCCACCTTCGCCGGCGCCCTTTTTGCGGTCTTTTGCGAGTGCCTTCAACCGTTGCGCAGGGGTTTTGGGAGGCGGGGGCGGCTCCAAAGCGGCTTTGGACTTGGTCTTGGCTTCGGTCTTCATTTTCTCCGACTGAAACCACGTGCGCTGGGGCCTGCTGGCGATTTCGTCATCCTTTTCCACCAAATTTTCGGCCCGCTGCAAGTGCATTTCCGCCACCCGCATTTCTTTGGCTTCGCTCTCGTCTTGCAGCAAGGTCTCCAAATCCCCCTGTAAATGCTGGCACTTCTGCCGGAAGTGCAGCACTACGTTGGGCGCCACCGCCCGGGTTTTTATGGCTTCGCGTTGCTCGACGTCCATGTCCCGAAGCACCTAATATATTATGAAATACTTCAAAATGAGAGCCGAAACTACCTCCCTGAAAAGATGAATGAATCAGACGAAAAAAAAGTAGACTTTCAACATGATTCTCTTCTTTTTTTTCTCGATGCACTGTGATCCTACGCGTGCGCACTCACCTCTTTCATCACCAGCCGCCTCGCTTCACCAATCAGTGTCACCGAACGCCCTCCTCGCCCCGCGCGTGCCGTGCGCCCCACCCGGTGCACGTAAGTTTGCGGTTGCCGCGGCATCTCGTAGTTGATCACGGTTTGGACCAGCGGAATGTCGAGCCCGCGCGCGGCTAAGTCGGTGGCCAAAAGCACATCCGCCTGTATAGACACGCAGGTAAAGCAGACAAAAATTGTACGGTTTGTGTAAACCACATAAAAATTTACAGTTGAAGTCGTAAAGCTAAGAAAGAAAATTACATTCCTGCTCAAATGTACTTCTCCAACGAACAAAGACTCAAGTAATATTTCTTTCCTATCTCTTTCCTTTCTCCTTGATTACCTCGCCGGCGCGGAACTGTTCGAGGGCCGCGAGCCGCTGGAGCTGCGTCAAGTCGCCGTGCAATTCGGCCACTCGCACTCCCAGCAAGCCGAGCAACAAGCCAAAGCGGTGGGCTTCGACCTGGGAAGGATGCAGTATTTCAGATCGGGTTAGATGAAGAAGCTAGTTGCTTGTACACAAATGTGCAACAATAATTTGTGTAGCACTAAGAGGGATACCATTTGTGGGCCAATCGTTTTATCGGCCAGGTGCATCGAAAAAAATAAGCACACAAAAACTGGCCGAAGGTAAAAAGGTCACACACAAATACATGCGTGTATGCTGTAGCCACTGAAATGAAAATTAAAGCGTAAACGAGACCCAACCCTACGGTTGGTATGGGGGAAAATACCCGTTCACTCTTTTGTGGCGAAGAAAAAATACATTCAATGCTAAATCTGGCGGAAATTGTCTTTCCTCTTATCTTCACAAGTTGGTCTTAGAATAAGTAAGCAAGTGAGACTGGATAAGACAAAATCCTGTAGTTCTTAATGCTAAAAAGGAGTGTGTGAAAAACAACAATAAAAATCAAAGATGAGAAATACCTTGGTGTCGAAGAAGACGATGGTGCTCTTCTTGAAGGTGCGGGTCACCAGGGCACAGAGCGTGGCGGCGCGGTCGCCGCACATGTTGGGGCTGGCGTGGCTCGAAGGCTTCTCTTTGATGCGAATGAACTCTTGGTTCAGCCGGCCAGCCACGTGGCCCTGTACAGTAGTAACGGTATAATTGTATCCGGCAAGAATAAACGAGAAGAGGAACGAAAAAGAACCAAGGACGAAGAATTAGAAGAGAAGAATCGTTATGAGTAAAATTTCGAAAAACATAGAAAGAGAACAGCAGCAAACGAAGACGCAGGCAGGTATCTTTGAAATTTCTGTCGTTACTTCTTCTCTGATGCCATTTCCACTCTATTCCCCCCCTCTTGTTCCTCCTCGTCTACAGCTGCAGCAACCACCACCGAACGGCACGAACCTGAACGTCGACGCCCACGCGCACGGGTTTCCGCAAGCTCAAGTTGGAGAGGGCGTCCACCGTGGTGTTGAAGGTGGCCGTAAACAGCAGGGTTTGCCTCCGGATGGGGCACATTTTCACCAGCTCTTCCACTTCATCCTTGAACCCCAGCTCGAGCAACCGGTCCACTTCATCTAAGACTAACACGTTGACGTCATCCAAATGCACGCCCTGAGAGAAGGAGAGAGAGAGGAATCAAAGCGCAAGCTCAAAGTTAGAAACCGCATCCTACAGTAGTAAATCATACGTGGTAGAATAGTAAAAAAACCGTAAATATGGTACGTGTATCTTATCAAAGCAACTGCTACTTCAGTATTTGAATAGCGAGTAAATTGAACACCTGGCTGTTTCGAACATGGTCCAGCATGCGCCCCGGGGTGCAAATCACAATGTCGGGCCGCTTGCGAAGTTCCGCTTCCTGCGGGCGCAAGTTTTTGGTGCCCCCTGTGATCAACGAAAACTCAATGGGTGGGTCCACAAACCGCGCGAGGGCAGAGCCCATGGCGTGGCATTGCGCCGCCAACTCCCGGGTCGGGGCCACGATCAGCACCCGCGTGGCGGCGACCCCCGACGGGCGGTACAGCAGCCGCTCCAGCACTGGCAGCAAGAACGCCGCAGTTTTCCCACTGCCGGTGACCGCGGACCCACACACGTCTCGGCCCGCCAGCGCCACGGGTACGACTCGGGCTTGGATTGGCGTGGGCTTCACGAACCCCATCGCTTCCACGCCGCGAATCAGCGGCCGCGACAAGTTGAGCTGCGAAAAGTACACGTCCTGGTTGCTGCTGCCGCCACCGCTGCCGGCTTCGAGGAAAGAGGAATTGGTGTCAAAGAAGGCCGCAGCGGCAGAATCGTCGTCAACGGTGGCGCCGCGGCGCTGGCCCTCGTTTTCATCGTCATCCCCTGCTTTGCTTTTTCGAGCCGATGAAGAAGCACGCTCCTCCTCTTTTTCTTCTTCTACTTCTTCTTCCTCTTCATTATCTTCATCTTCATTTTCATTGCCATCTTCGTTTGCTTCATCGCGAAGTCGTTTCTTGTCCGCTCGAATTTTAGCCGCCGCTTCAGCAGGGGTAATCCCTAGTGCTCGAACTTCGTCTTCTACTTCTGGTCCAAATTCATCTTCGCTATCCTCTTCATCGCTCACACCATCTTCATCGCTCTCATCAGCATCATCGGAATTGGCGTCGTTCTCATCCTCTCCGATTTCTTCGTCGTCGTCGGAGCCCTCAACCTCGGCCTCCTCCTCTCCAGCTTCACCATTTGCTGCTCCTTCACTAGTTCGCTTCTTGCGCGCGTCTTGCCGGTCTTTTGCGATTCGCTTCTTCGCCACGTCGCGCTGTTTCGCAATGTGTTCCTCTGTGAGGAGCACGAAGGGTTTTTTAGCCCCCTGGTCTGCCAGCACCTTCATCGCCGCGGTGAAGTCCCAGCTTGGGCCTGCAGACGCGCCGTAGCTTTTCCCCAATGTCCCACCGAATGCAGACTCGTCGTCGAAGATAAATCCGCCGCGGGAAGACGCACCGTCGCTCTCGCCGCCGGCAGCGTTCTCGGCATCCTCCGCCTCGTCTCCACTTGCGTCCGATTCCGACGCTGGCACCTCATCGTCCGACTCAATGGTACCCATCTCAAACGGCAACAAGGGCTTTTTAACAGCTTTGCTCTTAGCCTTCGTTTTCGCCGTCTTGGCCATGGTCTTCTCGTGTGACTAGGTGGGTCGGACAGGCCGCCTACTAAGCCAAGGATAGCCTAAACAGCGAAACAGCGAGCAAGCAGGATATATGGTTCACTTTCAGCGAGATGGAGTCTCCACTCCAAAAGGGGGGGAGATGGCAGGATCAGTGAAGTGGTTACCCCCTGTATTCCCGTATCTGAATTCATGTAGTCGAGGCGAAAAATGGGCAAGTGAGAAATTGAAGTTCTGAACGGAGCTCTTGCTGGCTAGGAGTTATTGCTCAAAAGGAACTGGATGTCGGACTAGTAAGAAGAATCTCGATGTATTCGGCTGCGTTCTTGATTGTCGTCGATACCTTGTACCTTCATATATCTATACTTCACAGTTTCACATCTCGATGACAGAGTTTTGGCGTCGTGCTTAGTTGAGAACAGTTGGTACACACCGCCGCAAATTAAGGCAAGCAAACGACCGATTCTGCGGGCTAGTGGAAATTAAAAACATAATAAAATACACTTGCGTTCTTCAAGAACAGTAGACTCAATGGCGGCACCTCTGGCTAGTTTTGAGCTTGAGTGTGACCTACGCGCCCACTGGTGGCAGCTCTGGCGCGACACTAGCTTTTACATGGCATGGCTCGAGCAACAAGGCGATATTGACGTAGTGCTTAGCCCATGGGAGCCCCGAAAGGCTGACGATATGGCTGGCGAGAACTGTGGCCATGTCCTCGAACGAGATGTTAGCTTCGCACACCCGGTGCGCGCGACTGTTACTCTGGAGAAAATAATGTTGATCTGAGGCTAAATGCAGCTCCTAGTGTCATTTTTTGAGTTGTTCAAAACATCAAGACATAATGAGATGATTTGGCGATGGTTTTCTTTGCCCTCTTTTTTAACGTCACATGCGTCTTTTCGTGTTTGGGTGTTTTTCAGGTGAAAGTGAGCTTTCCAGGTACCCCAAGCCATACACAATGCTTTCGCCAGCAAACAGCATCTCTGAGCGATGGGAGTGAATCGAATGGTACACGTTGTGAACGGATATTTGAGCTGCGTGAACAAATGCGTTTCGAAGGAATTCCGTACAGTGACTACTTTACCGTGACCATTGCATGGCGCGTCGAAGAGCTCAACGAGGCACTGTCCGCAGCTTCCACTGAAGTTACATGTAGCAAATGCCGCGTAACGGTGACTTGTGAGGTAGTCTTTCTCAAGTCTACTTGGCTGAGTGGCACCATTCGCTCCAACACCGAGTCCGAGCTTCGAGACGCCGTACTTTTATGGCAACAACGCGCTGAAAACGCTCTGTCCAACGACTTCGGCTTGGACGGCAATGTCGATGGATCACCAAGGGACCGTTCTATGGCGGAGAGTCTAGGGCAGAATGACGTCACACAGAGCCGTAGCCTTCCCGACAACATTGAAAATAGGAGCAACGACGGCAACAAAAATAGCAACAGCAACAGCAAAAGTGCAGGAGGTGCAGTGCCCTCCTGGTTTACGCCGACTCCTCCAACCTCTTCACCATTGCTTCCACTCAAACCTCCCACCTTGACACGCGCAGACTCGTCGCAAAGTCGCTTATCGTTAGCGAGTCGCTCCGACGCAGATGATTCCGATGCGGACTTCTTTGACGTTGGGTCTTTTAATGGCGCTTCTGATTCGGATTCAGTGATGAGCTCTCGCAGTGGTCGACTACCTTCTTCCTTGCCAGCTCCCTTAACGACACCGCCACCGCTGCTGCGCGAGCCTCATAATACTTTTGCTTGTGATTCAAACCCCGCTACAGCCACATCTATAGCCAACGCGGGGGCAACCGGAATTGACCTTGGTGATGCCATAGGGTATCAATTTTCGAGGCCTTTCTACCCCTCTAGCTTGCCTGCGCACTTGCGCTATTACCCAGGCGTGAACCATACACACAACACCGCGTTCGGCAACGACACAGCCGCAGCGGCAGTAGCAGCAGGTGTCAATGGTCGAAGAGGGCGTGATGTTTTAGGCAGAGTTTTACCCTCAGAAGAGGGCGAGAACATGGCGTCTTCGTCACCCTTTGAATTGGCGCAGTCGCTGGCAGCAGCGCTATGCGGAGTAACCGCAGTCGTGCTGCAATTTGCGTGGTGGCGCTTACACCAAGACTGGTCAGTGGCTCGTTGGGCACCTTTCTTTAGCCCAAGTCCGCAATCCATAAAACAGAATTTGATTGGGGCTCTGCTCCCCTTGCCCTGGCTGAAGTGTGTCGTCAATGCAATCAGACAGCAGCAACAGCAGCGGCTTGCGTCTTGTTCAGGTCACAGAGAAGCCTGTGAGAACCTCACATATAACAGCAGCAGCAGTGGTCGTGGTAGCAGTACAGAGAGCAGTGGTCGGCGCCGTAGTGGTCTTTCCCAGAGAGAGGACGGCTGGCGGCGTGGTACCGACGATCTCGTCGACAGAGCAGCCTCCTTTCCGCTTTTGAATAGGGAACCACGTGCTACGGCAAACAGCGACAAGAAGAGCGCCGAAAACATTCAAATCAGTTGTAAACGTTCGAACGGCGACTTAAGGATTGATGTAGAAGAAGAGGAAGGCGATAGCAGTTACGGCAGCGGCAGCAACAGTTACGACAATGATGCCCGGCAAAGAGAAAGCAGCTTATGTGACAATATATCGAGCGTGCGCACAGAAGAGGCAGAAGTCGACTTGTTTGGACCATTAATATTGGCCTTAACCTTGGCTCAAGTCGTACTTTGGTGTGTTGACGTGCAGCCATTGTCCTTGCAACACGTTCTGACCACAGCAACGACAGATGGTAGTACTTTTCATACCTCAAGCTCAGACTCAACTGCAACCGCGCATGATTCGAACCCAGCGATGGCAGTGGCTTCTGCACAATCACCAACAAAAGCAACATCAACACCACCATTCAGTACACCAAGTCACTGCGAGCGCAAAACTTTGCTTGGCACAGCCATGGTGGTTAGCTTTAGCGCGTGGGGTGCAGCGTCTCTGTGGTAACAAGACAACTGTCTTCACTTCATCTACGAAAGCACCTTTTTCTCTACTGTAGTCTATTTCGCTTCCTTTCCTCGTTTGCTCACTTTTTCTACTTGCTTCCCTCTCTCCTTCTGATGCGTGGTGGAACCAGGTACTTTTTGCTATGCTATTTGTGCGGTGCCAAGCAATTCAAACTCCTTCACGCCGCTTCTCACGCTGGGTACGGGCTCTTTGGCTGGTGCCTGGGTCTGATAGCCGCTCAGTCTTCGGCTTTGTTGTTGTCGCAACAATGGGCTGAGCCAGGTGTGTGTGCTTCACGCATGTATGCTTTACGCTCTTTGCGTACTTCTACGAGTTTATCATGGGTAGAATTCGAAGCGTAAACTTCAGCAAAATGTTCTCTCGATAAAATATGTGCTGATCCATTCATTTGCTTCTGCTTGTTTTTTGTCTTGATGGTAGGCGGCCTGTTATTGCTGCCGTCGCCTCATCACGCTCTGTTAGCCTTTGGCCTGCCCTCTGGGGTTGCGCTCGCTACCACATTAGCGCATTTTGTTCCGTTAAAGCACTCCACACATGGCAACTATAGCCTAGCGAGAAAGAGAGACGATGACAACAATGAAGTAGTAGACAAGAACCAGACAACAGGCGATTGCGATGATGAGACGGAAGAAGTAAACGAAGGAGCTACATCTGGCTCAACCAAGGGAAAAAGCAGGTCATGGTTTCGAGCATCGTGTAGCTGTCTTTCTAGATCCTTGCGGTCTAAACGAGACATTGGCAGCAATTGCTGCGCTTGCTTTGGACCGGCGCGTTGCATTTGCTTTCTCTTAGTGCTCCTCACGCACGTAGAGTTGTTGCGGTATTTGTACTTGGTGGTGGTGCCAGGAGAGCAGAAGCGCTGCGCAGTCTGGTAATGAAATTATATGAGTTCCTTTCAATTGTCTGTCTACCCTTCCTCTTTCTCACATGTTCTATTGGAATACAACGATCTTAATATAACCATCTTACAGGAGCCGCTCTTTTGATAACAGCCATTTCTCTTTTATAGGTCGAGTTTACGTCCTGAAGATTTCGCCCGATTTGACGCAGCTGAATTGGCACTTCTCGCAGATGCTTTACGTGGAAGTACATAAAGACAGGGAATAACCAACGGGTTTAATGAGAAATCTTCATTTCGTTCCTCGCCGGTCCTTTCAAATTTCTTGCTTTTCATGTCGCTCCTTCGAATCGAACTAATTTGATTAATGCCACTGCCAGTGCCCTACTAACACAAGTAAAATAAAATTGCAGCGCAGAAGCGAAAAGCCAAAAGCAAGAGCTAAGGAAGCCTTTGTGCCTTCTTTTGAAACCCAGCCCATTTGTTTCGTAGTTGTAAGTACTTTGATTTGGATTGGTAGAACTATAGAGAACCCAGCCTAATCACCGAGAATAACAAATCTAGTCATGAGTCATGAGTCATGTTGATACTGTAACCCCCCCCTGTAAACAATGGCAAGCCATTAAAATAGCTACCATCGCAGGCATCTTGTAATCGACCGGCGCGTTCCCACACTCTTCGGGGTATACTGCTAAAGACA
>Ga0307930_1002238_pt1 | contig 14839 bp, 18 predicted proteins | sample OrgLakmetageno46_FD_203161 | JGI IMG/M metagenome (GOLD analysis project Ga0307930, IMG submission 203161) | Saline water microbial communities from Organic Lake, Antarctica - #46 | ecosystem: Environmental > Aquatic > Non-marine Saline and Alkaline > Saline | place: Antarctica: Organic Lake... | reverse complement strand
AACAAAGTATCGGCTGCACTGAGCGAATTTATTTTTACCGGCTATGAACCTGAAACGGCGCCATTCAAAGGCAAGTCCGAGCGGCTGGAGGAAGAGCAGGAAGACGACAAAGCGTTTATTAAAGGGCTCCATGCTTACCTGGCGCAGGTTTGGCAACGTTTGCCCACCGACAATCAGTCCACCAATTTGCTCACTGCCACTGGTGAAACTGAGTGGTTTCTGTATCCGGTTCTGGATCATTGCCAGCGCACGGGACGCAAGATCAAGGCGTTAAGTGCAGAGGAGCGTTACCGCATTCGCCAGGAACTGAGTGTGCCCGCATTAAAAACACTGAATACCTGGCTGGAGACCAACGCAGGCAAGGTTGCAAAGGGCACCCTGACACGCACTGCGATGGATTATACGTTGAACTAATGACCCACCTTGGTGGGTTAATGCGAACGAGGCGACCTACAGATCAGCAATGTGCTGGCCGAAAACGCCGTCCGTCTATTCACACTCGTTCGAAAAGCATGGCTGTTTGCGGATACCTCGCAGGATGCCCGTTTCAGTGCAACGTGCTATTCCCTGGTCGAGACTGCTCTACGTAGCATGCGGCATAGAGCAGTCTCTTTATGCGGATAACGCCGCAAACTGGCGGTTATCCGGCATTGTTTATCGCAGCCGCCCAAACCAGAAGCGACACTGGAGAGCCTGGCATCTCAGCGATGCTGGCCTTGCCTCCTCTGTAACAACGGTCTGGTTCGCATGATTCGTCAGATTCCACGATTTAAACCAGCGGTGATCCCAACGGGCTAACCCATCCTTACCTGGTTCGATGCGTGGAAAACAGCCGTTCTAAAGGAGCTGTGCGTTTCTGCGGGCTAGCGCTGGAAAAAGGGGTATACGAGGGGTAGTCTGAGGGAAATCACAACAAGGAGCCGCCACATGAAGGATCGAATGAGACCAAAACCCGCCGACATTGCTTCGTACCTGGCCCCAGATGTACCGTTTCGGTTCGGCCTTCAAATTACTTTGTCCTTAAGCATCGTTTGATAGCTGCGGCGTTGGCGGCTTAGTCCAACAGACATTTAAAGGTCATGCTGCGCACGACCATTAAAGGCTTAGGTGTTAGGCTCTAAAAGCAAATGGGACTAGCAAATTGGATACTCGATTCAAGGAGATTACAGATGGTTGGGAGTAGTGACTTCGAAAAAGGACTTCATCACTTCGGAGGCGAAAATGGCGGTGCCCACTTACCTTCAGATTGGGGTATGGATGAAGTCCTTGATAGGTCAGAAAATCCCGGTGAGATTTACTTTTCAAAATATGAAGAGGCAAAGCAGTGGTCAATCCAAAATGTAGGCAAGGCTTTTACTCGCAGTTCTGACGGGTCAGGTTTTATGCCAGTAAAAAGGAGTTATAGACGTTGAGAAATTGGCTGCATGAAAAATCACAAGGGATATTTTGCCTAACCCTTATTATTTACATAATAATTTGGTGCACCGTTTCATACATCGGGGTTTACGTTACTTATGTTGCTGGGCCAGTATTGCTAATTACAGGTGTAGTCATGTTGTTTTCTAGCACCAAAGGTGATGTTGAGGAAAATTCCTAACAAAGCCATCAATCATCGCCAGCACAGCTGGCTGGACCTCCGCACTGAGTTCTCCGGCCGGTTATGGCGGCGTTAGCTTTGAAATCAACATTGGAAGATCAAATGAGAAAGTTCACTATTATAACTATTTTATGTGTTGCTATTACTGCCATCTCTGGATGCGCGTTACAAAAGGCCAAAGGTTGGGATCAGTATGCAAAATATATGGCTGCTTACGATGTGTTGAGCGCTGACTGTCTCGCGCTGAACGAAAATGACACGGATTACATTAATTATCGAATTGCAGCTTCTAAACTGTTAACAGTCATGGAAATTGACTCTGATCTGTACAACAACACATATAAAACAATCTATACAAACTCTCGGTCGAGTACACGTGAAGAGAATATGGAGTGGTGTGAGAAATTACGCCCAACCATAGTTACTGAGACAGAGGGAATGGCGGGTGACTATCAGCTTGGATTAAAGGTGGTTGATATATCTAGAAGAGAACAGGCTGAGGCTTGGGCTAGAGCTTTAGAGGTGACAGTCGCAGTCGTTGAGGCTGCAAATAGTGGAGTTCAGTCAGCTAACCAACAAGCGGCTGCTCAGTACAGGTACATTCCTATGCCATTGAGCCAGCCTTCTTTTAGTTACAATAAAAAGAAAAAATCAGAAACTCCAATTTATAATTCTAGCGAATGCATAGGGGCGGTGGTTAACGGTCGATGTGCTGGCACTATTAATCCAAACCCTAGTAATGTACTACGAAAAAAATGCTACGGGACAATGATAAATGGTGAGTGTCAGGGAACTGTTGGTTATTAACTTCTATAATGTAAAGTGTAGGCCTCAGTGGATTTTGGTGCAAGACGACAGCGGAGTTGGCCATCGGCTTGGTTCCCAGGGAGCGGCCTCATCGTTACACCCAGCTAACCAGTCGCTCAAGTTCGTTCCCGGCCTGAAGGCCGTCCACCGGATGCCCTTGTCAGGGCACCGCTTAGCTTCGCGTTGAGGCTGTAGAAAAACCCCAAGTCGGACCGATTTTGGTAGTACTGAGAAAACAGACAGGGAGCCGTCGGAATGCCTCGTTTCAAGCACTACAACTACGACCAAGATACGATGGTCGTCATCAACTACCGAGAACAACTCCAGCCCGGTACTTTTGAACACGCCGTTCACTACCTGATTGAACACAAGCTGGATTTGACGGTTTTCACCCGAAATATCGCAACGACGACACCGGCCGCCTGGCCTACGATCCCACCATCTTGCTGAAGATCATTTTTCGCTTACTCCAAAGGCATCACCTCCAGCCGCGAGATTCAGTGGTGCTGTGAGACCAACATCATCTTTAAAGCGCTGTCCTGCGATACAGTCCCGCACTTCACCACCCTGGCCAAGTTTGTCAGCCAGCACGCCGATGAGATCGAAGAGCTTTTCGAGCAAATACTGCTGGTGTGCCATGAACAGGGCCTTTTGGGCAAAAGTTGGAGGGCACACAGCCTTCCCGATTGACCCTCACTGAAATTCTGATAAAAAATAGATGAGGGCATGCTCGGGCACATCGATGCTTTTTGTATATAAGGGGTGGGGGATCTTGCTGCTAGCTGTCACAACAAAGAGTAAGCATAGCGCTGACATCACCTCCTTGCCCTTCCTTTTTTTGGATACTGCGTGTTACGTGCCTCACACTCTTATTCACAACCCCCGAACTAGTCACTCATTTCCTTGCCGGTAATATGTACTCACTGCCATCATACTCAAGCATCTCATCTCTCCAGATCTGATAGTCAGGCGGAGCGACATACCGAAGGCGCACCTGCCCATGATGTATGGACTCGACCTACTGGACTTGAAGTATGCACAGCTCGATGTTGAAGCGAGCCAGTTCGAGCTGATAGGGGGCAAGACTGGAAAGAGGCATGCTGTAGGTGCGTATTCCAGACCAAGGTTGCCACTGATTCCAGACTCGCAGTAATCGTACAGCCAGCATGGTATCTAAGCCGCTGAATAGATCGACGGTGGCAAGAGCCTTTAGTGAGGTCGGAGACATTCTCAGGCTAAAGCTAGGGACTCACGGCATGCGTAAAACTAGAGGATGGGCGATGTACAGTGATGGTGTTCCTGTAGAAATGATTTCTAAAGTGCTGAACCACAGTACTACTGCTGTGACTATGAGATACCTTGGGATTACTAAGGAGGAGGTACTTCAGACTTACGTGGACTATAAGCTGTAGTTGTCGTGGAAGAGCTTTAGACGCCTAATACCGTCGACTTTCTTTACACTTGCTGCTAGACCGAAGACAAGATCAGCAGGAAAAGAACATAGAATCATGTAGATAGAGTATTAGGTATAATTATTGCTTTCTAATTCACGTCTACATTTACTATATCCCGTAGAACGCAAATGCGTTAAATGGAGTTATCCCTTAATGAAAAAACTGCTTGGAATTCTAATCTTTTCACTGTTACCTCTGTCGGCATCGGCAGGCTTAATCACTTTTAACTTAGCTGGCAACAGTGGAGACGGGGCCGAAGGTCTTGCGCTGGACGGACGGGAAAGTGGTGCAGTGACAAAAGGTGGCGTGACAGCTACATTGTCTGCCCGTTCAGATCTTGGCAACGGAACATTTAGGCTTAACCAGACGTCTAGTTCTTTCGGCATCAATTATGTTGATGACGGTTGTGACGTATCGAACCAAGTTGACAATAAGTGTGGGACTGAATACATCACCTTTTTGTTTAGCGAATCGGTTAATCTTGTCTCAATCATGCTGACTAACTATAGTTCCAACGACACCGCTCGGTTGGATTTTGACAATGGCAACATGATGGATTTTAATATAGCTGACTCACCATCAACGACTCCGGTGGGGAAAATGGTAGGTGGATTTGGCGAGGGGTTTAAGGTCAAATCTCTCAGTGGGAATGGATTCTCGATTGACCAGTTTACGATCCTCAGCAGCGACGTACCAGAGCCTGGTTCGCTACTTCTCCTCGGCCTTGGCTTAGCAGGTCTTGGCTTCTCTCGACGTAAAGCTAAATAGTCAGCTCTACTTAGCTCTTCCAGCGGCTCCTTCTTGGGGCCGTTTTGCGTTTAGACATTTAGTGCCCGCCCAAAACCCCCTTCAACAACACCTACTATCATTGAGTCTGTCAGAAACTTTCAGTTGTACGCTGAGGGCATCACTGTTCACCCCCAGAGGGAAGTATGGTGTCCTACGTGTCCTACGAGTGCAACGGTGGGATGGTAGGAGATACTCCACGGTCTCACTGGGCTTGCTGATAGTGGCCGTTGAGTGCAGCTATTTGAAGCACATTTAAACCACCTGAATACCCTTACATTATGTCTGTCTTCTCTAGCGTTAGTATGTGCTTTTCGTACAGGCACACTGAGTTTCACGAAGGCTGCACTTAGCAACAGAGGGAACAATGAGACCTATGAGGGTGTGCCTTTTGAATGCAAAATGAGCCTTTTAGTACCACCTCTACAGGCCAGTTAATACGCGGTCATTTGAGATCGGACACTACCTGATACGAGCGAAAATGAACATTTTAAACTTCAGCTAGACTAACGCAGTAGTGGGCACAAGATTTCTTGTAGGCTGCTGAACCACCTTTCTACAGCTCTTGTATTACCTTCATTTTTGCGGAGGGTGCAATAATAATACGTAAAGTGTCTATAGATCGTTCTAGCTGTTACTCCAGACGGTCCGTGGAAGCAGGAAGTTAACTTGCCTTTTTTTCAACACTACACTCGAGTAAGTGAGCATATGTAGTGGTCAATTAATTTCTGATACCACTACAGGTACCATCTGTTCACTCTCTGCCGTAGAGTCTCGAGTTACAGGTCCTAGGCATCTCAAACTAATCACGATAGAACGTGGTTACCTGGTGTGCTTCACTCTGTTTATATTCCAAGCTTTTGTCGCACCGACTGCCAATCTGGAAATTTTTTACTGCCAAATTGGATTAGCTCTCCTGCAAATTCGTCTTGACCCTTTCCTGTGATGTTGTCGTCAACCAGAAAATGACCTCGGAGCAGCCCTTTGTGAGCGCAGAAAATAAGCTTTTCGCAGAAGTCGTATCCAAATCACCAGAGCACTGAAAAAAGAGCTTGCCCTCACTGCTAGAACCGACTTAGATGATCACACTGTTTTGCATTTACTGAGTTTATAAAATAAATGTCCGGTGATCCCATCTTATGCCTGGCACTGCCGCCGTCAGGACGGCTAGAGTAAAATGATTGCTGAAATGCAGAAAAGGGGGCCGAACCATGAGCAAGAACCGGGTGACCGAACAGGAACTACTTGAAAACCTTGACGCTTATAAGGCCCATGCTGACGAACTGGCCAAGCCGCTATCTCAGGAGTTGACACCACTGGTGCTGCTAGAAGGGTCTGCCAAACACTACGAGCGGCCAACTGATTCCGTTTGGGACGAATACTTTGATTCCGATGAAGGTGTAACCGAAGACTATCTGGAAGATAGGGGTCAGCCGTCTAAAGGCCTTGAGTAATGACTTGCCCTCATTGTTAGAGCTTTCCGCCCGATAGTCTTTTGCAAGGTCTGAGCAGGATGGCGGGTTTCCTGGCAAACCGTGGGCGCGCTCATCTTTGTACGTCCTCATCATCAATCCGTTGAACTGTCGTCAGCATGTGGTAATCCTATATTGAGTCTAATCGTCGCAGATTAGCTCGATTTTATATCTTAAAATCACGCTTTTTCCGGCTCCGATTCTGGCTTACGTCCGCCGTCGCGAGCTCGTTCTAGGTCCTTTAGTGCAGTGCCGCCACTGCCCGAAGAAACATCAGTGCATGCAAAAACCCAGCTCAGCAGATCACCGCAAAGCCAAAGGAAGACAGGTCTACTTCACTCTGAAGCTTCGGCGAGGCCCAACGTGTACCGACTGGATGAAACACCGAGTCGATAGCCAGCAAGGCAAAGCGATTTACGATCATCGCATGTCCGTGGTTGAGCCCGTGTTCGGCAGCAACAAACGTCTGAATCGCGTCAGCCTGCGAACTAAGAAAAAAGTGCAGGGTCAGTGGCAGTTGTATTGCCTGGTGCACAATATTGAGAAGCTGGCGAACTATGGGCAGTTAGCGGCATGATGCCAGGGCTAGAATATGGCCAGAAATAGGCTACGGACGGCTATATGAAAGGCATTTAGCGCCGGATATCAATAATGCTATGGTGTTGCCGTCAAATGATCAAACTTGCAGCAGTTGATTGCAGGGTTTGAAAAAACAACAAAACGGCCGCGGAATGGGCTCTGAGAAGGGTTTTTCTACAGCCTCGTTAGAGCTAGTTCATCATTAGAGAAGGATCTATGTCACAAGCAAAGAGCTCATTCGAGCATGGAATAAAAGACGCAGAAGAGCTGCTTGCTCATTTTAATGCGATAAACAGCAATCCACCCCCAGAAAATGCAGAGGTTCTAAAGCGAGCTGGCTTGGTAATGGCCCTAACAGCCTGGGAAACATACGTTGAAGATCGCATTACTGAGGCCATGGATAAGCGACTTAGCGTCGTCTCGGGAAGTTACGTCGGTGAATTTATTCAGAAAAAGCTGCAACAAGAGCTGAAGCAGTTCCATAACCCGACCTCAGATAAGACCAAAAGAATATTCCAGGACTACCTTGGATTGGACGTTACATCTGCGTGGTCATGGGCGAATGTGACGCCGGAAATAGCTCGAAAATCGTTAAACCAGTGGATTTCGAAGCGCGGAGACGCCGTTCATCGCTCGAAACCGATAAACAGCGGATCGCCGGCTGCCCACCTAATCAAGAAAGACGACCTTGAGAAAGTGATCAGATTCCTAAGGGAGCTGGTTCGAACAACAGATGAGTACCTTGAGCAAATTCTCTAATAATTCGCGCCAGTACGCGGCCTATGGCCGCCGGACGTCCCTGACGGGCCGCCGCTGCGCTCCGCGTTATGGGCAAAGGAGTATGCGTCATCATGAAGACTTATAAGTTGTTAGCCGCAGACGGTACTGCCGTCGTTAGCGAAACGCCCGGAACTCTGGGCGGTAATTCTAAAGCAGGAATATACGGCCGTTTAGATTGTTCAGCAGCCGGTGGAGCTCTATCAAAAGGCTATGCAGAGCATCGTGTTTTCTTCGCGATTGAGCATGACGCTATCAGCGCAGGATATAGGCCTTGCGGAAGATGCATGACTTCAGAATACAAAATTTGGAAATCTGGCCCAACTGGTAAGGCAAACTATCCATGGAAAACCCTGCCCAGTTAGCAGCCAATAACCAACCGCGGCAGTACGCGGCCTAAGGCCGCAGGACGCTCGCAAGCTCGCGTCGCTGTGCTCAGCTTTCTACGCCTAGGTCGGAGTCGTAGCTAAGCCATGCCAAGAGGTCTTCCCCAACCAGTTCGGGACAATTTGGAAAAATCCCAAATGGCAGCTCTGGCTGCGGTTGAAGCATACAATCGGCCAGGAAAAAAGTTCCGTACAGCTCAGTTCTTGGTCATGATGGTTATTGCCTGGACAGCCTTGCTCCATGCCATCTTTTACTGGGCGAATATCAAACCTTGGCACAGTGAACCTCGATTTTTATGGCGGAGCCGGACCTTTCTCTTAGCTTTATGATACATTTTTAATGCCTTGCCTCTGTTGAGGTCAATGATGACAGGCGGATTAAACAGTACCTTTTTGCTAACAAAGTAATAATTTAGCACCCAGTTGCGAAGTCAATTTTGAACCAGCTATTCCCTGACTAACTGTAAACTGGATTTTTGAGCGAGCTCGCGAAGCCCAAATGGTGTCATTTTTGCTATGGCAGAATTCCCCAGTAATACAGCTGCCATTCTTTGTGTGGACCGAACAAAAAGAATGACCTTCGCTTCAAGGTCCAGCAGGCGAAGCACTAAATTCAACAGACCCATTTGGTCACAACGATCGGCGTCATCAATTAGGAAGATCTTGGTGTTCAACTGGAACGCTGGATGCGTGTTCGTTGCAAGTTCATCTGAATAGCCGAGCAGATTTTTACTATCAAGCTTGCAGATTGAGCTCCCGTCTTCCGACATACATTCTGAAAGTGAGGATTTTCCTACGAAAGGAGAGCCTTCAAGGACAACGAGCGTGGGTAAATCATCATTACGACGGCAATCTAACCAAGCGTTGAGGCCACTCAGAACCTGATCGATATTCATGAGTGGCAGTCCTGGGTGAGTACGCCCGTCGTGCCGAATAACCTTTAAAAAATCACGAGTATAATTCATGTAAGACACTCATCCTTAAGTGTTTTTTCTGTTCTATCAAGAGCTCCACACACGGAGTTATGTACATGTCGTGCGCGAATAGAACAAACCAGGCATTAGTGTAGATGTTTTCGCATTTTTTGAAAGCCCGGGCACCCAATGTTGGTTCAATGGCCTCAAGGTGCAGTCAAGGTTGATCGCGAAGTGGGTCAATCAGCGACAATTACCAGCCTTGCGATATCCAGCCGCCTCTGCGGCGGATTCTGATTGAAAGTACTCCCGATTTTTTTCAGCGACACGACTGTAGCTAGGACACACACCATCGGGCAGGTGATACACATCAGAATTTTTGTTACCAATCACTGGATGTGAACTCTGAGGTAGGAGCCGATTGCCGGCCTTTAATACTGCTCCCTTCAAACCCTCGCCAAGCGGCTTATAACCTTGCGTCCACTGACGCTCACCTGTTACGAACCCATTGGAGGTGCCTTGGACGCGCTCAATCCGTTGACTGCGTTCCAACTCCCAATCCGAAACGGAATACTGACGATCCCACGCCATGAGCAGTCGTTCTTGCTGACGACTCATTGGAAGGTTGTAGCGGTCATGCATATAAAAGTACACGCGAGCAACGAAGCCTTTTGACACATCTCTTGGTTCAAACTGGCGATCGTTGAATGAAACCCGAGAAGGGCAGGCGCCATGTCGGGCAGGTTCATTGGGCAGTGGTGAGAAGCGAAAATTGCTGCGATCTGCATTTACCTCTCCAACGGCCGGGGTTACGTTGTGGAGGTCAACGTGCATATCATGAAATAAAGGATCGTTGGCAATGCAGTTTTTGCGCCCCCCTTTTTGCCAACACTGGCGCTGCTGGCCCAAGCTGTGAGCAGGCATGATATGTTCCCACTCAGTTCGTGCTGCACGATTCTCCTGGGCTCTCATTTCGTACCCGCAAGAGCGCCAATCCACTCGCCCACCAGATTTGCCTTTCCATTCCCACTGACAGCCACAATAGACGGTGCCGCGTTTGGAGCGATTCTGATCAAAATAGATGTCTTCTCGAGCTATCTGCTTGGCTTTGCTAAACGAAGAAGCAAACTCAGCTGCGAGCGCTCCATGTGCGAACATAAGTGCGCAGATCAGAAGAAGGGTAAGACGAGCTATGGGCGCAAAACAGCTAAAAGTACGGAGCGACAAGCGATTTTCGTGCATGATGACGAGCGTTCTCTTTAAAATGAATTTATGCAGACTTATGGCTGGATCGGGATTTAAGTCAAAATTCTTGAGTTCAAATTATTTAGTGACTGAAGGAGGGGCATTTATAAACCCGTACCGAAAAATGACGTGCGCCCGACGGGACATCATGGCTTTTGAGCGGTCAGGTTTTTATGTCAGGAACTCCGCAGTAACTCAGCTTCAAACCATTCAGAAATTTCTGCTCCGACATTATTTTGAGCTGGGCCAAAATCCTTGGCGTTTTGGTTTTGCAGTTTTTTGGCGACTTTCTTTTGCAAGATATCTCCACGTTGCTCAGCAAACACGGATGACAGTGTTTGCACCGGAATATCATAACCGTGTTCAGTATTGAGATGACGACGTAACGCCTTAAATTGATCAGGTAGAGGGGAGTTCGTAAGAACCCGTTGTACGTCACCACTCAATATCTGGTGTTGCTCTCCCCAAAATTTCACAGCAGCCATCCAATTTTCCGTAAACGACTTTGAGCAGAATGTGAACGCCTTTGGGTGACCTGCTGGTGGTTTTACGTTGAAGGCTGCTTGCCAAGAGTTTCTGCGATCCCTAAAAAAATGGCAGGTGATGCAATGTACTCCTACACCACGAAAAGGTTTGGTTGTTGGGTGGTTTTGACTGACGAAAACCTGATATTGGTGCAGATAGCTGTCTGCCTGCCAAGTCGCTTCCTGCAATTCTGCTTTAAGTTTTTCATAGCGAAAGTGAACGTCGGATTCGTTTTGGTTGTCGGAACGAGACGTTGAAAAGTAGGACTGCCGGTAGTTTTGGTTAAATGCGACGGTGACGCGAAAACCAATAAAGCCGGAACCATGATCTCCGGGGGCGTAGTAACGAATAGCCATACTTATATCTTCGAAAGGGTTGGATTAACTGTAAATACTGTTCTGGAAGCTCAGATGGATCATTGCACTTGCTACCGTCTCAAGAGTAGCTTAACAGGGTACAACATGCGGTCACGGACACAAGAGCTTGGTGTGGGTGACTTGTAAGCTGAAGCTCAAGCCAACAGTACGGGGAAGCTGCCCGCTTCCCGGTGCAAGGTGTATGTTGGGGCTCTATACCAGATGCTAACCAACTTGCGTGACTGCACACGATGTCGTAAGTATGGGCCGCCGGCCTTTCGTAAAGTAAGAGCAAAGACGTCCTCGACAGAGCTGCATTAAGGGAAAAGCCATGGCGAGAGCAACAGGATCCATAGTTTTACACTTGATGTTACTTGGATTTTATTTTTATGCGGCCTCCGAGGCAGTGACGGGTTTTTGCAAAAGCTGAATTATTCCTGAAAAATATCTGGATGTGTCCAATAGACGGTCGTTTTCTAGACACTCTCACCAGCTAGCTAAAAACCACTTTTTGCCTAGTTTAGCGGTCAACAATTACGTACAAAAATCCATGAACAGAACAGGCACCTTTGATTATCATTTGTTATGTGCGTGTCAGCACTCAGGATCAGAACGCAGAGCTCCAAGTGGATGCTTTGGAGAAATCCGGATGCGAACAGGTTTCCCAGGAAAAGCTTACCGGTAAGCTCCGGGAGGACCTGGGCCGTCGAAGTGCTTTCGTTCGCTCTGGCGGGGGGAATGTTTTGATTGTCCTGAAACTGGCCCGCTCACTGAAAGGCCTGGCGCCATGGGAATATAAGGCAAAACACAACCGGGCAGAAAACTCTAATTGGCGGTGCAACTAAAACAGGGATGTTTGCATCGACCTGGCGATAGCCAAGTTGTTGGATGGACGCGCAATGTCAGTTATAGCAGTGTAATGATGGCCTTGACCACCAACATTCTGTTCGACACATGGATTGACGCTACCCCCTATCGCTGATAACTTCTAGAATCAAATTGAGCACGACCTTCAGGGTCTGATAGTGGCATTTACGAGAGATATTCCGTTCGGAGATCTTCGAGGCTGGCAGCCTTTGTCGCTAGATGTCAGTGATAGCTGCATGGTGATTGTAAATTGGGGATCAACCTTCAGGGTGATCCGGTTCGTATTCGGGGAGCCATAGCCCGACATACGGCATCAATTTATAGGTGCCACCATGCCCATTAAAAACGCACAGCGTACTGCCCCAGCATACCAATACTACAAGCAAATTTCTTACGAAAACCTAGCCGCTAGCTGGTTTACGGCTGATGGCTGGGAAGTATTTATTCCAGTTACAGACCATGACCGGAAAACCGATCTTGTTGTGGCAGACGACAACCACTACTACCGCATACAAGTGAAGTCACTGGAAAGTGGCGATGATAACGTGTTCGTTGAGAATAAGTGGCGAGAGGCCAACATCGACTATGTTATCTACTTCTCGCGCACCTCCGAATGGGGCTATATCACTCCCGCCTTTTCAGAAGCTAGGCGCAGACTCAACTCTGCGGGCCATGTGCGCTTCCATCAACATCAGAAGCCCTTTTCGAAGGCATTCAATAAAGCATGAGCTCTACCTGTTTGTTGCGAACAATAAGGCTTTTTTGGTATGGCTGAACAAGCGATTGACCTGAACGTGGCCCCGTTTTGGGGCCACCCAGAGTTGAGGAAGAAGAGCTTAAAATACTGTCCGGGATTAGTTGACCACTACACTCAAAGCCAGCTTGGTGTCAGAGGTCATCATCCGTGAGCTAAGACCGATTAGCGGTGCCGTACAAACGCTGACGCTAGACAACGGCTCTGAATTTTCGGACCACCAAACGTTCAGCAAATCGCTGTCGCTGAAGTCATATTTCTGTGACCCTTACCGTTCCAGTCAGCGCGGCACCAAAGAGAATACGAATGGCCTCTTGAGGCAATATTTTCCGAAGGGCACCGACTTCGCCAAAGTGTCCAGAAAAGCCATCAGGCAGGCGGTGAACAGACTGAATAATCGGCCACGAAAACGGCTGAGTTATCGCACACCGGCAGAGGTTTTCTGGGGTGAATACTCAGGAGTTCTAAATACGAGCGGTGCTGCATTTATTACTTGAATCCAGGTGTTTAAGTCATGATTTGCAAAGGGTGTTATGCAGACAAGCAGCTTGTCAAAGCTCACATAATTCCTGAGTCTTTCTTCAGGGATTTGAGAGCGGATGAAAAGACATTGCTGCTCATTTCTAACAGGGCTGGAGTCCATAAAAAAAAGGCTCCTATCGGTGTGTACGATGAAACAATTCTGTGTCGTGAATGTGAGGATCGGTTCGAGCACATAGATGATTATGCAGCAAAAGTTTTAGTCAATAATGATGGAATTGAAAAAATTCGAAGCAACGGTGAAGTGACTGCCTATCGCCTGAACGAAGTAGACACGGACCTAATAAAGCTATTCGTTATCAGTCTCCTCTGGCGCGCATCCATTAGCCGACAGGATTTTTATAAAAAGGTAAATTTAGGGCCGCTAGAACAGAAGGCGAAAGATTTAGTTTGGGAAGGTTCCACAGGAAACAGGCATGATTTCTCGTTCGTCTTAGCAAAATTTGATGACACTGAAAAAATATCAAAGGTGATCTTGGAACCACATTCAGAGAGGTGGTTTGGCAGAAAATATTATCGCTTTTACATCGCCAGCTATGTTCTATATGTCAAAGTAGACTCGCAGAACACACCAAAAATTTGGGAACGGTTCATCTCCTCCGACAATACCTTACTCCTCTTTTCCAGAGGTAAGTTGGAAGATTCGAAGGAGTATCCGATGTTGGTCGATGCAGTAAAAGCAGGGGCAAAGCATAACTAATTCTCTAAAAGTGCCCGCGGTGTTGCGCTGCCGCTCTGTAAGTCAGCCCTTTACGACAGCGTTGATTGCTTCTCTTGAATGTCCGCTTTGCGACCTTAGCATGCCGTCAAATCAAATTTTCAATCACTGGCCGTCTGATGGTTTCAAGAACAGCACGGCGGTTGTGATATTGCCTACATCCGGTATCCCCACATTTCATCTATAAGCAGATCGCAATGCTGCTCTGACTAATGTGCCAGTGGTTTACCCTTGGTATTCTAGGTTTGCGTAGTCTTCATAATTTTCTATCGGTGGCAGCGTAGGCCACTTGCCACGTTTGGCAATAATTCGACGAATTGAGTCCTCGGGGTTATTGGCATCCCAGGGGCCCCATTAGCGCTTGACCTCTGGCGCTAATAGCCGGCATTCCGGCCATCCGAGGTCTAGACATTGAATAAAACCGTAAGTGCCGTTGAGACCCTGAGATGTGTACACGACGCAACGCGGATCCGCGTTGTCAAAAACCAAATTTTGTTCATCATTGAAGACTTTCATAAAACCCCTCTTTCGCCATTAGGGTTTGATTATAGTGCGAACTTCCGAAAACGAATCCAAAGTTTCAATGGGCCGCGGTTTCTGGGCCAATCGAGGGCAGTATGTTGGTCCACTTGAACTTTTACCGCGAGCTAGCTCGCGAAGATGCGACTGGGATTGTCACCGCATGCTGAATTCAGAGAGACTCAAGCCTTGATAGAGAGGAATTAAGGGTAGTTCTAGAAATATTAAAGAACTCTGCAACTTCCTTTTTGGTGATTAATGGATCAGACAGCATCGCTGCTGCCTTCCTGATGTCCGCTAATGACATCGCTGGTTTCCGTCCACCTTTACGCCCCCTTGCTCTTGCCGCCTGAAGGCCCGCTATGGTGCGTTCCCTGATCAGGTCATGTTCAAATTCTGCCAGTGCACCAAAAATATGGAAAACGAGGCGGCCCCCGGAACTTGTCGTATCTATAGACTCGGTCAGTGACCGAAATCCGATTTCTCTCTCATTAAGGTTTTGAACTATCTCGACAAGATCCTTTAGTGAGCGAGCTAATCTGT
>Ga0307930_1002234_pt1 | contig 14855 bp, 19 predicted proteins | sample OrgLakmetageno46_FD_203161 | JGI IMG/M metagenome (GOLD analysis project Ga0307930, IMG submission 203161) | Saline water microbial communities from Organic Lake, Antarctica - #46 | ecosystem: Environmental > Aquatic > Non-marine Saline and Alkaline > Saline | place: Antarctica: Organic Lake... | reverse complement strand
CAACCTTCCTTTCAGCCTACTCCAGAACCCACTGCACTTCCGTCAAGCAGCCCTACTGTGTTGCCAACATCGTTGCCTATACCTCTGCCTACCCCCAAGCCTTCACTTGTGCCTACCTCTTCGCCGACTCAACACCCCACCTTGCTACCGACCCCGTATCCCACGCAACCTGGCTGTTCGTACGAAGTGCTAACGTGCAACGGTGACACAGTCCTGGGTTCTACCCTTCACACTGCCTCGTATGTCGGGAACCCTTCGGGAGATGCACAGTATTTGCTGCTGGTACCGGGCGATCGTACTGCTGTAACAGTGTCCACTTGCTTCTCAGCCACGTCCTTCAAGACACGACTGCACTTGTTTGACGGATGTCCCATTGAATCGTCCACTCTCAATCTTGCAACTGCTACCAACCACAGCAACGCCAGCAGCACGTCTGCTCTCAGCCTTGATGTCTTTCCAGGGTGTTCTACCCTCACTCATGACGTATTGGATCGTGGATCATACTGGGTAGTTGTTGAAGGCACTGCTGCGAACCAACTGGGTGATTTTGCCCTTGGTGTAACCTGTAACAGCATGCCGTCGTCAGCGCCCTCAGCACAGCCCACGCTGCCGCCTACCTCCGAGCCTACTGGTTCGCCTACCTGGCTGCCATCCCCCAATCCTACAATTCCGCCAAGTTTGGCACCTTCACTGCTGCCTCAGCCGCAACCTTCTGGCGAGCCGACAACGCTGCCCACTTACGTGCCTACGCCGATTCCCTCGAGCGTTCCGGCCCCTTTACCGAGTGCTGTGCCGATTCCAGCACCAACGCCGGAGCCTACTCCTCACCCTACTCCACAACCGACACCGCCACCAACGCATGTGCCTACTTCCGTGCCTTCGTCTATGCCGACGCCAGAACCAACACCGCCGCCTACCCATGTGCCTTCTCCTTCCCCTACAGCTATGCCATCTCCTTTGCCTACGCCTCTGCCTGTGCCTAAACCGACTCGGGCGCCTACTCCAATCCCAACGCCTGAGCCTACTCCAGTGCCTACGCACGTGCCATCCCCGGTGCCTTCGTCTAGACCCACGCCGCAGCCAACGCTCGTGCCAGTGCCACAACCGTCACCCCACCCTACTTCGCAACCAACCCCACAACCTACTCTACTGCCCACGCACGTGCCGAGTCCTGTACCCTCAGAACGGCCTACTCTCAAACCGTCACCAGTGCCCATTCCACTGCCGTCTACCTTACCGACGTCGCTGCCAACTCCAGAACCCACGCCGTTGCCTACGCATGTTCCAAGCCCAGTGCCTTCTCCGAGGCCGTCCCAGCAGCCTACTGGAGTGCCTTTCCCTGCGCCTAGTGCACTCCCTGAACCTCTGCCTACTACTGCTGCTCCTACACATGTGCCCACGCCGTTGCCAACGCCTGAACCGACCCCGCGACCCTCAATGCCTCCCTCCTCTGTACCCACCCGCGTGCCGACCCCGTTGCCATCGCTACGACCTTCACTGCTGCCATCCTACGTGCCATCACCGATGCCATCGCCTTACCCTACTCCGCTGCCTACACTGCAGCCTACTTTTCAACCGACTTCCTCGCCTACCCTCCGGCCTTCGATGATGCCTACGCCTTCACCTACGCTAAAACCCACGCCACTCCCCACTTCCCAGCCTACTTTCCAACCTTCCCAGGGACCTACGCCAGTACCCACACCAGTACCGTCCTCTCTGCCTACACTAAAGCCAACACCCTTGCCTACTTACGTGCCTTCACCATTGCCCACGCCACAGCCCTCGAATCCACCTACCCTAGCACCCACGCTATCGCCTACTGATTCGCCGTCATTTTTGCCGACCTTCCCCCCTACACCGTTGCCCACGCCGAAACCTACGCCAAATCCAACTTCTGAACCTTCTTTCCGACCTTCGCTGTCGCCTACGCTGACGCCTTCCTTGTTGCCAACACCGTTGCCGTCCTCCTCGAGTTGCGGGTTCAATTACGTGAAGTGTGGAGAGACAATTGAAGGCAACAACGCAGTCGCCGCGAACACTCAGGGCAATCCAACAGGCGATGTTAACTTTTTGTTTGCTGCTTTTGAGACTTATCGCATTGTGGTAAGACATTGCTGTCCTCCTTCAGTGAAGCTCTTGTACTACACCTGTATTGGCAGCAGCGTGCATAAATCATTCGCATTTGTTTGTTTTGTACCGGCTACTTGTAGCCTTGTACGTCGATTTGTTTATACATATCACCCTTGTAAATATACTGCCATCGAATTGAACTCCTATCAAAATGGCTGACCTTTCTTCCACGAAATTCTTAATATCAAAAGGTGGACACCTGTGCCTTTGCGTCGACCAATGCCATCGACACACATGCCCGTATTTACAACAAATGCCCCTCCAAAGGGGGTATTATATTAGCGGACCAAGCAGCGGCCTACGAACCGTGCAGCGTGCTCACCTACGACATTCACTCCCCCGGCAGCTACTGGATTGTGGTACGCGTTCATGTGCACTTACTCATTCGTTTACCTGCAGTACTGTATTTATCTTCCTGCTTGAAGTCGTTGCTTGATTCACGAGTCACCTGTGTATTTTTTTTTTGCTACTCGTGTAGGTCTCACTCTTCCTTTTGTTACTGTTTTTTTTTTCATATTGGTTCTGGCCCCCTCTCAATTTCTACGTAGGTGGAAGGCTTCAATTCTCCTGTAGACGAAGGCGCCTTCACACTGAATCTTACATGTACGAACGTCCCTACTCCTGCACCCACTCCTGTGCCGACACCTTTACCAACGCTCGTGCCGTCGCCGCTACCCACGCTACCGCCTTCCCTACAACCGTCGCCTTCGCCGTCGTCTGTGCCCTCGCCGCAGCCGACCTTGCCGCCAAGTGTCATGCCTTCGCCAGCGCCCACCTCTCAGCCTTCGTCCTTGCCAACGAAACACCCCACCCCTGTACCGAGCCCATCACCCACGCCGCTGCCCTCTTCCCTGCCAACTTTACCGCCGTCATCTGTACCCACACCAGCGCCCACGCCTAATCCGACGCCAGCGCCTACACCACGACCAACTCCATCGCCTACGCCATCCCCAACGCCTGTGCCAACACCGCAACCTACTTCTTTGCCTTCACCGGTGCCTACGTTAATCCCAACTCCTGTGCCATCCTCGCTACCCACGCCTGCACCCACGCCGGTGCCTACGCCGATTCCTACACCTTTGCCAACCTTGCCTCCGTCGGCACAGCCGACTCCGCCACCCTCGTCTCAGCCGTCTCTAGTGCCTACTCCACTGCCATCACCGTCACCCACTCCGTCCCCTACGCCTCAACCGTCACCTCTACCGTCTCCAAAACCAACACCTCTCCCAACGCCTTCTCCGACGCCATTACCGTCACCTTTACCCTCGCCTACACCGACCTCGTTACCCACGCCACAACCAACGCCATCTCCAACTCCATCCCCCACACCACAGCCATCACCAGTGCCCATTCCTATACCCACTCCTGTGCCCACACCAGTGCCGACCTATTCACCTACCTCTGATCCAACCCCTAGCCCCTCGGCACAGCCTACTCCTGTACCTACTCATTATCCTTCTCCACTGCCCTCCCCTAAACCTACTACCGTGCCACTTCCTGCACCTACATTTCGCCCTACCCCTTCTTCCTGCACTTACTCCAAAGTTGAGTGCGTCGAAGGCGGGTCCTATTACAGCGATACCACACAATTCAAGGGCGATTACACGGGCTGGAACTCGCCAGAAGTCATTTTCTTGTTCAATGTCACTGAACCTGTAGCAATCACCTTGACCACCTGTCCTTTACCGGGCCTGAATCCGAAGCCATACACGGATTTCACGGCGCAAGCCAGAATCTACGATGATTGCCCCGCTTTGCCAGATTTCCTCATTGATCCTTCGGCAACCTTCAAGGACACAGCGGCGAATTTGATTGCTTCCTCCGACGAAAACTTCTATTGCGTCTACCTCAAGCATGTGTTCCATGACCCCGGTGCATTTTGGATTATATTAGAGGGTACAGGCGCCTCGCAATACGGTGCCTTCTCAATGCACTTCGGGTGTACCGATGCGCCGACACCAGTGCCCACTCCAGTGCCATCTCCAGCTCCCACTCCTGAACCCACGCCACTGCCGACGACTTTCCCTACGCCTGTACCATCGCCACAACCGTCACCAGTGCCTACGCCGGTGCCCACTCCACAGCCCACCCCGTTGCCTTCTCCACTGCCCACACCAGTGCCCTCGCCGGCGCCTACACCAATGCCCACGCCCGTGCCCACTTTATTACCATCCCCTCAGCCATCTCCATTGCCCTCTCCACTACCGACAACGCTGCCAACCTTACCCCCTTCCATAATGCCCACTCCTTTGCCGACGTCGCTACCGACGCCAGTGCCTACGATCGCTCCTACTCCTCTACCAAGCCCAGTGCCAACGCTACAGCCTACACCGCTACCATCAGCAGTACCTACTCCAGCGCCTACGCCCGCGCCTTCGCTAATGCCGTCCCCTTTACCCTCTTCTATACCCACGCCAGCACCTACTGTAATGCCGTCTCCACAACCGACCCCTTTACCCACTCCAGTGCCTAGCGGCAGTCCTTCGTCCCTTCCTTCCCCCGTTCCAACTCCTCAACCTACGCCCCAGCCGACGCCTGTGCCGGAGTCAGTACCCACCCACCAGCCTACACCGATTCCCACGCCTTTGCCTACGCCGTTTCCAACAATACCACCTTCGATAGCGCCTACTCCAGTGCCTAGCCTGCTCCCCATCCCTGTCCCTACTCAACTTCCTTCGAGTTCACCGTCTCCCGTGCCGACGCCACTACCTACGCCCCAACCCACGCCAGTGCCCACGCCTCAGCCAACGCTAATGCCGGTGCCAGTGCCGACCTCCCCGCCTTCGCCTGCGCCTACCCGGATTCCAGGCCCTATTCCGAGCGTCGCTCCTTCCATGAAACCGTCGCCGCGGCCTACATTGCAACCTTTGCCCGAGCCCACTGCGTCCCCGGTGCCGCCTCCTAGCCCGAACCCTACTTTACCACCAACGGAACCACCTACGCTCATCCCCACGCCACCGCCTTCGCGACCGCCTACGCAAGCACCCACGCCTATCCCTAGCCATACTCCAACGCTGCTGCCCTCCGAAGCACCGACGCCGTTGCCCTCAGAAAGCCCTACGCAAGCACCGACTTCGCTCCCTACGGCTTATGAGTGCCGCTTCGGGTATGAGTTTATTTGAAATGATGGGGGTCTTCACATAATAGTCTCACACTTGCTATGTTTGATTTTTACGGGTATGAACGATCTTTGCTTTTTCGTGTACTTCAAGCCTGTGCTTGCGAGTAATTAGCTAATTGTTGCTTCCTCTTCTTGTGTATCAGGTACGTGAATTTAACTTGCGGCACCACTCTGACGGCGCCCCTGTTCTTGAACCTATCGAGCCCAGAGCACGCAGCGGTAGCAGGTCCCAACTTTGAAGTTGATGGGCGCTCCGATGAGGTATTGGGAGTGCTATGACAACCAGAAGATACGACTTGAGACGCAATTTTCAAGTTTACATAACCATGCCCCTTCTTTCCTCAGAGCGAGTGTGCGTGTGGTGGGAGTGTGTCACGGTTAAGCAAGTAGTTTTTATTCTTTTTTAAAAAAAATCAAGATTCTTTTCCTTCCTCACTTTTCCTTCTTTTTTCTTTTTCTTTCTCTCTTCTCCTTTCTTTGTCGCCCTCGCAGGTGGCCGTGTTCCGCGTGCGCGTCCCCACTCAGCACGGCTTAACCTCAACTGTAATTCTATCTACCTGTGGTGGTGCCACCTCGTTTGGGAGCTTGATCTCTGCGCATGCCACTTGCCCCGACCCGTGGCTTGCGTCCAATCAGGTAAGGGCGCTGTCTGGACTAAATTTACCCCCCCCCCTGTAATGCGCACATCCGTGCTCCCCTTCTCCGTCCATTCGTTTATTCGATCGCTTTTTAATTCTTTGCTTCTTTCGTTTTGCCTCGCTCTCAATTCCTCTTTCGGGTGCTCTCTATTTGCTACAGCCACAAGGCCTCGCTTTGCTCGTCAACGCCTCGGGCAGTGACGCCAGCAGCGGAGCCTGGTTTTACCCTTTCCATGACGGCAATAGCTACATGTACGGCGGTGGCGACTTTGCGGATTCACTGATTGGATGGTCCGCGGGAGCGGAAGCAGTCGCGCAATTAGGCTCAACTGTACCTTCCTCGTTGACATCCTCGTACACGTCCTTGCAATCGAATTCCTCGTCGAATATGACTTCATCATCTTCGTCGTCGTCGTCAATGTCTTCAGTGCTGGAAGAGTGTAAGAAAGGAAGTCCAGCGGTGGCACATCGTACGGCCACGTTAGCGATCAATGTCGCCAATGCGACAGAGGATTCGTTGGACTTGTTTGTGCTTGTGCAGGTACTGAGTCCTCTAATTGTAGTCTGCTGTGTTCCTGAGTAGCGCAATGATATTGAGACAGCTTATCCGTACTTCCTTGAATGTTTCACATTTCAAACATTTCTCGTGAATTCTCGAGATACCTTTCTCTATACACAAGGCGCCACCGCCATATGGCTTCGCCAACAATCGTACTCTTCACTTCAATTTCCTGCCTATTCTTTATTTTATTTTCTCACAGCGCGACGGTTTAGAGCCTCTAGTCTACAGTGACGCGCCAATCTTTTCGTTGAGCGTGTCCTGCGATGCTGGCACTCCAGCGCCTTCGCCTGCTCCCACCTTGCCGCCTTCGCCATCGCCTACCGAGGACTTCGTCACGCGCATTCGTTTTGACACTACAATTCGGGTATATATATACACACAGTTGAAGTGTCCTCTATTTTTGTATTTTTTAATATCCTTTTTGTATATTTCTTGGATTGAACCAGTATTTTTTCATTGAAGTCTACGCGGGCATAGCTAAACCTGTTTCGTCTTTACCCTTTTATATATGTGTTCTTTGGGCAACCTCACAATGCGCACAGGTGGAGTATGCCACGACTGACGCCTTTAATTATCCGGGAGCGCCTCAAGTGTTTGGCGAAGCGATCGCTGATTCTCTGAATGGCTACGCAGCTTCTGAAGGAGTCACCATCAGCACTGTTGAAGACGCACCGCAGTGTGTTTTGAACCCTGATTTTACGGGCCGGCGACTACAAACATCAACGTCATCTTCTGCATTGCCAGCATCTTCATCTTTCTTAGAAGGGAGTGACTATTCTGGAGCCACCTTCTTACAAGGAAGGAATGTAAACACCAGAGCCTTTCGCGCTCTGCAAGAAGACCAGGCCGGGTTGCAACGGCGTTGGCTCCTGGCCTCGGGTACTGGTACTACAGATACGCCTCCGTATACGCCTACAGCCACCCCCGTGCCGACCGCCTACGTGGCTCCCGGAGACACCCTTACATGTGGCGACGTCATCAAGGGAAGCACGGTGGACACCCCCCCACTTTGGAGTGATGACGATTATAGCTCAAGAGCACTGTCAAGCGACCAAAGTTCAACTTGGGGCGCCGCAGCTTACATGTTGGTAATCACCGAGCCGGTGCGGGTGTCAGCCTCGACGTGTTCGGACAAGACGAATTTCGACACGGTGCGTGTTGGTTGATCGATGAAAAGTGAGGGAAGAAACGTAGGTATGAAGGAATGAGGGAGGAGATTCAGGAGAGAAAGCACTTATATTGTCAGTGCATACGTGAATTGCTTTACTCATTTTCAAAGTTTCCCGAGCGCTCATAAAAATAACGCACATTGTGCATTCATTCGCATCACTTATTCGTTGCTTCTTCTTCTTCTTCTTCGTATCATGTTAGGTGCTTCGTCTTTACGACCGGCGCCCCACTCACCCGGACGCTCAAATCCTTCGAAAACAAGAACCTGACTTCCCTTGTTCGGTAAGTTGTCTCTGCCACTGAAACTGCCGTTGAGTCTGCCTATTTGTGCAAAACTGTTATTTGCAAGAAAGAGATGAAGATCAAGGGGAAATGTAAGCGTCTGCTTATGTGTGCATTACTTCAGAGTTTTCTGCTTCTTTCTCGCCTCTCAATTTGTTTTTCTCCAACTAATACTTCTCGTTGTTGTCATCCATGCATGCTCCAACCACAATTATGCAGGTCTTGCTTTACGACATACATGTGCCCGGCGAGTATTGGCTCGCTGTAGGAGGATTGGGCGATGACGGCGCGTTTGAGCTGTCGGTGGCATGTGGCGTAGTGCCTACTCCATCACCCACCCCGCTGCCGTCTCCTGTGCCCACGCCAGCGCCTTCGCTGCTGCCGAGTACGCTGCCTACCCCGCGGCCTTCTCGATTGCCGACTCCGTTGCCTTCGATTCAACCATCCCCATTGCCGTCGTCAGTGCCCTCGCCGCAACCTACGCCACTGCCCACGTTCATGCCTTCGCCACAGCCAACCCCTCAGCCGTCCCCGCAGCCTACGCCGTCTCCTTCGACGATGCCGCCATCGGGACTGCCTACTCTAGTGCCCCTCTCTGGCCCAACCCCGGATCCCACAAGAAGACCGACGTCGTTGCCTTCTGCTGCACCAAGCCACGTCCCAACTTATTTGCCGACGCCCATGCCAACTCCGGTGCCTACGCCATTGCCCTCTAGGCAGCCCACTCCGTTGCCAACCCAATGCGAAGCAGTTGCGGTGACGTTTACTACGGACGTGTACTACAGCCGACGTTCCGAATTCAACTCGACGCAACGGCTGTTTCGAGCGGTAAGTGACGAATTGTACCATACAAGAAATCATTTTGATAAGATTGATGAGATGGTGTGCGTTCTTTTTCTAACAGTCTAGAAAGAACCCATTTCTGCGTCATCTTGACCACTTGAATCTATGCATTACGTGATTGGACCTGATCTTCTCTTTTTTTTGGTTTCCGAGCTTTATCCGGTTGAATCAACCTTCTCTTGCTTCTACTTTCGTATCCCTCTAGGTTCGAAACGCGCTCGCCGACGAATTCGAAACCAACGAAGGCAGCAACTTCAACGAGCACCTGTCGGCGCGCGCGCAGGCTCGCTTGGTGCGCCCCCTGTACCCCGCGGCGGTGGGCAGCAGCTGCTGCTCCAGCGATGACGTCACTGCCTCTGCTGTTGCTGATGACGACGACGCAAGCAGCGGGCGAAGAAGGCGCGCAACGGCCACTTCCAAATGGCTGCTGGTTGCGCTCCCCTCGACGTTCGAAGAAGCGCAAGTGTCGCTCCCCACCCCTGCCCCCACGCCTCTGCCGTCCTCGTCGCCGAGTTCCCTGCCGACTCTGCCGCCGTCGCCGGCGCCGACCCCAGGCCCCACCCGAGTGCCCACCTATGCCCCCACCCATGCCCCCACGGAAGCCCCCACGCCTCGCCCTAGCCACCCTCCGAGTGAATTGCCGACGCACCCGCCGTCGCCGCTACCGTCAGCACTGCCCTCGTTCCCACCTTCACCGTCACCCACAATTCATCCGACCATCGTGCCCAGCCCAGTGCCGACGATTGCTCCTACCAGCTTACCCACGCCGCTGCCTACGCTCGAACCTTCCGCAGCTCCTTCGTTGTTGCCTACATCATTGCCCACGGGTGAACCTACTATCGCTCCAGTACCTGAGCCTACACCTGAACCATCGCCACTGCCATCCTCTAGCCCCATAGCGTTGCCTAGTAGCGTACCGTCGCCATTTCCATCGGAAGCACCTTCGCCGCTGCCGTCGCCAGCTCCTACTACGGCATTGCGCGGCTACAAAGACTGCGTTTGCTTTTCACCCTCGGTGCGTATTACTTCGAAGAATTCTGCTTAGCAAAAAACGAAAATCGCGTTGTATGTCGTTAATTATGCTGTGATGCCTCTCTCTTCAGCTTTTTTGGCGTCTCTTATTTGTCTATTTCTCTAACCAATATATTGCTTCTTCAAGGCTTCTTCTTTAAGGCGTCTCTCAGAACATGTGCGCTGTCAACAATAAGTCAAAACCAACACTCACTTCGAACGCTTCCTTAAACTTGACAACCTTTGCGTGTGGCATTCTAACCCTCATTAGGTGGTTGCTGATTTGAAGCTTTACTGCCCGGAAGTAGCCGTCCATTTCAGCACAGAAACTTGCCTTCAGAATATGACAAGTGCTGAGTTTACAGAAGTCAGTAAGGACTGCATTTTTTTGCAGGATTGATGGGCACAACTAGAGCAACGCAAGGCCCTACTTCCCTTGTATTTCAATTCACCATGCCCAAATTTCGCATTATTTTCATTCCCCCGTGCGACTGAAAGTATTGTATGTGTATCCGCTTCTACTCGAGATTGGAAGAGAGGGTACCTGAAAGTCAATTCTGATTTTGGTTTAAGGGCAGGAAAATTCGTGGAGAACATATACCGGACACCTCAATTTCTTTCTTTGAAAAAAATCCATCTTTGATCTTTGATCCACGCCTGCGCTTCTACTTTTACTTCTCGAGACGTTATAATCTTCGCGGGATACGATCCGACAGAGCCAGAACTTTACTTCCGTTGGTAGAGCTTATTTTGCCACCAAGTAACATCTCGATTAGCGATTAGCATCTTGATTCTTGATTGGTATCTCAATTAATTTGCCTCAGGGTTCCCCGTCCGCGAGACCTATGCCTCCTTCCGAGAATTTACCCTTAAGGGTTAATGAGAGTAAAGATGAACACTGCAGTCATATCATTACGCAAAAGGACACTCAGCCCAGTCAGCAGTCAGGCGTGTTCTGGTGGATTCATAAAAACGCAGCTTTATGCTGCTTGTTGTTGTTTCCTTGCAATTGGGGAGTATTATCTTATCTTATCTTATCTGACCTAGTTGGCCGCAGGGTTCCCTTCTGGCCTCAGTAAGGGACTTATGTAACGGTCATCAGTACGGACTGCCTTCCACTTGCCTGTTATTAATAAATTAATTCTTATCAAATTTGGCCAATCAATTGCCTCCCCTGTTCCTTACTGCCGCCTTTCCCCCTGTTTCGTGTATAGTACTTATCGCTGCCTGCTGTGGGTTCGTCTGCTGTGTGGGCGGCGAAATTACACATCTGTGGGCTTTTGAGGGTTGGCGGCTGTGGAATTTCTGGTTGGTGCGCGACGTGGGGGGTTGGATTCTTTGTGTCGTGCACCAATCAGATTTCCCGTGGCCATCGGTCGTCGGGAGTTCTGGTTGTGTGCCGGGCAGGAATTGCCGGCCGATTTTTGGGGGGTGCCGTGCGGATCTGTTCTGTACTGTGACTTCACACTTTCACCAAGAGGGTATCTACAACTTTGAAAAGGTTCCTAGGTGCCTCAGGACCTGAAATTTTGCATGCGTCTTTCAGTGAATCGGCTACCCTTACGATTATATTGTCTTTTCAATAGACGAACGTACAGTACTACAGTACTAACCTTTTTTTTCTTTTCTTTTTCTTCTTCTCTCTTCTTCATCTTCTCCTCTTCGTGCAAGCTATCCCCTGCCCTATCCGCTGTCCGTGGATGTCCGTGGCTGGAGAGGAGCCCAAGTCCGTGAGCACCCACGTAATAATCTCCTCGCGTGGATGAAGAGTGGTTCATCCATATTTGAATCGATTCTCTAGCAGCTGCCGCCGACGATGTGACCGTTCGGCTATTGCCCATAGGCCTTCCTTCGGGCTCTACTAGAGAGAACTCCCGTCAGCTCATCAAAATCCCTTCATCTGCAATAGCACTCCAGCGCGTCTTTGAGATTCTATTTATGCATATTGATCGCTTGTATTGAACGAGATATATCGAGCTTTTTTGCTGAATGAAGTGATGGTGCCAAACAAAAGAAAAATCCTGGGCTCGATAGCTTAGCAGCATTCAAGAATGAACCCGCGATGGTGTCGACTGTACTTGTTCGAGCACTAGGAGGAATGTCGTTGTGGGTTTACGAAGCCAAAAACGGTCTGCCCGCAGATCAATATGTGCACCATTGGACTTTCGAAACATTGCCAATTCAAAAGGTGCTTGCCAGAAGCAAACTGATATCATTTCATCTTCCGTGAACAGTGAACAAGCTCTGGTGTTGATGTGTTGATCGATCACTCCGGACGCGCGAGGCCAAACATTCGCCGCTTTCAGACGAAACTTGGACTCAGCCGTATTTTTTCTTGCCCAAAGAAGCAACTCCTTCGAGCTTGCCGAAAATCAAAATGAGCAGCACAGTGCAAGTCTTCGCGCAAGGACAACCGAAGTCCCTACGGATAGACTACGGATGATACGAAGTCGGAGCTAGACGTGAAATTTAAATCTGCCTAGAATAACTGAGGAGGGAATTTTGATCTGCCTAGACTCATAAAACCGATAGAAGTCCTAAGAAGGCGGAGTAGTTTCAAGGTAAATTAGGATAGTCCCGGCTCTCTGCGGGGAGCTTAAAATCATATTTGATATTTTTAATACACTTACGGCTCCTATTCCTCAAAATTTTCTCGCCCCGCTGGCTTCGCTGAAGCCTCTCAGCTCTCAGCGCCAGGCGAAATCAAGGCGCCAGTTAACTTTCTAGGGCAGTTGAATTTAATTCGGGAGCTTCGATATTTTTCTTCTAGAAATGCTATGGATTCGCGAATGCATGATGATCCGAAGTCGGAGCTAGACGTGAAATTTAAATCTGCCTAGAATAACTGAGGAGGGAATTTTGATCTGCCTAGACTCATAAAACCGATAGAAGTCCTAAGAAGGCGGAGTAGTTTTAAGGTAAATTGAGGAGCACTCCGGCTCTCTGCGGGGAGCTTAAAATCATATTTTTAGTACACTTACGGCTCCTATTCCTCAAAATTTTCTCGCCCCGCTGGCTTCGCTGAAGCCTCTCAGCTCTCAGCGCCAGGCGAAATCAAGGCGCAAGGTAACTTTCAGGGCGGTTTTACGGCCCTGCCGTGCAAAGCGCAAGATCGAGCTAGCAAACACAGGGCTATTCTAGATCCGGCAGCTCATATCACCATATCCTTATATATAAAGAATAGATAGGCGCGTGGGCTTGAATTGCTTATGTAGCCCCGGAACCCGGAACTCAGAAGCACCCGGATGAAAGCTAGCATCTAGAATTTTGTCACAGAGTTGATTCTTGACCCCGGTGTATCACAAAAAAGGGCCAATATAAGACGAGGATGAACCCGGTGAATGAACGGATGCGAGTACAAACCCGAAGACTGCATAGGCATTTGGCGCTCATGTCCATTTGAGGTAGGTACTTGGCGATATAGCATCCTGCTGTAACTGCTGTTCCTCTTGGCCGGCTACTAATGCCAACGGCAAGTGGGGAATCTTCTGTGGAGCAGCGAACTAAGGAGGAAGCACTTTCCTTTCCGACTCCGGATGCGTATCAAAGATTAGATAAGAATGGATTGGATAACCCCCAACTTCTTACTCCATATTGCTCCTTTTGAGCTCTTCAGCTCTCTGTGTGTGTGTGTGCACGCAAATAAAAGCAGAAACGACATATGAGCGAATGTAATCAGAAGTTTGAATCCGAACTGAATTTCCTTACGCCCAGAGCGATTTTGGCAGCCCGACAAGGTCATTGCGGAAATAAATTCGGATTTACTATCCTTCGTCTGATACTTCTTGCCTAGCATTCAGTGATGATATTGCTCATAGCTGACCAAGTCGCAAACTAAAGGTTAATTCCATTCTAGAAATGTCCTTAAAAGAAGATGCTGAAGAGATGTTATATACGGTGCATAAAAGCGGCGAAGAAGTGCGAGAGATCGAGGATACACAGGCTGCGTGTCCGGGTTAGAGCCCTCATTGAAGCGGCGCGCGAGTTGTGCCTGCTCAGCAAGAAAGCGCATAGAAGAAGTCGAATAGGTTGCAACAAAGAGATGAGTCGAAAAGTTGATGAGATATACAATTCATTGAATCGAACTTTTGAACAAGGAGAACAAAAGCAGGTGAATCACGTACCCTGAGAACAATTTCGTCGGGAAAAGCCAATTGCGAGCCAAATGCAGGCACGCCAAGGAATTCACACATTTCTTGATAAGCAGCCATACCTCCGTCCCTGACAACACAAAAGAAAATCAAATCACTTTGGTAACACAAAAGTTGCTTTGATTGTTAAACTCGACTCTTTCAAAAGCCAATGTTGTAATATCAATGATGGGAGAAGTTATAAATAGGAACAAATTACTCCAAACAGCCCATTGTTAGACACCAAGAGTCAGAAAAACAGTGAGAGAAAGAAAAAGAAGATAACACGCACACACACCGCTTCATCGACTCGGTGGTTAAGACTTTGAATTGCTGCGGTGAAAAGTAGCCAAACCAACGGTCAAGTTGCTCCACGTAAATTCCCTATCCGCCGACAGGCAGCACAAATGCGAATGCGAAGGGGCACAAGAACTAGTGAATACTTGACAGAGCCAGGAACAAGTGCAGGATTTGGATTAACAAGGAATAAGAAATGAACCCTGTAACGAAGACCACCTTGGCTAAATGCTCGTGCATGTCTGCGCCACCACCGCCGGTAAAGCTATGAGAACCACTCTGGATGCTAATGCTATTGTTGCCATCCTGGTGGGTCCGCAGGTGAGGTGCGGTAGCAGCTGTCGTGGCGCCAGTGCTTGTGGTAAAGAGCGAATCACGAGGAGATAAAGGTGGAAACGAAGGCCATGTCCATTTCCCGTCTTGCAAACTTTCTGTTCTTACCAATGCACTGCAACAATCTTCGATAGCAGCGCGCATAGCTGCGGACCTACGAGGTTGTTTATTCCAACCCAACCACTTTAAGAAGCCGTTCGGGTGCGAGCCAGCACTGCAGGTACTGCCACCGTTGTTGTGACTCTTCAGTCGAGCCCAAGATTCAGGCGCCCAAGGCTGACGCTCCGCCAATGTTAAGAACTCGGCAGACAGGTGCCTTTTCCGCAATTGCTGCTGAT
>Ga0307930_1002233_pt1 | contig 14858 bp, 20 predicted proteins | sample OrgLakmetageno46_FD_203161 | JGI IMG/M metagenome (GOLD analysis project Ga0307930, IMG submission 203161) | Saline water microbial communities from Organic Lake, Antarctica - #46 | ecosystem: Environmental > Aquatic > Non-marine Saline and Alkaline > Saline | place: Antarctica: Organic Lake... | reverse complement strand
AGGTCCACTCGGCAGAGGTCAAAGTGTGCCTTTCAGCGCGCAAGGCGCCTATTGTTCTGCCCCTGAGCCATAAAAGGCTTTGACGGGACAGGAACTCCTTCCTCGTTCGCGGAGTGGCAGTGAATACTTAGAAAAGCCCCCCCTCAAAAATTCAAACAACAACATGCAAGCGGGCCGCTTGTGGCCTAGCGGTCCCTCCCTATCGAAGAGCTAAACCCATATATCTTCCATCAAACGCCACGGACGCTAGTCGTGGTCGTCCTCCAGCGTTTTTCGAAACCCTCGCAAGGCCCTGGCAGCACTTTTGACACAGGCCCCGAGTGGCATTATTGATTGTTGTTCTCGGCTGTGGATGCAGGCTCCCAAAAAGCGAAACGAAAACGTCTGAATTGTATCGTTTTTACGATTTATAGTGCGAATTTATTCACTTGTTTACGCCCAATCCAAAGTAGCACATGGGGAGTTTGGGGTGGTGTTTTTTCGACTCGAAACTTAACTTAAATCCTCTATGTAATATAGTACCGTTAACGAAACATCACAAGGATGTCGTAGAGGGAAATAGGGCGCCTTGGTGCTTATCACTGCCTGTAAAACCGCCATAGTGCTGTTTGAAGCGCATTGAGCTCAGCATATCCATCGGTTTATTCTATGCAACCAAAAGGCGATAGCTTTCGCTGGCTCCTTCCGTGAACGACGTGCAGCGAGCGAAGAGTAAAGTAAAATCATGTCGCAAACCGTGGTTAACTAACTGAATGTTCTACTTAGCACTTAGCTCTTAGGAGCTCTTTATTAAACTAGCTTTAACGCGCCGAATTGCTATGGCATCATTCAAGGTTATGTCCTATCAAACTCAGCACCATAATATCTTTCATATTTGGTCCTCGAACCCGCGCAAGAGTCCGTATAGCCGTCAGGAGACAAGATTTTGTTATCACGACAACGATCGGCACGGTGCGAGACAATGAAGTTTGAACGGGTAGGGCTTTATCGGCTTTAAGAATGGCTCGGTGGAATAGTGCAGCCAAGATTGTTCAGCTGGAGTCAACATTTGTATGTTCGGAAGGCGTGATCGATGGAAGTTCGAGTCGTGATGCCGTATCAACTCAGGTGCTAAAGCAACAGCTGTCGCATTTTTTTCTCCGTGCTAGATGGTGCCGCGACTTGGCATCAAGATGTCATGATTTTAGGATCGAGATCAAAACGCAACATAATATTGGTGGAGCCGCTCCGATGCTAAATGGCTTTGCTTGGCGAACACTAGGGCATTTTTGCTGCTAAGGAGCACGTAGCCCTAGCCTTACCGGCGCCTCAACTTTATACCACTGCCTGCACCATATAAGATAAATGATTGGATTTATGGCAATTTATGTCAGGAATTGTGCGTGGTGTGGTTCTTGGTGTGGGGGTTGGTATGGTTTGATATTGGCTGATAGCTGATAGTACCGCCGCGGTAGTATGTTCACTTGACAGTTGACACATCAGGTATAACAACAAAGGAATTAGAATTTGCACCCAAAGAAGGTTGAATTTGGCTGATAGTATCGCCGCGGTAGTACGCTTCCTTGAAATAAACAACAAAGGAATTAGCACCCATAGCCTCTGGTATGCCCATTTAATCGATACATGCGCAAGGCCGCATTGCGAGCACCGCGAGAGGGGAATCCGCGAGTTGCCATATCACTAAGCAGCCTTGTCCTGCTGCTGCTCTTGCTCCCTTTGCACCTTTTCTTTCTGCCCTTGCTCCTGTTTCTGTTGCTGCTGTTGGCGCAGGCGGCGGTGGTGTGGGGGTGACCTCGAGCGCCGGCCCATGGGCGAAGTCCCCCTGTTTCCGCCTTTGGAATGGCTCCGGCGGCCGATGCCGAGTAAGCCGAGCCGATGCCGGCTGCCGTGATCCTGTGTGAAAGTAACACCAATTGAACGATGTACGTGAGGTGTGAGTGCAAGCAAGGAGTTTGTGAAGCGTGATGTGGAATGAAGAGGAGACACCGCAGTGCAAGACAAACGCATGACTTAAGAAGGAGATAAGGTAAGATTATACTCCCCAATTGCAAAGAAACATCAACAAATAGCAAAAAGCTGCGCATTGGTGAATCCTCCAGAACAAGTCTCACTGGGCTGAGTGTCCTTCTGCGAAATGCAATTTAGAGTCACGGGGGAAATGACTTTGAATAGTGCCACATTTCATTGTGAACGAAAAGGTAAACGAGAAAGCAAACACGTTAAGAGATGGAGTGTGTCGCCTAAAAGCAGAAATATAAAAGAAGCGGTCGGTTCCCCCCCCCCTTCAGTACATTATATCACAACACCGCAACTACTAACATGATAACATGATTATACAGTCTCACCTGCGACGCGTAGTTTAAGCCGCGCGCTCGATTCCGTTTGCCGGAAGTAATCGCACCCGTCGCGATGGATTTTTTCGCCATCACCGGATGAGCTCCGAGGTCATGAGGAAGCAAATCGTCCAAAGAAGGCGCTTTTTGGTCGCTGATGGCGTGTTGTAGCGCCACAGCCCACCTAACAGGCACAGGAGAATTAGAAGAGGCGAAAAACGACCGCATCAAAAATTAGTATGAAGAGAAAATCCAAGAGTAGAGGGGGGGGAATCAAAAATAAATATTTCAATCATCTCAGGCATATATGATTTAGAGAGTAACAACAAAAACAGAGAGGTCGCCTGGTTGTTTGTCTAGGTGCGTGAAAATGGTGTGTGAAAATGGTGTTGTCCTTTGAGTCGCACCGTGCTTGGGCAATAGCATCGTCAGTTTGAAGCACTAAACTGAACCCGTCTCGGAGCAGAGACACGCAGAAAGGCCGCCCGTGCCGCCGCTCGCGCTCGAGCTAGAAGTACGAGGCGGTAGTAGCATCGCAATAGGGGAGAAAAATGGAATCAATGAAAAAGAATAACGTAAATACGAGTTGACAAAAAAAAAAAATCAATAATTACGAGAAGCGCGAGGAAGGGGAATGAGGGAGGAAGGGCAAGACAGTGAAGGAGACAAGTATAGAATGATGTCGCTTCCACTACTCTCCAAAGAGACGAACATGGTGTCGCATTCTCTTCTGTTCAATGTTGACTCACCACCACGCAAAACGCTTTTCCGAAGTGCCCGCTCAGTCCTCCCTTGTGCTCACTCCACCAACTGTCACTGCCGTCCTCGCCCCCAGCATCATAAGGAGACGAGGCAGACGAGGAAGCTTTCTTGAGCTGGGCTGAAGCTTTGGCGTTTAACTTGGTCACGTCGTGCAGCTGGTCGGCTGATGTTGAAGGTGTAGTCAAAGGACGAGAAGAGAAAGAGAGAGAGAGAGAGAGAATGAGGGAAGGTAGATACATAGAGCAAAACAAGACAATGCTGACTGAAAATGTGAAACATCCACTCTTCTTTCCAAAACTTGTTTATCAAATTTCCTTTTGCCGCTCTATCCTTCTACCGCCTCAACTCCAACGTCTTTACACCTCAGTACTGTGTTTCTTATCTCTCCTTTCCTTTCATAATCCTCTTCTAGCCTCTTCTAGGTTATGTTGTACCTTCCCCGAGTTTGAACGTAAGCGCGTTTCTCGGCACGTCCACCGCAAAGAACACCGTGTGCCAGTGTTTGATGGCAACGAAGCCCAAATCGTCAAAGCCAGTTGATAAGGAGTGCGAAGGCGAGACTTTCGAGGCCAAATAAGTAGTGTCGACTAGCCCACTCATCTAGTACAGGATACACAAGGATAACAGCAAGCGGAAATGCACAAAAAACAACAAGTGATGAGGATTAATACGATTTTGAGGAATTCACGAAGAGAAAAATCTCAACGATACATGTTTTTGGGAAAAGATTCAGGATCCACACAAAAAAAATCGCTCCAATTCCTTTCCCTCGCATGTATGCCAACAAGTATAGTATTGAACGTGATACGGCACCTGCTGCTGCGGCGATGGTTGGGGAGTGCTGTTCTTGCTCGTGAGAAGTAAACTCGCAGGCACGTAAGCAAAAGCGTTGGCAAAGACCAACACGTCGTCGCGTGACGTTTGCAGCTGCACGTCGCCGACCACCTAATGTAATATGATATGATAGGATACATATAATTAATGACAAAGTAAGCAAGGAATACAAACGAGGGCAGTGGTGCGCAATTTTACTTTTAGTGGAGACATATGCACTTCACATTCAAGCGTCAGGAACGAGAGACATGCGCACACACATATGTATAGGCACGTATGCTTTTCAACGGTCAGCCATATGACAAAGATGTGTGTGTATGCGTGTCTGTATTGTGCACATGCACTACATACCGGGTCCTTCAACCCGTGGCTGTACGGTTCGGCGAGCACCACGATTTCGTTCAAGGATTGGGCGAGCACGCGCGCGGGCTGGTCGCACAACAGGCAGCCCACCTAAGGGGGGGGACACATTTGAGCGAAGAGGAAAAGACGTCACTGAGAAAAAGGCATGTGAATAAGGTAAGAGAACAGGGGAGAGAAAAAATCAACAATGAAGTATCTGGTGTATGGCTATCAGCGAATATTACAAAAAAACTAAACTAAAGACATTCAACCCCGTTCTACTTGCGAATGTATGTCTTACCACAAAGTTAGCGCCAACGTTTTCTCCGACTAAATGCACCACCACCCGTCCCGAGCCTTCCATGCGAGTGTCTTCTTCCATCGCGCACAAAAGGGCTTCCAGATCCTGCGTGTGTGCGAGAGTTCATATTTCGCGCGTACATTTGTTTATATTTGCATCACAATTGGGAAGGCGCTTGAAAGAACCGGAAAACACGAAAGTGCATAGAAGAAAATTAGGGCACAACGCAAAAAATATTTTCTTCTATCGTACATCTTCACCCATCTCTCTCTCACACACTCTCTCGCGCATCTCCCTCTGTCACGCTTTCTGCAACTCCCTATAAGGACCCAACCTGAGCTCCAGCCCCATAAGGATTATGCGCCACGTCCTGTGCCAGGGCTTGCGCGTAAGCGGGGTCCAGAGGAGGCACGATCCCGCCCGACATGCAATCGGGCACGTGAGAGGGGTAGCTAGGAGGAGAGACAGATGTGCGAAGGAAAGAGCAAACGGAGGAGGAGAGAATGAGGAAGAGGGGTAAACGACGAGGGCAAGAAGTTACACCACATTGATTGTTTGTGTATTTGTGACTGAGTGAACATGTAGAATACGACTTTGTCCGTCCAGATCATATCTCTGATAATTCCAGAAGCACTTACGCAGTGAGGTAGGCAGCGCCCTCTTGCGGCCGTTCATCCATGGGTAAATGCAGGCCGCGCGCGCGGTGCACATGTAAGCGCGAGGGGAGCTAAAATAGGGGAGGGGGGGGGGGGCACATGCACGCACGCATATGGTCATGGTTGGTTTAAAAAAAAAGATGATGGGGGTGTGGGAGCTTACTGTTCAAAACAGAGTGAAGAGCAAGATACTTAGTAGGTAGAAAGAGTGACAAGAAAAGCACTCTGCGAAGGAGAGCAAGCGTAAAGCAAGCGAAGTATGATAAAGTTCGCACCTCCACCGGTCCTCCCGAAGGAGGCTTGAGAAGCAGAGATGGGTCGCGGTGGCGGTACGGCTGCGACAATCCCATGTTCATCGCATCGTAAGCGCCGACACCTCCCATCGTTGCTGCTGCCCCGGCACGGTGCGCATCACCACTGCCACTGTTTTGAGAACCGTCTGGATGAGGTTGTTGTTGTTGCGTAGCGCGGTTGCGAGCCGCGGCTGCTCGCTTGTGAATCGCGTCGGTGTGAGCTGGCGTCGCATAGAGACAAATTGGAATAGGCGAAGAGCATATAAAGAAGGACAAGACGAAAGCGAAGCGTGTACAGAAGGAAAAAATAATAATAAGAAGAAGAAGGCGACGAGGAATAGAAAGAGAAAAAGGAACAGAAAAAGATGTACAACAAACACATTTCTCACCATTGTCATTCTCGTCCTCATTGTAGCCTTGCTCTCGCTGCTCCTTCTCCATTGCCTCGGCTTCAAGTGCGGTCGGAAACCGTCGCCCGAGCCCGCGGCCCCCTCCTGGAGTTTGCACTTTCTTCAATGCTCCTCCTGTTCCTGCTCCTGTCTTGTCCGGAGCGACAGGCGAGTTCGGCTCATAGGATTGCAGCGGCGGCGAAGAAGAAGAAGATGACGAAGGTTGAAATCGCACACGGCCAAAGTCATCTTGGTCCTCTCCTCCTCCTCCTTCTTTTGGATTGTCGTTTTGGTCGTCGTTTAAGCTGAGCGCAGGTGGCAAATCGCCTTGGTGCGCTGAGAAATGATCGTCGCGCTTGGAATACATGGCTACCGAGTGCAGGCGAGGGCTCGACCCTCCACTTTTGCGTTCGGGCACTTCTTGCAGACAGTCCAAGTAAGACGGCAATGGCGATGCTGCAGGAGGTGGAACAGCGTTAATGTCATTGTCTTGGCCACTACCTTCACCACCACTGCCGCTACCACTGCCGCTATGACTGTCGTAGTTGTTCTCTGCCCGAGTCGGTGCATCATTGGCAGCGATGTTGCTCACATTATTTTTCCTGCTGTTTGACAAGGGCTCTACTGTCTGTGCTGCCGGCTCCCCTGCTGTTTGCGCAAACGGAGCGAGGTAACTCGGGTCATTGAGCTCGTTTCGCATTTCAGCGCCCATGCGCTCGAGTTCTGCTTTCATCCGTTGCATCGGCGTCATTTCTTCGTTAGTTGCTGCTCCTTCTTGGTTGCCTGCAGTCGTAGTTGAAGCAGGCTCAGCTGATCCTTCTGGTGCTGCTCCTGCTCCTGGTGGTAATTGAGCTGGCGGCAGAGCGCGTGTGGGCTCAGAATGAAGCGGCGCATTATCCTCAACCTCTACAACATCGTCACCGTCAAGTTCTGCGTCGTCTCCTGTGCCTTGTAATCCTCCCGCTCCTGCTCGTGTTGACATTGCGGTCTCTACACCATTCGCACCATTCACAACATTCACATCATCAGCAGCAGCAGCAGCAGGGAATGGAGAACCAGAATTAGGACCTGATGATGAAGATGATGGCGGCGGTGGACTTTTGCTGCGAGCGTTGCGCGGGAAGTTCGACCAAGCTGGGCCTTTACCAGGCTGGCTGCTGTTGGCGCTGCTGGGGCTTCCCTGCGGACTTCCCTGAGGACTTCCCTGCGGGCTTCCCTGAGGACTTCCCTGAGGACTTCCTTGTGGGCTGATGTTTCCTTCTTCTTCTCCTTTTTGTTCGCCCTCTTCCTCATGTGCACTGCCGCTAATGTTGTTGTCACCACTGTTGTTGTTGTTGACACCACTGTTGTTGGCACCACTGTTGTCGTCGTAGTTGTCCATCCCCATGGCCTTTGCCAACGCCGAGGGTCCGGTGAGAGGTGCTGGGACGTTGCCATCGCCAGGTGCTTGCCCTAGCGGATGGTTATTGTTATTGGTGTTGGTGTTGTTTCTGTCGCCCAGAGTGGTAGTGCGGCGAAGGAACTTGTTCATCGGCTTCAGAGGCTCCTGAATTGAAGTAAAAGAAGGGGAAAACGGAAAAGAATACAGCACTATAATTCATCGAAATAAAGGCTTAAAGCTATCGAGAAGTCAAGAACAGGGGCCCGCACACAGAGCATGTGAATTTAGAATCGAAATCTTTTCAAAAAATACACGTCAGAACTCGTCTATGTGTACCACTTTCATCGCTGGCTCGACTACAGGCGGAGGCGCTTTTGGTTTGTTCCGGTGGCGCGCCAACAATTTCTCGAGCAACTGCCGCGCAGTGTCGCCAGCTTCTTCGCTGTTGTCGTCACCGTGCCCGTTACCGCCGCTAGCATCACCACCTCCCTGTAAAGCTTGCTGTTGTTGTTTCTTGACCGCTTCGGCGGCGGTGGTGGCGCGCTCTCGTCGTTCGTCCGCCTAACAGTCACACACGCGAAACACACACGAAAAGATTGCGCGTTGCTAATAAAACGAAAGTAGAGACACAAGGGCGATGCATTCAACTGTACGCAAAACACGTGTTGACGAGTTGACTGCAAACATCAAGGCGAGGGCTGATCTCAGAACTCAATTTTGACCTGATTTGAGCGCGCGCACTCACCATGTTGTGTTTGAGGATGTTCATCAGAGCTTTTTCTTTCGGCTTCTCAGAATTATCATCGAATTCGCCACGCCTCTATTAGAAAGAAGAACGGAAAACAAAAAAAGAAAAACGATTGAGTACAGTCTTAGTGCAGAAGAACTGAAAGGTAAGAAATAAATGAAAACGGGATTCATACTCGAAGGCATTCAAAAACAGGTGAAAATGAGTAAGCAAGATTGGCAACAAGGTTTATATAATTTACACGTACACCCTGAAATGTATTGCAACCAAGAATATCATAGTCCTACCGTAAAGGTGGATGAGCGTTTTTTGTTTGGCACTACACTGCCGATATCCTCGTCATCGCCACCGCTCATCGAAAATGCCGATGGGCTCAGAGCACCTACAGATGAGGACGGACCACCTCCATCTCCATTGTAGGCATCGTCGTCGTCGTCATCACTAAACTCACCCCTCGCGGCGCGATCGGCACGATCCTGGTGTGTTTATTTTTTTTATACATTGAGCAAAAGTAAAACGAAAGTTTAAAGTAGAAAGGTAACGGAGAGCAGGACAGCCACCACAACAGCCCGTTAACACATCTAGCGCAAGAGAACAACTTCGGCCTCCAATTCAAAGGAACTATTTTTCGCTAGCGCCTCCTCCCTGACTTCGACCCCTCTCCCATCTCTCTCTCTCAAGCTTCCAGGATATCCCTAATACAATAATAAAAAAACTCACTTGCGCGCGCGCGGCGGCTTCTTGCAATTCGCTCAAACTCAAATTCATTGACGCGTCCATGACCTTGCTGTCGTCGTCATCCATTCCATCATCATTATCGCCGTCATTGTCGTTGTAGTCCGTTGACGACGGTGACACGATTCCTCGATGACCCGAAGGCCGATGCCCCATTGAAGTTGGTGCAGAGCCACCGTCGTTACTGTCTTCGTTGAAGTAAGAAGGAGCCGCCAGGCCAGCTGCTGCGATCGAACTGCTTCGAGATCTAGAATAGAACATCCGTGCAGAGTACGTACAACCAAGCACGTGAGTTACTATTGAGCTCTGTGTGCTGTTTTTGTTAGTGTTTCTCTGCTATCAGGGTGTCCTTTAAACTCATCGAATCTAGCCCAATCCAATTTTCCCTAATATACACACAATATACTAGCTTTACCGCACAGTCCCGCCGCGCTTCTGGCTCTCCAGAGTGCGCCGGGCTTCGTGGTAATCGTGGCCTACCGCAAACAGGGCAGCCCCCACTTCGGCGGGCGAGCGCTCGGGAAATTCCGCCATCAGCCTGATCGCGTCCTGATCATCATCATCGTCGTCGTCGTAGGTGTTGCCTTGGGAGTTGGGGCTGCTGCTGTTGTCGTTGTTACTACTGTCGTGGTCTTGACGAGAAGCGCGAGCGCTGCCACTCCTGCTGTCGAGAACCGCCCCCTGTATCAATCATAGACGCGTATGTTTTTAACCATACATAACAGCGTGGTGCACGGAAAAAAAGTTAGGATCGAGCTATGATCATAGCGTGGTGGAAGAAGGCAGGTGAGTGAGTTCGTGCGTGGTAATAGATACACCCAACTGGATATGAGAATAATGTAAAACTGAAATTGAATGTTCGGTAAAACCAGATTTCTTTCAACTCTTTCCAGCGTCTTTTCTACTGCAAGAGAGCTTCTGTACTTCTATGCTCTTGAACAAGAGTCGAGCTAACAACGCACCCCTTTCCAAAGCCTCTTGCACATGATTCAACGAAAGCGAAACACGAACCTGGTAGCCGCCTCGCACGGCACTCAGGCTGCGATCGCGCGGCTTACGATCCGCATACCCGCTCCCGCTAGTACTGGTGTTGCTGTCAGCCCCATTGCCACCGCTGTTGCTGCCTTCGCCACTGCCGTTGAAGAACGCTTGGCCAGCTTTTTCCTCGGCTCGATTTTTTCCAGCGCTTCTAGGCGAAGTGGAGGGCGATGCACCGGTAGCTGGCGTGCTGAACTTTTGCATCATCATAGCCTGTTGAAAAAGGAAAGTATTGGTCCCGTTGGCGGCGGAGTGCAGTTCATATGAGATGATAACAGAGTTAGTGGAACTATCCAAAGGATTAACGAAACACAGCCTCACCAAAGACTAAGAAATATTAGTATTAATTCAAAGCACGACAGCATCATAGAGTCAATGTCTTGGTACACATTTAGCCGAACGCACGTAATCCGTCCTACAGGAGTGCTCTAGCTTGTGCCTTCTCAGCTTCACAGTGTATAGACTCCTCTTAGGTCGAGTACATGTAGCTATGGCGCTGATCCTTTAATAATCGACATCTTACCATTCGAGCTGCACTAGTCCCAGCCGATGGCTTCGATTTGCCGGCGACGTTGCCCCGAGGGGGCGTGAGCGCCGACATTTTCACCAACAGTCGTCTCTTGTTTCTTCTTTTTTCTCCTTCATCACGGCGGCTTTTTGCAACGAACCCACGCTTCCTAAACCATTTAGAAATACGATATTCTTCACCATCAACATCAAGAAATCAAGAAATCAAGAAATCGATAGCCAAACAATGCATGTATGTTGACTTCGCTGCTTCGCTAGCAATTCTTGCGCCTGCCTTCTATAATGGCACGCGAGGAAGAGTGGGAAGACAAAGATTGGGGCGATTTCATGTGGGGCAAGGAGACGAAGCCATTCTTAGATTTTGAAGTAGCACCGGGCATTGAACTTCGCATGCATCAAAACCTAGCCGGTACGCCGTTGTGTCGGAAAGACACAAATACATTTTTTCCTTCCAATCTAGCATCAACACTCTTGCTGACATGAATCTAGGCTAGCCCGCTCAGCTAGTCCAACACTATGGGTTTATACGCCACTCGTCTTTGAATCTTGCTCTAGCAATGGTCGCCCGAGCTTTCGCAGCTAGCTTGCTACTGTACTAGAGTGATTACTAAAAGAGCATTCTAACTGCAGGCCTTTTGCACATGTGTTCTTTTCGTGACTAAAAGGTGGCAGTGAATTGTCGCTCGGATCTGCCGAAGGTCTGCACACGACTGTGTGGGAAGCGGCGATTGCGCTGCACTTGTATATTCTGCGAGAAGAGCGCCACTCCCCCGGCTGTTGGCGGGGCAAAAGGGTGCGGATTGAATTTGTTCAATAAAGAACATCCTCTTGAAAGTGACATCCAAAGATCAGCGTTTGCTCGCTTTATCTCTTCATTCTCTCATTTGGGCCTTCACTTTGTGTTCCTCTTCTTATCTTAGGTGTTGGAGTTAGGCGCCGGCACGGGATTAGTGGGTCTCACCTTAGCTGCTTGTGGAGCCACTGTAGTCTTAACCGAGCTCGAAGGTATGCTTGTTGCAGTAGTAGAAATATATCGCAAGTTTTTATCAAGATAATGCCTTTTGTTTTGTTGTGCAAGTCGGTTCTCTCATAATGATGCTGTAAATTAATTCCAATTTATGCGCGTGTATCCATCGACTTGCTGGACCCTTTCAGTGGCGCTTCCTTTGCTGCGGCACAACGTCAACGCTAACGCAGCAACAGTTGCAACTGCAGCAGCTGGCTCGTTATCGTCGTCATCATTGTCATCATCGTCATCACCAACGCCGCCGAAGGCTTGTGCCTTAGAGTGGGGCACTGCAATTGATGTGCGCACTTTGAGCGCGAGTACTGGCAATAATGGAACAAGGAGCGTGGCAGGTGCAGAAATGAAGGAGGAGGCAAAGATAGCGGAAGAGGAATCTTCTCGCACTGATATGCTATCGAACAAAACCCAAACAGACGCTGAAAGACAGCTTGAAAGAGGCCTTTCCTTCGATATAGTCGTGGGTGCAGACATCGTTTACGGAGAAGAACTCTTTCCCATACTTCTGCACGCACTGAATCAGGTGACAGAGAATATACGGAATTAAGGAACACAACTTGTCCTAAAGCTGCGCATTCGTTCATATTGTGCTCGATACAAGAAAACATTTACAGGAGAATTGACAAATTCGACCCTCGATACTAGTTTTTGTGTAGTTTTCTTTTTACTTTAGGTCTTGCTTTTCATTGTCTTTTCATGGTCTGTTCTTCTTTTTTGTCCCTGCAGGTGTGCGATCAGGGCACAGAATTGTTGCTTTGTCGGTTGCAGCGTGGTACTGATCGAGAGAAAATTGAGCGCTTCTATCACGACGGTATGTTTCATATTAGAGCGTTTCAAATTCTACCGCTGGCTAGTCTCATTTACCAGCACAGTTCACGATGCTCTTGAACGAGTGAAAGCAAACACTGCCCCCCTTTCAACGTTTGTCTCTTGGTGCTCTGCATTTCATCTCAGCCCAATTTTATAAACATCACTCATTCTTTCCATTGCACAGGCCTCGTCCGAGAGTTGGGCTTCACGCAGTTTGCGACTATTTTAGTTGGAGGCGCAACTGAAGGGCAAAAAGTGAAAGGGCCAAGCGATGACCAATTCTCCAAAAATTTTGCGACCATGAGTGACCAAAAGCTTCCATTCGAATTGGTTCGCGCTGTGAGAGGAACACTGAAAGCGACGTTTGATCAAACAATTACCGCTTTCGTTCAGGGATCTACCTAGGGAGGTCGCTTTCTGCTGAAGACTTGTGTAACTTAGAACGACTTGACAAATAGCAAGGGTCGAAAGGCTGGGGAATTCCCATCACCTTAAATTGGTGCGAATTACGTCGCCTCCGATGACCTGCTCGTTCTCATTCCTGGTTTTCTTTCTGAGGCCCGCAAATCTATTCCACAAGGCACAAGGGCCATCAGCAGGTCGTTCCCACTCCCGAATCTGCCACTTCCGCCGTTGATCACTTGCTGGCATAGTACGTAAGTAGTACTCTCTGGCGCACTCAGCGACATTCTTTTGGGTATCGGACCCCCCCCCCCGCTAATGTGATACATTTTGATCATCAAGCAAAAATCTCAAAATGATGCTCTTCGCCGTGCTCGCATTCGAGAGCTCCTTGTCACGCAGGTGCCAGGTGCCTAGGACTGGATCCATGTGAACTCAAATCGAGAACTAAAGTGTCTGAGAGATCTTACGGAAAGTCGCTATGAAAGGAGCTATTAGTGTCCTTATCGCAATTTTCTCAGCTGGTAATGTAACCGCCCGAGAACTGTGCAGTCCAGCAAAACGGTTTGGGCGTTGGTTCAAACCCCACAGCGGGACTCCAGCCAACTGAAAATTGTTGTGCACCCAGCCAAGAAAAGTTAGAACTTGCTTGTGGTTAATCACCACGGCACTTGGCGACCGCATTGTGGCTCCCTCAATGAGCCGCACACGCACAACCACGACCCTGGAATTGTCACACCACGGCGATGATGTTGCTGATCACAGCTAGAAATCATCGTCTCGTTGGACTGCACAATTTTTCACGAAATATTCATCCACCTACGCAACTTTAAAAAGCTGAGTGAGCGAGAGCAAAAGGAGTTTATAATAATATTACGTATTGAAACTGGGATTTATAGAACGAAATCATCTTATCAGTCGAAACTTTTGTTGCTGATTAGCTGATTTTGAGACAGGCCCCGAAGTGCCGGAATTAGAAGACTAAGAGGTAGAGAAGAAAAGCAAAGCAGCGCAAACTAGACCTAAGAAGCTAATCAGGCGCACATGCCCGAGTGGCCATGGAAGTGGTAGTAGCGTCTGATTTTCGAGCACTCCTTACAAATTATTATGGGTTAACTTGAACCACTGGGGCAAAAAATAGCTCGGAGAGATACCTCGTATACCTGGGACGTGAAACACAATGGGCACTCAGAAACCGCCGACTTGATCGGGGGTAAGACGCCAGATAGAGCCTTCTGGAACGCACAGATACATGCCACATGTGCAAATACAAATCACCTTTAAGAGCGTGCCGTGTCTGCCCTTATTTTTCTTTACACTGGGGAGTATATTCTCCCCTTTAAAATTCCTTCGACCCGAGTGGGCGCCTTCGTGTGCGAGGGCGCCGACCCAGGTGGAATATACATATTGAAGGGGTGGAGGGCACAACAGGTAAGCATGTTCACGAACTCTTTGCGCGGCCTCTTTACTCTCGTTGCTCTAAAAATGTTCTTTGCTCCTTCACTGAAGATCTCTTCTGCGCTTTCTGCCGTGGCATTCGAGCTCGACTCACCTGAGCAAGAGAGCGGGGAAGATTCAACAACGCCTTGTGGTGTTAAAGGTGCTGTAGGTCCCGGTTCTCGTGCTCAGATCCGTTTGGCTGCGGAGAAAACATAATTTCCACTTCAACGGACAATAACGCATCCAATCTAATCTTGAGTCATTTTTAGAACCTGGGAGCAGCGCACTACAGCCATTCATTGATGCGATGCTTTCTCGAGGGAAGTTCAGTAGAGGGACCTAGAAGGCATGTCGCATGAATCTAGTATTGGGCTCCTGCTTAACTAGTATCTCTCGAATGCGAGCACGGCGAAGAGCATTTTAAAGAATTGTTTTTGAAGAGGGCTAGAAACAGATTGGGCATCGACACGAGACGACACTCACGAGAAAGACGAGCAGCTTCCTTAGAGCCCCATCATACTCTGTGGTCCTGCATTTATTTCAATAAAGCCGTGCCACCATTCTAAACGTGAAGCATTCCCCTTTGCCACCCTCTTGTGCTCGACGACAGTATTCTTTTGTCACCCCATCATTTCAGCACCAGGGGGTAGCTGTGTCACCCCCCTATCTTCGAAAGAGGCACAGCCACCCTCCCAACTTCGAACCAAAATAAATTTGTCACACTCCCATTTACGAACCACGAAATTACCACTCCCCGAATTTTATTCCCAAGCGAATTGTCACCCCCCAATTAAAAAAAAATGTCCCTTTTGCTTAATGATCAAAATATATCACATTAGCGG
>Ga0307930_1002229_pt1 | contig 14878 bp, 17 predicted proteins | sample OrgLakmetageno46_FD_203161 | JGI IMG/M metagenome (GOLD analysis project Ga0307930, IMG submission 203161) | Saline water microbial communities from Organic Lake, Antarctica - #46 | ecosystem: Environmental > Aquatic > Non-marine Saline and Alkaline > Saline | place: Antarctica: Organic Lake... | reverse complement strand
CTATGAGTCTATGTGAGATTATGCGGGATTTGGTTATGCCTCTTTGTTGTTTCGGTTATGCATCCTTTGAGTCTATGTGAGATTATGCGGGATTTGGTTATGCTTCGTTGTTTCGGTTATGTTTCGTTGGGTTTGGTTATGTTTCGTTGGGTTTGGTTATGTTTCGTTTGTCTTTGTTGTTTCGGTTATGTTCTTATAGTTGGTTTTGTATTGTGTATTATATCCATGATACTATATTATATAAAGGATATTGCTTATGATTTGATTTACTTCTATTAATTGAAACCCCCTGTAAGCGTCCACTTATGTTATATATACAAAGAAAGTTCTTTAAGTAGTTATCCAGAACATAAGTACAGCGTACATCAAGATTCTATACTTTTTCGGATAAGATCGCTGCTAAATTTTGATTCAAACCCATTAAAACATCAAGGACGTGCCCGTCGTGCGAAAGTGTATCTCACTGGCCAACAACTGGTGCAAAAATTGAATACTTCTTACATCTCGATGGTCAAAGTTTGTTGATATGCGAGAACGACATGGAGCTCACCAAGAACCAATAGGAAAAATAAGAACGATTATTCCGGAACCTCAGTACGCAACCGAGCTTAAGGCGAGTATCGCCTTAATCGCCGTCGAGGATGCCTCCGTTAATCTTGATGCTGCACCTGGGTGTATAAGCCCCAAAATGCTTTGTGCACATATTAAACCTTGAACATCATCTGCGCAATTCTAGAAATTGAAACCTTTTTGTACGACCAATGGATGAACTGAAATCAGCAATATCAAATCATCGCTAATAAACAGATACTTTCAAAGGGTGCGATCATCATCAGAGCTGAGACTGTCTCTATGGCATAAACGTGGCGGCTGTCGAGTCTATCTCGCAAAAGTTCGACGTAGCAGTTTAGCTGAGCACAAACTAATATCATAATTAGTCCTAGAGTAGGAAAAAGGATCCAGTCAGAAAAGTTCTTTTGAATAGTTCATAGCGCGCAATATGAATATGAATTATACTTTGCACACTCAACTGCCTATTCAACAACAGCAAGTACAATTCGGTTGGAATCTAAGGTCGCTGAAGATAAGATGAATACGAAGTATGTACCAAGGTACCCTTGTATGTACGCTAAGCCTATGTATATCGAGCACTACTCTGGATATCTTATCTTCCTTTTCTTTCCTGCTCAGCTGCAATATCTACTTTCTATCTTTTCAATCATTCCATAACCATGCTATCTTTTCACAAACGCCTTTGTCCTGGATGCTCCATATTATATTGCATTCTTGAATCTTGCGGGTGCTGTACCAACAAGCAAGGTTTAGAAGTTTAGAAGCGTCCTTTTGAAATAGATATTCCAACTACTACTTAGCTAGTAGGTGATTGATGATTGGACTATTCGCTTCGTTTTTCGCGCCCCCCGAGGGGAGGATTGGAGTTAGTTGCTATACAGGGGAAGGGTGCCATTTAGGCGGCATCACAGGAATCCCCTGGCCCGGCTCGGAAGCCGGATTCGGGGTTCATGTAGCTGCCATATGCAGTTTCTTCGCCGTGTTCGCCGCGGTAGTTGCTGCGGTTGGAGTAGACCCGGGGTGTGTTAGAGGTGCCCACCAGGCACCGGCGGTCGAGTAGAAGGCGCACCCATCCGCGGTGGGCTGTCAGGCCCCAGGATCGGTACAGCTGGTTGCGAAAGTAGGACCACGCCGCCTCGGTTTTCTTTGTCCGAGTAGTAGCTACAGTTTTCGTTTGCTTACTCTATCGCGTCGTTTTTCCGATGTAAAATTCTTTCAGATTTAGTTCGGCGGTTGACAAGTGGTGCGTGCTTTGCGAAATGAAACTGCAACATGGCATGCATTTAAGCAGTATTTACATACGCACTACAGCCCTGCTTTGCGAAATGAAACTGTAACATGGCATACATTTAAGCAGTATTTACATACGCACTACAGCCCTGCCATTGGGAAGTATTATATAAAGGAGGGCCAACGGGTAGAGACACAAAGCAATTCAGTTGATACACGAAGAAGAAGAATTCAGGCAAAAATGCCTAAGGGACCATGGAATTCTTAATAATAGTTCCAAGTGGCCTAGTCTTCAACGCCCTGTGAGGGTTCCTCTCCAAAAAAGAGAAGAAATCCCACTCGCAGAAGGGGGGCTCTAATTTATATATTTCTACTGCCCTTGTTTTCTGGGCCATCTAATTCACGTACCTTAGGGCCTGCGCGCCTTCGTCGAATTTAGGAAGTGCGTTGGGAAACCGTTGCGTATTAGGCAACGGCATACAGCAATAGCAATAACAAAAATGGCGGAATGGTGAGGCGTTCACAGTTTCCAAGAATAAGGACACTCATCGCTCATCATCAAAAGCCAGAAGATATGCCTCAGACTTCGCTACGTGAGTACGTTTTAAGTGCGCATCACAACGATCACCCTTAACACTCGTTTAATCCTAGTTATCATATTGCTCTTCGACTGGCGCAGCTTCGTATGCTTCCCAACAGGGGGCACAATATACGTCACCAGGGTTGTCAACATCGGGCTCAAGCCGTTCCACACTGCCACAAGTAGTGCATCTCTGCCCTGCTGCTGCAAATGAGCTGGAAGGCAGTGGCCCTGGCACGTGAAGAGGTGCTGCCATAGAACTATAACCTGTAAACTTCGACGGGGCACCAACGTGGCTACTGCCACAGGTTGATGATTGGTTGCGTTGGTAGGAACTTTGCAGTTCATGTAGCTGTCGCTGGAATGTTTCTCGTTGCTGTTGGGGCTGCTGATGTTGTAGGCTTCGTTGGTATCGCGGGTGTTCCTGTGGCGGTTGAATAAAGGAGTCTGTCGACAGCAGTTGGCTTTCGTCTAACGGCACTGAAGCTTTATGAGGTCCTGGTTGGGGGAGCCAATCTGGAGATGCTTGTGACGCCATCCCCATACTTGGACCCACTATAGGAAAGCCACTACCACCTAGGCCTCCACTACGGCCATCATGCAACAACCTACTATCTCCACCTAAATTTGCTCCACCAACTTCACTGCTGTCATTGGGCCATTCACTGCGTGGATTTTCAAAAGCTTCGCGATTGCCACCGCTATACTTATCATGGCCCTGGTGCGGCAAAGCACACCCAACGCTCGCTGGGTTGAGTGCTCCAGGAACTCCGCTGTTCGCACTGCTACGACTATTGCTGCTTCTGTTGCTGCCGATGCTGCCAACAGCTATGCTATTGTCACCCATGCTCAATTGGTTCATGCCAGCTGCAACTTCCTCAGCAGATCCATGGACAGCTGTTCCATCAGTACCACTGTTGCCAACTCCAGAGTTGACGCCTCGATCGCGTCCAGCACTGGTGTTGGTAGTCGCAGGACTACTAGTGGCAGGTTTCGGCTGAGGAACAGAGTAGTTCTCGGGTAATTTCAGGCGTAAAGCTGCAAGCACAGCTTCGACACCAGCGCTTATCGTGCCTCCTCGAATACCACGCTGCCGAAATGGAGAGAAAAGACGCTCAATTGGGCCATTGAATATACATAGAATATCATATCTGCTATAATTCATGATAGCATCGAATCCACAAGCGCTTCACGACCCTTCTTGCGAGAAATGAAGCACATCTGCAACAAATTGAGCACCAAAAGCTCGTGCAGAAGTACCTGAGGGTTGCCGTGCAGCGTTAGTACATTCAAGCTCGTCAAAAGCCCTACTTCGGGCGGAATCTGTAGAGTTTAAGCATGTCCAAAAACAGAGACAAACGAAAGCTCGTAATTTAGAGTAAAGATACGAAGTAAAATGTATCTGTAAATCATTACGGAAAGATAATGAATGAGAAGTGAAAGATGTGGAACATCTACTAAACAGTGCACTCGAGTTCTTAATCGTACCTCGCGCAGGTCATTGTCTGAAAGGTCTAAATTGCGAAGGAGTGTGCAGTTCACCAATTCCGATGGCACTTTCCCCAACTTATTCAGTTTGTTGCCACTCAAGTCCAAATACCCAAGCATTTGCAAAGCACCCCATCCAAGACTTGTATTGACACTGACACTGTCACTAGTAGTGTGTACAAAATCAGCAAGGGGGCGAGCCACACCAGTCCCCTCCTTCAGACGGCTGTGTCTCTCTTCAATTTTGCCATTTGAAGAACCACAAGGCAGATTCGTCAAGGAATTATAGCCCAAAAGAAGAGTTTGAAGCTCCGTCAAACGAAACATAGACTGCGGCAACTCAGCCAAACCATTGCGGCGAAGATCTAGATGCTTCAACTTGCTAATACTACTTCCAGCGCCCCTAACAATGCCGTCCAAAGCTGCGGCTGTTGATTGAGTTCCAATATGTGGGTTTCTTGAAATCCGCGGAGCCGCGGATGAACCAGAATGAGTAGGACTTAAGCTGTGAAAGGCAGCGTTGAGCGCTGACGCCGCAAGTCGATTGCCAGAAGCATCAAAAAAAGTGAGGCACGGAAGTACTGGGCTGCTGATTGAGCTATTGATGCTGAGAGAAGGCGTTATCCATAAAGCCTCTAAGCGATTGTCTGCAACAATGAGCTCCTGTTTACGATGAATGTATGCAAACATGGAGGAAATAAATGTGTATACGTGAAGGAACACAATAAGAAATCACTTCAGAGTTTGGAAAAGGTCAGCACATAGAAGAGAGACATATCAAAAGCCTTCACTTGGTTGTTTTCGCGCAAAATCAAAGGAATGAGAAATAGAGACAACTCAATCATTGTAAAATACTACCTCCACATTTTTTCTACGATGTGTTCACACCTTCAGGGCTGGGCAGCGCATAGGAAGAGAGGTTGGTAAAGAAGGGCTTGTGTAATTGCCGCTCAAATTCAATTTCGTCAAACAACCAGCTGCTGGCCTTTTAAAGTACACATACAAACGCACAGAAACAAAGATGGTTGTTATCGTGCAAGTGTTTAAACTTGAAAATTGCTAAAACCTACATAACGTCTAGAGCATTTGATCTTAATTTGACGACAACTTCATCTTACGGCGTCCAAGACCACTGTAATGTACAGATAATAATACACCCAATTCATTACATCCATTCCTCTGCCATTTATTTCTTGCTCTAATTTATTATATTGTTGGTGTACCTCACTCGATCCCAAGCATCGTCATCCCAATGGCCTCCGACGTCACCACTCATCAAAGTGTCCAGCAACGCGAGGGCAGAATCAACACTGTCAGGCCCATTGAACGGACCATTCGCACTACTACTACCACCACCACCACTGCTGCTGCTGATGCTGCCAGGCCTAGAGCTAAACCGATTTGATCCAGCGCTGTTTGGGCGAGGCAACAGCCCGGTCACAGCACCACTGTCACTGCTTCCTGTGGTCATCTTGCGTGCCCATTGGCTGAGGTCAAGCTGTTTGGAGGCTGCCGCGTCCCGTAACGCGAGTATGAGTGCTGGTGAGCCCCCATTAGTTGTAGGGTCGTCTGCAGAGGAACGAGAATTACAAAGGAAAATAAAAAGTGTCGAGAGTTTACGAGGACGTGAACTCTGTTCAATGACATTGATAAATACTTCAAACTCCCCTTCATCTGTTACTGCTGCTAGTGTGTAGAAAAAAGTACGATGAACAATAAGAACAGATATATAAAGAGCGCAAGGCAACAATAGTATTGAGAATGGTTCATGAACTATATCACTCAGTTAAGATAAAGCCTTACTTGTTTCCGTTGACACACCAGCGCCATCCGGAGCACCACTGTCCCTGGCCACCAAATGAGACGGCAAAACAGGGTGCGGGGGGCCTCGCGTCCGGAGAAACGCTTTCAACGCACTCACAGGGCCGTCCAACAAGCCTCGCCGCACGCGCCTAGTGCGAGAAAGTAAAGAGGAATGCAAAGGGCACAAGACAACAGTCATTAAAACGAAGCTTAGATTAGTATCGCAGAAAATAATAATGTTCTATGAACTACGAGCAGAGCAACAGTTCAACCCTTTCACAGATGAGTCCACATTATATTCCCTGTTGTCAAGTTCATGTACTCATCACATGTGCGGCATCTTCGTCATACGCTGCTCTCAATATTGTTGCAAAAAAATATTACAACTCCCTCCATACCGCATGGGGTTGCCTTGGCACGGGATCTTGCTGAGGGCCGGGAGCCAGCCTAAATTGGGGGGCAAATCGCCGAGATCATTGGCCGACACGTCTATTGTGTGCAAGTGGCTCAAGCCTCCCAACTCCTCGGGCAAAGCCACTAAGCCACACGAGGCTAAGTGCACCTCAGCAATGGACGACGCTGCTATGGCGGAGGCTCCTCGAGCTGCTTCAACATTTGAAGGCCCAAAAAGCACCACGCTGCTGCTGCTGCTGCTGCTGCAATTTCCACCGAGTGGGTTGAATGAAAGGAAGAGTTGAGCGAGAGAGCTAGGCAAGTCAAGCACGAGGGGCGCTTGAAGAGAATTTTCTCGTAAATCAAGCACTTTTAATGCTTTGCAACCACTGAATTGAGGCACGGATATGGTAGCTGCTCCACCTCTCACTGCTGGTGGTGGTACTACTAGTGATTGTGCTACGCCGAGTCGATTGTGGGGTGCGAGAAGTTGAGCCAGGAAAGTGGCATGTGACAAGCTCAAGGGTAGAGTTGCGAGAGCGTTGTGGCCGCAATCCAACATCTATTATGATAGTGCAAGGTTTTCAAAGACACATGCAAAGGTTTTGAGCGAAAGTGAGGAGCCACTCTCGGACTGAAGAATTCCACGCCTACACGCTTTGAACTCATCTGCTTTTTAAATGACAAAAAGAAACCGCCAAAAAGCCATTCTCTGTTCATACTGCTACTGGACCACCTGAAGGGAGGGCAAATAACCAATCTCGTCTGGCAAGTGTGACAGTTGGTTGTTCGACACGTGGACTGTCGCCAAGCGAGGCAGGAAAGTGCCGCTGTTCGTGCAGAGTTGATTGAAGCTGGGCAGACTTCTTAAGCGATTGTGGCTCGCACACAATTCCACCAATGCCTGCAACTCCCTGTGTTTTCAGACAAGGCAAGGAATCATGCACGATGAAAAGGAACATTTGAATGATTCAAGTTGATGCATACACAAAGAGAGATTCTTGAACAAGAAGGACTCGGAAAATTGAAAGTGAGCTGATGAAGCTGTTGTGCCCTAAATTCTGTATTCTGCCTTGAGTTCTTTAAATAATACGTACTCTAGAGGCGGCAGCATTTCCAGCTGATTATGTGACACGTCCAAAACAACCAGCTGAGTCAGTTGCGTGACACTCAACGGCAAAGCGCGTAAAAGGTTGTTGCGCGCGACTAATTTCACAAGGTGAGGTAGGCCAGTGTCGACATCGCCAATTTCCTTTGATATACATACACATATAGAAGAATTAGTAGAGTAGTGTAAAGTAAGGTGAATCGAAAAGGAAATGGTCGTATACACGCAGGACTGCACGCTTAACAAGGAAAGAGAACTGCCCGTAAAACTTGGAGCCGGAAGCATTCGAGCATACGCAGAGTTCATGAAGCAGCTTAATAAAATAAAAGAAATAAAATAGCAAATTCTAGCCGATCGCCCTTATAATAGCTAGCAACTAGCAGCTAGTGATCTGTATGCGAGATATATCAGGACACCTCTGGGAGCGTTTCAAGCACGTTGAGGCTCACGTCGAGTGCTCGAAGGTCCACATTGTCCCAGAAACGCTCGTCCGTGTTACCTCCGAAACCAACATTACCACTCGCTCCGTCGCCGTTTCGCGTAGTGGCGTCGTGTAATCGGCACACCTCTGGAGGTAACGACGGGCCGAGGCCACGGTTACTAAGGTTCAAAGTGCCACTCGCTCGCGCAGACGCCAACACGCGGCTCAATCCTCCAGCTCCATTGTTTGTATGCTCAACACCACTAGTAGGTTGTGACTCGCCACGCTGGTGCTGCCAGTATGCGCGAAAGGACGCCGACATTTCAGAATGCTAAGCTCTGCATCGCATGTAAGCATGTTCAGATGTTCAGGTGGTTTCAAAAAGAATATTACAGAAGACGATAAGACAAAAAGAGGTGTTTTCAGGAGTTTCGTTGTTTTCTCTTTCGTTGTTTCCCGTCATGAACAAAAAATCGGCTGGCGAGAAACTTTCTCGCATTTTCCTTAGAGGTGTGACAAGAGTTGAGTCCAGCCCGTTCTTAGAATGACATGACCTCAATCGCGCCCTTTCAGTATTTTGTCAGCTCTTTGTTTGATAAAAGAAAGTGTAAATCTATCCATAGTTCCTTTTCATGATGGATTTGCTTCGCTCCGTCTCATGTGCCGGAACGGCAGCTGTGATTACCGTGACTATCGTACATCCAATAGATACGGTCGGAAATTAAGCCTGTGCATAGTTATAGATGTGTGCAAGTAGATTTCTCCTACATAATGTTGAATTTATCTGCACCGATTCAGGTAAAAACGCGATTACAAGTTTCAGGTACTAAAGGCGCACGCAACTACCGTGAGGTAAGGTACTAGTGCCCTGCTGGTTTTCTTCTGTAAATTATCTTCTCTATGCTCCCTTGCTAGATCTTCATTCTTGCATAAGCAGCACCTTATTTTTTTATATTTATAATATGACTACGGTTAGATGGGAGCAATCAAGACTGTCACAACGATCTCTACGGACGAAGGTGTCCTTGCATTTTGGAAAGGAATTCCAGCTGCATGGCTTCGTGAAGCGTCGTACACTGCAATTCGCCTTGGTCTTTACAAACCAATCGTTGACAGCACAGGTGCCACTGGATTCTTGGGAAAATGCAGCGCTGGATGCGTTGCTGGTGGGATTGGGTCAGTTGTTGGCAACCCTTTTGATGTGCTGAAAACAAAGATGATGGCTTCAGAAGGTACTGCTGAGCCCATAATCAAGGTCGCGGAGCGAATCAAAGATTCCCAAGGCATGGGCGGCTTTTACCGTGGTATGAATGTACTGAATGTGCTACAAAGGAAAAAAATATATATCTCAAGGCATAGAAATATGCCGCACAAATATCGGAAGAATTCCATTTTCTTTTCTTCACGTTTTTATCTTGTTAGGCATTGATGCGAACATTGTGCGAGCGATGGTGAACAACGGCACAAAGGTGTCGGTTGAGTAATCTCATCTATATCAATTACGCGCATTTGATTCTTATTGCACACATTTAACGATTTGCCCATTACATTTGTTAACACTTCTGTCCAGTTGGCGGTTTACGACTCGTCCAAACAGTGGGTTGCATCGACCGGCAACATCCCAAAGGAGAGCTCATTGACTATCATATCGTCGGCCATCATCGCTGGATTTTTCACGGCGGCAACTGCGGCGCCTTTTGATTTGGTTCGTGCCCTCGAAAAAACTAATATTTTCTTTGGCGCCTTCAAAAGTTCTATTTTTATTTCATCCATAGGTGAGAACTCGGTTGATGAACCAACCGATGGACGGCCCCAGGATGTACAACTCCTTATCAGATTGCTTTGTGAAGGTATGAATAGGACTAAGTGCCGGAAGAGTTAGGAGTTTTTCAAGTGACGAATAAGCACTTTCAGAGGGTATGATACTAACTCGCAATGTGTTTCAACAGGTCATTCGAGCACAAGGGGTCTTCTCTCTTTGGTCCGGATTCATTCCAATGTGGAGTCGAATAGCGCCTGGATCTGTTCTCCAACTATTTCTTTATGAAAAGATTATGGCGTTGACGGGCGGAAAAGCCATTTGAGGAAGAAGAGACAAAATGGATTGTAACGTAGATTTCAAAATGGATTGTAACGTAGATTTCCCGTATACATTCATGTAAATATTGCTATATACAAGCAAAAGCAAAAAATTGACCAAAAATACGTCCAGTGATTCGCTTCTTTATACATTTATACTCCCATAGCGCTATATCGCCATTGCCTTGGTGGCAGCAGGAGTACAGTATAAGGCACAACAAGAATGATACATCGCGCGCAGCTAATTAATACGACTAAAAGGATTGAGATCATGTGCGAAATCGGTACGGGATATGGCACACTTCCATTGGCCAATGCACTTATACGTATAGTCTTATATTTCATAAAATTCATACATCAGAAGTAAACCCACGCGGCCTGGCGGATGTATCCATCGAAGTGGCATAAAGCACCAGAACGCCAGCGCTGTATTGCCAGTGCCTCTTTTTGACTAATACTAGTGACTACTGGGGCGTTAAGCAGTCGCGGAATCGGGTTTGGCCCACATGCTCTCCCCGCTGGCCTCGTTGAACCAGTAAGGCACTCCACTCGACTCGTCTATGAATTTGGCCCACGCACTTCCACTTTCCGTAGTCCTTGCAGAGCTGCTGCCGTCGCGGTTCTCCGTTTTGCTCACTGTAGACGTGGCCACGGTACCTACCGTGGCGCTCGCGCGCTCCGAACCCGGAGGCGAAGAGGACGCAGTGGCTTGCCTAGGCTCAATCACGGATGAAGGTGATTCGTCCCTTGCCTCGTTGTCATCCGTCCATGGAAAGGCGTTCTTGCCCAGCTCGCTGACCGCTACCGCAGGAGCTGCACCCATGGTTGGTGCGCTTGTGCCTGCAGGTGGCTCGACACCTACCCTAGCGATCAACGGTCCCTTGGCCTCATTGGCTTTCGCTGCGCCATTCATGACACTGCCTTCGCGCTTGGCGTCTTCTTCCTCCTCCTCCTCCTCCTCTTCATCATCCTCGGACGAATCTGCGTTGCTGCGCGTCAAACTAACACCTCGAGAAGTGCTCTGCTCTCCTCCTCCTGCGCCACTGCCACCGCGCGTGTCTGGCCGTCCACGAGTGGTTGCTGGCAGTGGTGCTGAACCAGGAGGCGTAGCGGAGCGTGCACGCGCGCTCTTCCCACTGCTACTGCCACCACCATCGTCGCTTTCGCTATCGCTGGAAATGAGGTCGCTCACATCGCCGCTGCCTCGGCCGAGAGGATGATGGTGCGACCCAGGAGGCCCCTTACCAGTGGCAGCTGCATGCATGGCTGCGTTGTTGCCTAAGCGGCCTAGAGCAGCAGCTGCAGCCTCCTGGGCAGCGGCTTTCGATCCTGGCGAATAGTCTTGAAGTCCTGCGGCAGCAGCTCCGGTTGCGCGGCTAACCCGCTCCAAACTGGTGTTCCTGGTGCGAGGCGGAGAGAGAGGAGGCGACGAGCGAGCATTGAGAAGTGAGCCGCTGCCAGCACCACTGCTGCTGTCACTATTGTTGCCGAAATTGCTGCCGTTGGGATGATGTTGATTGCCTTTTGGGAGGAGGCGCGGCGATGAAAGAGGAAGAGGCGCCACACTTTTTCCTTCTCCATTAACGTCGTCGTCGTCATCTTCGTCGTCACTTGAAATGAGGTCGCTCACATCGCCTTCACCGCGACCGTAACGCCGAGAGAAGCTTTCAACACCGCCGCCGCCATTGCTGCCGTTGCTGCTCGAACGATTGAAGCTAAGGGTGGGGGAAAGGGGTGGGAGAGGGCTCGGGCGCCGCTCGTGCGAGGTGTGCCGGCGGTGAGAAGGTTCATCCCCACTCAAGCTGCTAAGTGACGACACGGAGCGACCGCGCAAGATGTCTGGCTGGTGACTACCGCCGCTGGTAGCGCCGCCACTGCCACTGACACCACCATAAGACGAAAGAGGTGGCGGCGGTAAGCTACTGCGCCGCTGTTGTTGTGGTTGTGGCGCGCCTCCTCCAGCTCCCAAGTGCGGTTGTTGTTGCTGGGCAGCCGATATTTGCTCCCCCAAATCACGGTAAAACCCCGAGGCTGCATGATGGGCTGAGCTGTCGCTGCCGTCGCCGTTGCCGTCCTCAAAGCCCGAGTGGCTATTGTCGCCGTCGCTGTCGCTCGAAATCAAGTGGCTCACGTCGCCATCACCACGGCCGCCGGAGAGCCGCCGCTCCATCAGGCCACCAGCTGACGACGACGACGACGAGCCAGGAGGGGTGCCTCCTTCTCCTCGAGCACCCATGCTTGGGCTAGGGTGGCGGCGGCGGTGCAACTGTCTCGCGATGTCAGCTTCCGTCCGGCTCATGCTACTATTGCCACCGCCACCGTTGCCGCTGCCGGGCCTTGATCCACTCCAACCAGAGGAAGCAGCTGCCGCCGATGCCCGCTGAGCAAGCGCCCACTCCAGCGCTTGTGCCTCAGTGGCCGCCGCTCGTCGCGCAAACTCAACTTCAACTTGCACATTACCCGCCACGGCGTGCCCTCGTTCGAACCCGCTCATCGTCATCATCATCGGCCCTGGGCTGCTCCCTGGAGGAGGAGGCGACGGCCTGCCACCAAGGTTGGGCGGTGGCGGCGACATTTCGTAAGCACCGTTCCAGTTGGGAGGTGGCGGTGGAGGCGAGCTAGCGAATCGACCAATAAGACCGCCACCACTTCCTCCGACGACACCCTCGGCGCCTCTGTGCGTGCCACTGTAAGGCGTGAGCCCCACCGGAAGCGGTGGTTTCGCTGCTGTGGCAGCCATCTGTTGCTGAGCGCGCTGTGCAGCCGCCGCATTCGCTGCTGCTGACGCTGCTGCGGCGAGATCTTCGCTGAAGTGCCTTCCGCCATTGGTACTGCCAGGACCGGGAGTTGAGATTGGGAGCGCAGCAGGTGGAAACTGCGAAGTGGTGCTGCCTGGATGAAGAGAAGGAGGAGGCTGGTGGTGGTCAGGAAAATCACGATGCTCGCTGTCCTCGAAGTTGATGCTGCTTTCACCTGCGTGCAAAGGCGTTGCATGACTGTGGTTGTAGCCAGCTCCGTGCTGAGTCTTGTAAGACGCGCGGTAGTCCGCCGCAATGCTGGTAGCATACTTGGCCCGCTGGTTCAACCGTTGTTCGAGCTGCACACGGGCCATTTCATCGTGCTCCATTTCCAGGGCTAAGCGGTGCAGCATCGCCACCACTTGGGGGTGATTCTCAGCGTCCAGCAGCTCGGACATGAGCAGCACCGCTACGGTGCCGACTACTGTAGCGGCGGCCAAAAAGGGCGTCGACTGCAAAACCTTGAGGAAGTAATGCGCGTCCTGCACCGGGCGAATACAACTGCCACCCAGGACGGCATTGAACCGTAAACCCGCGACAAACACGCTCATAAGCCACCAGGCGCCAAAAGTGGGGGCAAACAAGCGCGCCCGCAGCAGGCGGCACCGCAAGTGTGCTGGTCCATCGCCAAACCCCGCGCGCTGCGTGCCCGCTGCTACTGCTGCCCCCGACGCTACACAGCTCGGGCAACTGCTAGGAGCGCCGTGGCAGCGCCAGAGCTGGCGATGGAGCGCTAGTGCACACACGCCGCATACGCCGCTCAGTTCCCATGCAGCGCGCAGCATGGACACCAGAAAATTGGACCGCGGTGGCGCCGCAGACTCGCTCCCTGGTGAAAACACGAACCAAAGGAAACCACATGAGGAGATAATCAAAGCACAGGTGAAAGATCAGGACTCAATATTATGTCAACCTACAATCAAGAACACGCTCGAGAGAATACCCCAGTCTAATAAACCTAATCAGGAGTGAGCTCGCATTATGACATAAGTGCAGTCGTGTCAGTGGAATGCATCATTGTGTCCCAATCAACGGTCCTCCATATCTTACCGAGCGCGGCAAAGCCATATCGCAGCAAAGCCTCCGACTTGGCCGGCCCAACGACGTGCTCTTCGAGGAAATGCCCGCCCACAAGCACCAGAAAGGCCATGACTAAGGAGTGCGTAAATTGCGCCAAACTGAGCTCTCGTCGTCGCATCGCTTGCAAGCTCCACCACAGCCCTGCGAGAACTGCCAACGCCAGCACTCCGCTCAAATCTTCCAAATGCACGCGGCCTCGAATTCCGTTACCGTGCGCCGCGCCACGCCCACCATCATATGGAGCTAGCGCGAGGCTTGGCGAACCAACTAAAGCATGATTCATGGCAGCTTGCTGGTCCATTGGAGATGAATTACCGTCCTCTGATCCACGACGAGGGAAACGGAGAGGCGAGAGGTCCGCAAATCAAACCAACAACGCACGAGGTCGTTTGCAGCAACGTATCAAGATGATACTTCGCTTGGCAATAATATTGCGACTTAGAGTAAGTGCTCGCGCGCTCTTGAGCTCAGCCTAGCTAGGAGTCCAAGCCCAGCACCACACACAACCACACAACTCTAACCGTGCATACCGTTGAACTGAAAAAGGGAGAGCCCTCCGCTCCATCATCGTCCGTCGTCCGTCGTCTGTCTTCGTACCAATTCATTCGGGTTGTGGCTTTTCTCGACTCTCGAGACTCGACCCTCCCAAGTGGGGGTGACATCGAAGCAAACGGCTAAGACAAGAGCTACGGAGATGCAAACCTCATGGGCAGCTTACTCTGCTAATTACCAAATTCTAACATTAGACAGAAAAACAAGGCACTGCTTCCTTTTGAAATGCCACGGGCATTAGGGCCGACTATCATAGGGCCGACTAACCCCTCGAACAAAATGATGCCTATCGCATAGAGAAATGGCGATATATTTGCGTGCACTATCCAGGTGCACGTCAAAAATCAAGAGGCAGGTTGGGACTCAGGATTCTTCAAGAATTTCACTTCCACGGCAACTCCTTCGCTGCGGATTTCTGGAAGCAAATGGTGCATTGAGCTAAGAAATAATGGGTTAGACTTGTTCTGGAGGATTCATTAAAATAAACTTTAATGCCATTTGTTTTTGTTTCTTTGCGATCCGGGAGTATTACCTAATCTAATCTAATATAATCTAAACTAATGGGCACTGCGGCCTCCGTGTCGTCTGCCTCATTTGCCGCTGTCGTAGTCCAGCTACGGGACGATAACAATGTTATCGTCCCGTATTGGAGTGGGTATGACTTTGGACTTGGAGGAGAGGAATTCGGTTCAGGATGAGGGTGAAAACCCCCCACCAAACTCGGATACATGTGAGTCTGAGCCTGAACACAATCGAATCTTTGTTCGACCTCG
>Ga0307930_1002225_pt1 | contig 14886 bp, 17 predicted proteins | sample OrgLakmetageno46_FD_203161 | JGI IMG/M metagenome (GOLD analysis project Ga0307930, IMG submission 203161) | Saline water microbial communities from Organic Lake, Antarctica - #46 | ecosystem: Environmental > Aquatic > Non-marine Saline and Alkaline > Saline | place: Antarctica: Organic Lake... | reverse complement strand
CCCATTTTTGGAAATAAACGGTCAGTACAGGGTTTTTTTTTTTTTTTTTTTTTTTTTAACTCCAAACTTATAACTCACCTCCTTCTTATTATTTATTAATTCCATTAACCATTAACACCAAAGCCCAAAGCCAATTCGAAAATTCCCATCTATACACATACACGTTCACATACCCTTCACATGTATAAAGCGCCCTAGAGCGGCGTGCCGTGTTCGTGAGGTGCTGGGATGTCATCAGTGTCGTCTTGCACTCCGCTACTATCGCCAACATCAACTCCAGCCGCCATGCAGTGCTCGTACTTGAAGGTATCGTAGACGTACGGTATATTGGGGTTGGTAGGACTCAGCCAATCGTAGAGCTCCTGGTTGGTAGTCCCTTTCCCGAGCTTTTTGCTCACTGCGGAGAGGTCAAAGGGTAGCTTATCATTGGCCTTGTGCCCTGAGCAGGTGCCTTTAGTGCAGACGGGCACTGAAGTGGGGTCCGAAGCGCTCACGCTGCTCCAATCGCAGACCACGCCAATGTCGCTGTCGCTGTCCATGTGCGAGTAGCCCCAGGTCTCGTCGAAAGGCATCGTGACGTTGTCCTTCGCAGACGCCACTGCTTTGAGGCGACGGTATTGCAGGAGCCGCTCCGAGGTCGTGTGAAGCACCCAAAACAAGGGGTCATAGGGAGCTGAGCTGGAGTACATCTCACCGACCTGGCCTGGGTTGCAGAGCTTGGTGAGCAAGTCCTCCCAAACTTCCTCCTCTTGGGCTTCGGTGTGGTCGCCTGCCAAGTGAAACTTCCCTTCGTCCGAGTCGTAGACAATTTCCCCTTGAGAGCTCGCAGCCATCCAGTGCATGGCGCCGCTCTTGGCGGTCAGGACCTCGTAGGCGCCTCCGCTGGCTTTCACCAGTGCCGAAGGGCAGGCGCAGGTGCCGCCAGCGTCGACCTCAGAGGCCGTGCTCGGGCACTTGGCGTAGCCCCGGCGCCACAAATCCTTGAAGAGCAGCAAGTGTGCGGGCCCAATGAGCCGGGACGCGCGCTCACCAAGGTTGACGTCCCATTGTCCGCCAATCAGCACGTGGATCGGGCCGTGGGTTTGTCCGTTGAGGCACACGTTCATGTCCGCTAAGGACGTCGAGTCGAAGCACGACTTCACGGCAGAGCAGGAGGGGAGGTCCCCGCCGAAGTACGAATCGCCCACCACCTTGTTGAACCGAGTCACGTACGGGCTGTCGTTGAGGTTCCAGGGAGACCGCAGCATGCCATAGGCGTTGGTAACGGGGGACATCCCGGTGGCGTCAGTGTTGATCGCTAAATCCGCCCAGCGGCCTTCCGTGACATGGTGGCTCTTGAACAGCTTGTCCCCGCTGTTGCCGAACCAGTCTTCGCTGAAGATTTTGGACGTCCTCCAATCGCTGCCGAGCTCTGCGGAGTCAATGGTGTACTCCCAGTAAGGGATGGTCACTGCGGGGTTCACCGCTTGAAGCGAGGCCTCCATGAGGAGAGTGAAGCCGAGGTGGTGCGTCATGATCCCCTGTAAGAAAAGAGAAACAGAAAAGAAAAGATGCATTAAGAGACGGAGAGCACAGAAGCTAAGAAACGAGAATTGGTGTGAAAAGAATGTCAGGAGTATAAAATTAGCAGGCTTCGTGGTCTCGCAAACACCGAAGGGATGGCATTGGGCTCCTGGGGGGTGCAGCAGACTGTCGGCAGAGCATCGAAAGCTTCTAGAAATCAACAGTCAAATTCCATCTGTTCAAGTTCACATGTAGTCAACTTCTGTGTTTTCTATGCTCCTACCGCGTCGTCGTGCCAGTGGTCGCATTCGGGGGCGCCCGCGCCTTCCAAGTGAATCGCCACTAAATCATCAATCCCAATGAAGTTCTCGCCGTAGGTTTCCTGTCCCGCGGCTGTGGATAAGGTGTACACCTTCTTCAAAGCATTGAAGAAAGCGTCTCGGTCACCACCGGTCATGGTCCGGAGCTCTCGCTTCACGTACTTCACCACTACGGATTCAGTAGTGGTGTGGGTCGGGTCTCCATCGCCATCCAACCGCTCCAGAAGCACCGAATGCGTGCCCACTTCCTCAAAGGTGTGGTCCACCTGGTAGCCCTCGTGCACTTGCGCAGCTTTGCCAGAGGGCGGCGCGATCGTCCACCGGTAGCTGTAGCTGAAGTGCGGGCTAGACGTTTCGTAGTCTCCCTTGGTTGGCTCCACCACCTAAACGCACGAGCATACGCAAATGAGAAGGAACTATGTGCATCCGTGTGCGTTTGAGAGAGTTCACACAGTTGTTAAAGCCCGTAGCGCAAATATCTTTAACGTGCAGAAGCCATGGCCTGCCCTAACAACTAAGCACGCGTGCAATGAATAACTCACGTCGAGGCCGGTTTTCTTGTATGGCTCTGCGAAGAAAGCCATCCCTGGGTAATGCCCGCCCCCCGGCAAGTCAGAGCCGTATTCATTGGTCGAGGTGAAGGTGAAGGTGTCCTCTGCTAGAAGAGCATTTTGCTTGGGCACTACGGTCACTGAGGCTCGCCCCAGCAAGCCCACGCCGAACACGGTCACGAAAGCACCGAGGGTGTACAAACGGCGCCTCCGTGAATTGTCAGGCGGTGCGACAGGAGGAGTGAACGCGGTTCGGCCGAGCAGAGATTTCGACTCAGAAGGTAACAGGAGCGGCGGCTCTTCTTCGTCGTCCATTGTGATAAGTATACAACGTCACGAAGAGCAGGCGTGTGCGATGAGCCCTTGTGCGCTTGTGCTCTCTCCGCTCCTTGACTTGTTGAGCAACAAGCAGGTGACCCGTAAGAGTCTGATTTGAGAGCCGTTGCACACAAAGTTATAACTTTACAGGGGTGTTTCAGTTGTAACAAACAGTGCCGGTCTTTCGTTAGTGAATAGGAATGGAACGGAACCGAAAGGAAAGTTCGGTTTTGCTACACTAACGTATCGAACTGAAAGAAAAGTTCGTTTCCAGCCGAATTAACGAACCCGCAGCGAAAGAAAAGTTCGGTTCCATGGAATTAACGAAATAGAAAAGAACCCAGAAAGGAACCGAGCTGCTGTTTTGAAAACCGCGGGTTTCACTAATACGATTGCGGAAATCCATTTGGAGCCGATTTGTGTTTATTGTTTTTCTAATTGCCAGGACCCCACAGAAGAAAGTTTTCAGTATTCCAAGTGAATTTGTGCTTTAATGCCGAATTTAACTCGGAGAAGGAGTTCCACCCTTAACGAACGGAACCGAACGAAAGATTCGGCTACTTATTTCTTAACGAACGGAACGGAACTAAAAGTTCCGCTACAAAAAGTTAGTGAACCAACCCGGAACCGAAGGGAAAGTTCGTTAATTCTTCGGTTCCCTAAAAGTTCCCGGAACTGCACTAACGAAAGACCGGTACTGGTAACAAATAATCTGCATATTTCGCATTTCGCGCCGCGGAGGGCAGCTGGTGGCGTGCGCGAAGGGAAGGTGTTAGTACAGAGATCACGAATATGGGAGCTATTCAATAGATGTAATTCTGAATTAAGGCTTGGTACAACGCGGTTACCAAGGCGAACCCGCTTGTCTATACCGATCTCTTGAGTTCAAAACGCAGAACGCAGAACGGCCTCTTTGCCTAGATGCCTGCTGCTACTGCTCCATGCTACTGCCCACTCCGACTTGGATGCGAATTACGAATTACGAGACGTACCGAAGCGCTTTTCGGAGACGCGATGTTAAGGCACGGGCCGTATTTATCGGACCGCATCCAAGATTTCGGACCTGAATCAATGAAGGCACGGAGATTTTGATTTTGGATGAATTCGCGTTTCGGACAGCATCCGAAATTCGCACCCAACACGTCAACACCAACACCAACACCCATCACCCATCACGTTAGCACGTAGCACTCCGAAGCTACAAAGTCGCAAACGGCAAAGCCAAGAACCGCAAGAACTGAACAAGTAAACAGCCAAACACAAGCACAGAACACCTGAACACCGGAATCCGAGTTACAAGCCGCCTTTTGCCTTTTCGCTATCGAACTGTTACGAAGTAGGCTACGCCACGCTTCACTTCTTTTCCGCTTTCCGTGAAGTCGATTTTTATAACCACGAAAACCCACGAGACTGCGAGGTTATCCTTTGGCGACTTTATAAATTACCGGATCTTCTGCTGAGCAAGAGTGGGTAAAAAGTAAAAAGTAAAAACCCGGAATAAACGCGGTTTTCTTGGTTACTATAATGAATACAGGATCCAGATGCAGGTCATAGACTGCGCAAGAGTACAAGAACAAGAATGTGTTATGTATTATCACCCCGCCAGCTCGAACCCACAATCCCTGGTACTTGAAGTTCACTGCGTCTGGCTTGGGTCTATTGCCACACGCATAATTATTTTTAAAAGTCCTTGGTGATTTCATCCTTCGAATCGAATTCGTCGTCATCGACAGTCAGAGTAGTCGGCAGAAGGCTGTTAGTCTCTGCGTCGCCCTGCTGGCTGTAACCTAGAGCTGAAAGATCGTACTTCGAGGGCTCCGCAAAAGGGTCAGACATCTGAGGGTAATCCAAATAGAAGGAAAGAAGAGATTGTGGATATGTAAAAATGGTGATTGACAGTTATGGCAGGACCTTGATTGCCGGCTACAATAGCAAGCTCAGGGTAGCGTGAGAAGGCGAATTCGAGAGGAACACAGAGCTCTCTCTCATCGGGGTAGACTCCTTACTTGTGTTAAAACGGCCACGGCCTTGTTCCAGGTCACAATATCTGAGCCACTGGCTGTGAAGCGCCGGATGAGGTATTGGCAAGGGATGGGTAACAAGTGGGAGAGCATGATCACGAGTGGCAATACATAAGGGCCGCCGCCACGCTCCCAGGAATAGGACACGAGGTAAGGGATGATGGAGGCTCCTGCGTTAAGGCCGAACATAATCACCGACATGCCTTTTTCAGACGCCGCCTAGAAATGATTCAGGCATCGCACACGAGAAAACACGTATGAAAACGAAAAGACATAAAGTTCGCAAGCTTCAGAAACAAATCTTATGGCAGGTAAAGAAAGAATAAGCATCCTTGTGTAACCATTTTGAGGTCCTCGACTATTCGCTGTATCAACGCACCGTGGTGCGATTGCAGAGGTCGTACACGTAACCGATGGTGGGGCCATTGAAGAATCCGTAGGTTAACACGCCCACCCACAGCGCCCTCGCACTGTTGGGCTTCACCAGCACCAATGCCATGCCAGCAGCCCCACACCACAACTGCACATACACGTTGCGATAGAGGCGGTCGGTGGGCAAGTTGATTTGGTCAAAAATGCCAACGATCCGGCCCAAAGAGATGCCTACCCACAGCATCATGATCAGCAAACTCGCGTGCGAGCTGTCGATGACCCCCGTGTCAGTCACGTAAGAGATGAAGTATGACGTGGCGGCGACTTTGCCGCCAATCAGCCATAACGCTTCCCAAGAGGCCAGAAACTCGATGACGTAGGGGCAATTGCCACATTTCTTCTTTTCCGCCTACACGAAATTAACATCGATGGGTGAGTTCGAGGGAAAAAAGACGCAGACTTTTCATGAGAGGAATTCAGAGTGATACAAGGCCGTGAGAGTTGGGTATGGTGATCTTTGCGGTGTTCTACCGGAGCTCACATAGAACATACTCGCACGTCGTTTCAAGTAGTCTTATATATGAGGGCAAAGCACACCTCTTGAGTAGCCAGTGTTTCCGGGTCTATGGTTCCATTGACCGTGGCTTCGGATTTCTTCTTCTTAAAGCGATTCTTGAGGTTGGTAGGTGGCGCCGGTAAATTCTCAGGAGTAGTGGGGTAAATCACTAGAAAAGCAGAGATAAGCGTCACGCCAGCCAGGATACCTATGATACAGCAAAAGAGAACAACGGAGATGTGAGCACATTAAGGCGGACACCTAAAACCCTCAATGTTTGCATACAAGTCTACAAGAACAGCACTTCCACACAAGAAACTAGTTGAGCGTGTAGATTTCAAGAAGTAGCGGGGCAAATTTGCCGTTACTCACCGCACTGAGCGAAGAGGTTGCCGGTCATCAAGCCAATCAGAGGCACGAAGGCTCCGCTCACAGAGAAGGTCACCGTGTTGACACCCAGCCAGGGGCCCGCTTTGGACCCGTGAACTTTGCGGGTCTGAATCTGGCACCCTGTGTCCGTAATCGCGGTACATGTACCGAAGAGCCCGAAAATGACGTGCATGGTATCTGTAGGTTGCATACAGTAGAGTAGAGTAAGCGAAACTTCCTCAATCCTCAAATGAGGAGCAGGGCGCCCATCGATGAAAGTAACAATTTATGTATGACGTTATATTTCACTTCGGTAAAGCATCAATTCATGTGTTCTCTTTGTCCCACTTACAAATGTCGCTCACGACGGGGAGCACCATGATGAGCCCGGCGAGCATAAGGAGGGTCACGAACATGACCCGGTTGCCAGGAGCAACGCGATACCTGTGCACGCATCATGCCACGCACGCAAGCGGCATATGAATGCGCATTAACACGTATACGCAACACTCTTGATCTGTGTTTCCTGAATGCGAATCTCTCACTTGTGCCTGAAATCAGGTGCAAGAGAATGACTTAGGTTTACATGAACGTACAATTTGGCGGAAGCGACAGCCCCAACAACAGCACCAATGCCGCGCACGATAAACACCGTACCAATGTGCGTGGCTGTGGTGTGGCAATTGTCAGCGAGCACTTTCAAGTTTGAGCCAATTGCAACCAGGACAATCCCGCACACACTGCGAAAGATAGGGTCAAATGAGTCGGGGTGTTGTACACGGGGAAGCATTAGCGTGCACTACACGCATGACTGCACTACAAAACGCACCCCATGGCGAGCATGTAGCTTATGCCTAACAGCCATCGCTGATGCTTGACTTCCGACGTTTCAATGGACTCCTCTGGGTCTAATTTTGTAGGCACAGTACTACCAGTTGTTGTTGTGCTCGGAGTTGAGCTATCTCCGACAGCCTGGTAAGCATGAGATGACGAGTCACCATTGCCAGTGGCGGCCTTCTGAGATGGTGCCAGCATCAGCGGGCACGATCAGCACCGCAAACACTGCTTCTAGCAGTCTTCGGCTATGAATGTTAACGAGCAGCTGCTGATCCACTACCTAGTTGGAGACATCCCAGAGCAGTTTAGAGTCTTTTGTATTATCCAGTAAGATACAAGAGTTACAGAATGATTTATTTGCAAACAATACGGATAGATTTCACAACTACTACGAAGACTTTCAAACAAAAACATTCAGAGCTATGCCTACCTTCCTACTGCTCAGTAATGATGACTACAAATATTTTGCTACAGCAGAGGATATGTTGTACACGTCCCAAACTCCTAAAAATAGCTAAAGGTAGGAAGTGATGATGTGATGATGGATAAAGACAAACAGCCGGGATACCCGCGGGATGAACATACATGTAAAAGCTTTCTGTGCACTGTGCACTGTACTGTGCACTGTGCACACAATGCTGCTCCTCCGCGTATTTTTACGCTTGATTTTTAACGAGGAACCCGCCGGAGAACCCGAGCTCTAACGAACGAACTGGCAGGGCTCTCTAGTAGAGATAGCAGATAGCAGATAGTAGGCTACAGAGCTAGATAGCTACAATAGACAATTTGCTGACTTGTGCACGGGGCAAATATCGTATGATAGGAGTTCATCGTTAAAAGTGCTGCCGTTATTGCTTCCTGAATTTCAAGCTAGAATTGGTCATGCTGGGTGCATTCCCAACGATAAAGCCTCCCGGCCCAAAGAACAAAGCACGGCAAACTTTTTTACAGGAGCCGCTGGACACATTCCTTCCACCACCTAGAGATGATCCTTCTGCTAAAAAGAAGACCAAGAAGCAAGCAGGCATCGACGGTGAGAATGGCGATGAGGAGCCTCCTTACGTATCTCCGTTAGACCCTACATGGTCACAACAGCCCGACCGCCAAGCCGCAATCAAACGACCATCAAGCGATGTGTCAGCGCCGGGAGCAAGCAATGAGGATGTGGTAGCACCACTACGCACGCCAACTAAAAAGAAGCGCAACAAGAAGTTGCCTCAAGGTCCTCCGAAGAATTACATCGGCGCAGGTCGGCTCGTGACACCCACGCCAGCGCGGCAGGCGCCCCACGCCTACTCGGAGCTCCGGCGTGCCACTACATGTGGGCTCGGTGACGCAGCCAGTTGCGCGTTGCCCTATGCTTTGCTGTTTAAGGACGTCGGAGGTGGAGTGCCGGCAGCAGAGGTTGATTTGACAGGTTGGATGGTTCACGACAACGATTTACCTGCCCTAGCGCAGTGTTCCTGGTAAGGAGGCATATATGTGCAGACCTTCTCTGTTCTACTACTCACAACACAGTTCTCGCTCTTGACAAAGATCTTACTTCTGTAAGCATTCTCTCTCTTTCTTTGTTCCTACCTCAGGCGAGCCCCCACCAAGAAGAGTGGTGCATTAACCAACCGTTCTTCTCGGTCCAAATCCCCGGGGAACACCGCTCGCTCCCACGGAGGCGCTTCCGCTCGCAGTGACTTGTCCGCCCGCTCGTCGGCCCGATCCAACGACCAATCGGCGCGAAGCTCGAACGATGACTCGGCGAGGACTTCGGCCAGGTCTCACGCGTCGAGCAAAACCTTCGCCACGGATGCGTCGGTGTTGGCGAAGGCGCCCATCATGATAAAGCTGGTCATTCACGACTCGCAACTCCTGACGCTCACGGGTAAGGCCATCATCTTTGCTGTTACTTGACAACTTGTTTTTTAATCTTTTTTTTCTTTCAACCGTTGAAAGTCAACATGTAGCCTTCGGAGAACCCCTTTTTCCTCTCAACGAGTATCTCTGTTGCTGCCCACACCCACTGAACAGGCCTTGAAACGCTGGTGTCCGGTGCCTTTGGCATGACCCAACAACACCACGACCACACCGGCCATTATGGCCAGCTTGACTCTAGCCGTGGCGGCGGTGACTCTACTAGTCGCTCCCACCAGTACGGCGACACGAGCAGGCAGCCGGACAATCGCATGGATGAGATGCTGCCACCTGATTCGTCGAGAGCCCCGTTGATGACGTCATCGCGACGGGCCTCTTCTTCCAACCTCCTCGCCACCATGGGAGCTCATCATCATCACCCGCCATCAGCGAATCTGCCAAGCTTAGCTGCGGCTACCTCCTTGAATGCTTTGCTGCACTTGAGTTTGAAAGGCTGCACAGCCCTGCTAGAGCCAGACCCACACTTGCAGGCGCCGTCTTATAAGACCAACAACCCGTGGAGTGACAAGCAGAGTAGCAATGGGCTCTTAGCTACAGCTCGTTCCTCTGCACAGCAGGTGAGATAACTCTTCTAAGCGCTCCCAGCACAAGAAAAGGGGCTAATTCCTATTCGATTTGCGCATGTGCAGTAAAGATGTCGTCTTTGTTGTTCTTCTTCATTGTTTGCTGCCTTTTCCTTTGTATGTTTCTCGTCATCAGAGCCTTCCTCCCAACTCCGCTCGTCTCTCAGCCATCAGTGGGGTGACCGGCGGCTTAGACACAGGTCGCTCTGATGTTTCCAATCCTTTGACATCCGCGCCCTCGCAGCAGGTGAGACAACGCCAGTGTTTGAAGAGGTGCAGGTGCATTCATGGTATCCTTTACCCACTTGCTGTCTCACACGGTACTCGATCATTCGTCCTCCTTGTGATATCATATTAGTCCAAGAGCAAGAAAGTGACGGACCAAGATCCCAGTGAAGTCGCCAAAGCACGAGCGGAAGCAGCCAGAAACAAGGGGGAGCTCTTTTTGAAAGTGTTTCCCAGCCTGGAGAGCTTAGACCTTTCAAGAATACCGTTGCCCGATTCCACACTTGATCCAATCGTGTCAAGTTTGCGCAACCTCAAGTCGCTTACGGTAATGATACGCTGGTTTGTGCCCTTTTTTTTATAGAAGGATTTCTCTCTTGATCTTTTTGGTAGCATTTGAATGTCATTTAGTTTGTATATCTCCTCAAAATCTCGCATCCCCCTTACCCCACACGCATAAGTATCATTGGTCCTCTGTCTCTCCATGTGTTGCGGTTCACAGCTGCGTGACTCACCCATGCTAAGAGACGAAGGCCTCGATGCCATCACACGCGCGTTCAAACGCCGCTGTTTGACCTCCCTCGACCTCAGCGGATCGCGGAAATTCACCAATGAAGCCCTTCTCAAACTCCTTGGGGTTCGTCAAAAATGATTCTATGGCGCTTTTTGTGACTAGGGATTCGGAGATCGAATGGAAAGAGAGAAATGTGAAATGCGATAGGGAGGGGGCAAAGTATTTTACAAAAACATTGTCTTTCAGAAGTTGCAGCATGACTTTTACGTATCTTATCTGTCTGGTTGTCTCAGTCTCTGAATGCCTATCTTTTTCTTCCTTCTTTCAGGCAAGCGGCGGGATTTTGCAGTCGTTGGATTTAAGTCGTTGCAAGCAATTAACGGACCTCGGTCTGATGGGCTTAGAGAGTCGTAGTCATCGCGCCTCGTTAGCCAGTTTGAATTTATCGGACCTGCCTCGGTGCTCGACAGCTAGCTTAGCCTTCTTGTGCCTAGGGCTCGGGCGCAGCAAAAAGGAGCAGCAAGTGTTCTTGAAAGCACGATTCCTGCGCCGTAGAGCGAGGGCTAAGCAGGCCCTACTAGAAGGGGGTTTCCTTTTGAAAACCAAGCCAGGTGCTGCGCAGGAGGAAGAAGAAGAGAGCAGTGGTGAGGAGGATGAGAGTGGCAGCGAATTTGAGGACTCGGCCAGCAGACAAAGTAGCGTGGGTACATCAAACGACGGCGTTGGAGTGAAAAAGAAACGCCCCAAACCGAAACTGCCCTCCATGGCGCTGTTTAAGTACGGGAAGCCGAAAGATGCCGAGAAGGCACCTCCGAGTGATGAGTGGGAAGCAACAGCACCGACACAAGCGCCCGAGATACCTCCTCTCAACATTTACGCGGTGGGTTGTGAACGGTATACGTTCTTACTTTTGGCCTCCGTAGAAAACATTTCCTGCATTCTCATCTTAAGCTCTAGTACTTTTCACAATAAGTTCTTCTTGTTTTACTTTCTCTTTCTGTTTCTTTCTTAACTTGCTCAATCACCAGGCGCATTCGTATGGCGACAGTTCGAAGTCTCGAGCACGAAGAGCAGCTCAGCGCAAGGAAAAGCGAGCTCCGCCTCCGCTGATACTGAGAGCGGGCCCTGAAATTCTCACCTTGAACCACTGGCAGAAACTCTTTGATTCTGGTATGAGTGGTACTCATGATGAGTGGAAGGACGAGAGAGAAAAAGATGATGGGTGCAATTGAACGTTTGGCTACCTGAAAGCTCTTTTGTAATTTCCTATCTCCTTCGCGTCCTCAGCCTCTTTCTCTTTTTCCATTCCTTTTACTAGGTCTCTCCCGCCTCGCTGGCAGTGGCGTCTTGCAGAGTCTCTTGCGCGTGTCCATCAAGCACTGTGTTTGCGTCACTGCGGTGGGAATTGCCTCCCTACTGAGAGGGTCGCCATTGCTTCAAGAAGGAGACTTCACCGGCTGTTACATGGTACTTTGCTCTATCAATACATCAGAACGCTTCTTTGTCTAATTCTTCATTCTTGCATCAAACATTTAAAGTGTATAGATCTATCCTCTTACTCTTTTCGTCTCGTCTCTAATGTGATACCGAAAAGGTGGACGACGCTCTAGCGTTGCCGTTTCGGCCGCCGCCGCCGATGGAGCCCAAAGAACAGCGGCGAAGGCGGGAAACGATCCTAGCGAGTGCCTATGACCCAGAAGCTGACGCCGATGAGGGAGAAGAAATTTTCGCGAACGGTAAAAGATTGCTAACCACACACATGCTTATGTCTTCTCTTTCGTTTGATTCCATCTCATGGCCCTTCATCTTTACTTGTTCCCTCCCTGTAATTCTGTCTCTGCAGACCCGGACGCAGACATATGTGCGTGCCGTCAAAGCTTGACCACCTTACACCTCGCGGGCCTACCTCGACTCAGCGATAAAGCCATTGCTACAATTGCCGCGGCCTGCCCTCGTTTGCGTACCTTGGTGCTGGCATCGGATTTGAACGCTCTTGACTTGACGCGCAGTACGAAAGTGTCGCATGCAGCTCATAAGCTCATGACCTCGTTCGCGCAGCGCCCCTGTAAACCTGCACAAGAAGGGGGCGCTGCTGCTGGAGATTCAGAGATTGATGGTCAAATGACTGAAGGAGAAGCACGAGAAGATAGTGTTGACGGCTCAAATGCCAATGGGACAACTATGGCACTAATGCCCTCCTTGGAGCAACCTACTTTGTCATCGCAATCTTCTTCTTCTGAGCAGCACCATCACTTAGGGTACAAGGAAATGGTGCATGATCTCGACTACATTGCTCACGCGCACCTCCACGATAACCCGCTGCAGCGCCGTAAGTATTGTGTCGTGTTCGTAGGCAATCATGCCATAAATTACTTGTATTGTGAGTCCTTTACATTCACTCAATTATTACAAATATTCCTGATTTATCTATTATCCCTCGTGTGTTTCTATGCTCGTCTCTAACCGTGCTTATTGTTTCGGTCTCTTTCAAATAGAACACCACGCGCATCATCACCATCATCATCACCACCGTAAGTGTTACGAAACAACAGTGCCTGGCTATCTACCAGCAGTAAATATTCAATATTACCATGATGATATTTATCCTCATCAACAATTGTAGAAGCTCAGGTCTTCGCAACGGAAATGCTTTACTTAATTAGTTTTGCTGTTTGTTCGTCATTGTGTGCCTCATGTACTTGCCTAACACTTCTCCTCATTCCAGACCACCATCACCATCATGGTGGTCCCCGAGTCGTTATTTTGGGACGTTTAGTGGTGCTGGATGTCAGTGGCGCACCTCGCATCGACGATCAAGCGCTATGGATTCTCTTTGGGGGTGGAGGGCATCCTTCGAACAGTGGCAAGTCGTCAAGCAGCCAATCACCACGGCGCATTTCGAGCAGCAATGTTCGAGGGATGTGCAGCACAAGAGACCGAGGAAGCGCACCAACCTCGAGCAGGTCCTCCATTGATCATCCTGAGCCTCCTCAATCTGCTGCTTCTCCTCAACCAAGACCTTACGGTGGTGGTCCTCGAGCACTGAAGCACTTGAAACTCAAATGGTGCAACGCCTTGAGCGACAGTGGCACCTCCGCAGCGCTCGGGCTCTTGCTAGGACAGGGAGGATTTGCGTTAGAGTCCTTTGACGTTCAGGGGTGCCCTCGATTGGGAGATGAGACCGTGATCATGCTAGCACGACTGCAGCACGAGCTACAGGCAGTGTGGCATGCTCCGAAGTCATCTTTAAAGCGGATCAATTTGTCAGGCTCCGCTGTCTCCGACTACGGGCTAGTCCTTCTGATTCAGAGGTATAACAACACATTTTCCTCGTTTGAGAGGGAAGTTCTTACATGCCATCTTCAAAGGCTCCTAGACTTTTTAAACAACTACCTGAAGCCTTCTTCTCTATGATTCCTTTTGTTTGTACTTAACTCGGTGTACTCTTCTGTTTCTTCTCTTCGACAGTTTATCGCGCCTCGACCTGCCACATCACTGGCAGCCGTCTGAGGAAGACGAAGGAGAAATAGACGAGGAGTTGGCGATGGGTACTGGCGGCTTTGCTACTACATTAGAACTCGCGCTGCAGGAGGTATGTGCAGGGTAGTGGTGAATCAGGAGATTTGGGACTCTCCTTCATCTTTGTTGGCATATAAAGCCACCTACACTTACGCGTCAATCTTTTGATATCAGGTGGGTAAGCTGAACCAATCCACAGTGCCGAGTGACGTGCAATTGAGTTCAAAACGACAATGGCTCAAGGCTTACATGGAGAAAGACCGCAAGAGATCCGTTAAGCTTTACAGAGACGCCCAACAGGTGTGTATGTGTGCGCGCCCCACTGTCTCCCTACTCTGCTTGAGTGCTCCTACTTCTGTTCACTCAAACGCACATCTGTCCACTTGCCTACAGGGTTATTTCGGGAATTACGCGGCCACTGGTGGGGGCTATCCAGAGCTCTCAGCCCGAGAAGACAGTGAAGATTTGTGGCACGATTGGGGCCGGTGTCGGGCCGGCGATTTACCCCGAAATCCCGGCGGCGGCGCCACCCCTCTCAAGAGTCGATCTCCGCTTCCTTCTCCTTCGTCTACCAATAGTAATGGTGCACTTCAGCCTAACGCCCCCCAGATATTACCGTGGGCGCTCGAGCCAGAGAGTGGCAGGATTCGTAGAGGAAGGAGCGTGGGTCTGCACGGGCGATTTGTGGTCGGAGGAAAGGCGCTGCCGTGGATCCACACTGTGAGCGGCTTTGTGAGTGATCTAGTCGCTGAAGGGCCGTCGCCAAAGAACAAAGATAAGGGTGATGAAGGAGCAGTTGCAATCGTAGGAGCAGGACAGACCACTGAGAATACTGTGGCTGTGAACAACAACGAGAACAATCACAGAGGCAGCAGCAGTGGTGGTGGTGGGCGGCTGCGATGTCAGTTGCAGAGCCTCGAGTTAGCCCAGTGCGACAAGGTTGGATCCTCGGTGATTCAAGTACTAGCCGAATGCGCCGCGGGCTCACTCACACGGCTGGACATTCGGAACTTAGACGACTTGAGTCCCGCCAGTGCCACACTTGGATGGCTAGCGCAGTGCAAACGACTTCAGGAGGTACAGGGTTGTGGTGAAGGAAAGAGGGGTGAAAAGAAATATGGAAAGAATTTTTTGTCGAGCATCCCTAACTATAATTCGCCGAAAAGGTAGAAATAGGTTGCTTGTTGCATTCGTACTATTAGTTCTCAAAGGTCATCCTAACCTGCACTATCAACCCTCTCTCTCCACTACATGTAGGTGGATATGCGCGACTCGGGCCTTGGGGAAGATCA
>Ga0307930_1002222_pt1 | contig 14896 bp, 10 predicted proteins | sample OrgLakmetageno46_FD_203161 | JGI IMG/M metagenome (GOLD analysis project Ga0307930, IMG submission 203161) | Saline water microbial communities from Organic Lake, Antarctica - #46 | ecosystem: Environmental > Aquatic > Non-marine Saline and Alkaline > Saline | place: Antarctica: Organic Lake... | reverse complement strand
ACCCTGTCGATTGTCCGGTAAGAACGTATCGCCCGCTCTCTAAATCTCGTTAATACGGTAAGTCGAACCTCCCCCACAAAGGGGAAATTCCTCAATAACACAACACCTCCCACATACATCAACAAATGATACGTGGTCACTGCCCAGTCTTTCCAGATCAACAGTGCCAGTGCCAATCTCTATCAACCACACTACCAAGCCATGAAACCATAAACCATACCACCCACGATTTCCATCATAACCCCAATAGATCATATAGGAAGATAGGTTGCATTTAGTAGTGGTATGAATGGTGGTTAATGAGTTTTGTCCGCCGTGACAAGCAAATGGCAGTAGAATAGAATAGATAGTCGCTAAATAATCTATGATTTTTACAGCTTCTTGCGAATGCTCGCGACGGGCATTTATCCAGAAGAAACAAAACCGCTCCGAAGAATGCACACAAGACAATTCTTAGGTCCACGTTTTTCCTCGGAAGCAGCAATCCTCAATCCTTAGCCCCAATACGTCGTTAAAGTTTCAGTGACCTTTGCTTAACACATAACATGTGCAGCTCGTTGCAGTGGGGTCTTACAACGTGCCGCGTTCTACTTTTTTTTTGCACCACGCACTAAGAACGAAGCTCTCACCGTGGCGGCGAAGTAGCTTCGTCCCACACGGCTTCCTGCACTTGGCGTCGCGCATGGGCCTTCTCGGATTGCGGCCGAAAGTACGTGTCGAGCTTCTCTTTCGTGACCAAAGCCGACGGATTCAGAGGGCGGCAATCCACACGAGTGGGAGGGGCCACATCTCGACGTGCTTTACTTGTTGTGCGCACTTGTGAATCTCCGTGTGGACGGACAGCCATGATGTCCGCGGCCGCACGTTTTTTTCCAGACGTATGAGTTGATTTATGTAGAGAATCAGCCAAAGTGGAAGCTGCCTTGGATGCAGCTGGTTGGGTTGTAAAGCGGCCTGTCTGCTTTCTGCTGCTGCTATTATAGCTTTCACTGCCGCTGCTACTGCTGCTACTGCTGCTGTTACGACCACTGCTGCTGCTGCTCGAAGAAAAGGCATTGCTGCTGTTGCGGTAGCTTCCACTCCCCTCACTGAGATCATGTCTATAACTAATGGAATGGGTGCTGGGACTCTGGCTCTGTCGGGTGAAGCCTCGGCGCGGCGCAAAGAGAAAGAAAGGCTTGCGCGTCCCGCCGAGCGCTGCCCCGCTTTTCTTGACGAGCTTCTGCGTACGGTGCTTCTGGCTTTCCACAGCCGCGTAGGCAGCTTTGCCTCTAGCCACTAGAGCCTCCATCCGCGAAGCGTCGACGTCTTTCAAGAAGTAGTAGAGCCGTTTCCACGAGCTGCATTGGGCCACCGCAGCCTCGAGTTGAGGCGGCGACAAATGATGCGGCAATGGTCCGTGTTTGGAGTCAATGTTGCTCCCTCCTTGACGGCCACTGGCTGCCACGGAGGCAACCGCTTGCTTCGAGGTCCACGACGAGGAAGACGAGGTCGACCTTGACGGCGGTTGCTCCTGGTGCTCCTGAAGTCGCCGGTGGTATGCTTTCCAGCGATCCTGCAGCGCCGTGAGACGTGCCACGTCGTTTTGATTTGCGCCCGGTGCCTTCCTAGCCGCTCTCACGGCAAGGCCGCACTTGGTCTCAGATAAAAGCGCCACGGTAAGCAGTGCGGTTTCGAGCACCACCATCGCGTTCTCAGGCAGTGGCCTAGCTTCAGGTGAATTTGATGCAGGAGCAGCAGCAGCAGTGGCAGCGGCAGTCCACTGATCGAGATCAGCAACGGCCTGACTTACGCGCTCGCATAGATCTGGGTGTGGCTCTACCAATGAGACCTGGAATCATAATGAAGTAAGCAATGTCAAAACAAATGTTTCTGGGTTAATTATAATGATCCCAAAAAGAGTTGTCGGGCTTTTTCTATGCTTACCGGTAGTTTACGCCGAGGATAGGCAGTGTCAACCAGGGGTCGCCAATACGATTCGTCGGTCTCGCGGCATTCCAAATGAGGGCAGCAAGATTCAACGCGTGAGATTACTTCTGGGGTCGATTGGTGGCGCCCGTGCCGCACAATATCCGTCCACGTTATTACATCCATGTCGCCAACGTCCTCTAGGCAATGAACCCATTTGCCCAAGCATGCTAAGCAGTGTTCCCGCAGCGTCTTCACTCGACTTGTAATGCCCGGTTGGAAACTAGCTTGGCTAGTGCAACGTTCGCCAAGGTGGCTCATATTTGTGGCTAGCAATGTTTAGAGCGAAGATCTAGTTAGAATTGGCCTCTAGCTAGCTTAGCCTTCTATTTGATAGGGAAGAAGTTGAATCTTCTTCAAAGCGTTTCTTAATCAAATTAAGATTTATGCTCTTTGGCACTATCCACGATATAGTGACCCTAAGCTGTCAAACTGTAGCTTGCCTTAGCCGCATATATGTGGGTGCAGCAGCTCGAAAATTGTTCAATATATCTCCTCGTCAGACTGACAGTCGACTGAAAATAGAGAGCAGCAACTCCTCACGAAAACAAGGGGGCAACAAATACCCTGCCTTGCAACAAGTGTGGAATGTAGATCAATATCAATGCCACACACGTCTCTCGGCTTCTCTTTCAAAGCAAATGTAGAATGTAGACTACCCTGGCTAGTCAAGAGATTCAGGTCCTAGCGGCCTAGCTGGCTAGCTGGCTGGCTGCAGAACTACATGTTGGTGGTACACACAAGAAGAGAAGAAAAGAAGAAAAGTTGTTGCTTCTTGTGGACCAATCAAACCAAGGTGATCAAATAATTTCGAACCCACGCCATCACCCACGTTCGTTTCAGCGTTTCAGCTGATGACTGACTGTTCTTGACCGGGTTTAAAAGTAGTTTTGCTTTTGTGTCGAACAGTGCTTTCCAGCAACAATCAGCAGAGAGTGAACAAACTATACCAGCTAAACTATTTTCATTTTTTTTTGCTAAGTTCATTCTATTGGAAGAGCCAAAATATGTCGAGTTGAAGGTATGTCTGACCGACCCTTTTGTTCTGTTTGGCATGTTGACAGAACGCGCACTTTTGTTCGGTGACAGTCCCGCACACTCATACCAGTGTCTACGACTTCAAGGAATAGGGTTGACTTCTCCCTAGGTTCTAGAGTTTAATAGTTCTTGGCTCTTGTTTTCTCGTTATAGGAGCGTAGGAAGGCGAGCGAAGCAGACTGCAAATGTGACATCCTCAACGTCTTCGCAATTCCCTACACCGTTCAGAGGAGCACAACTCATTCAATATAAAAAGAGTCGCGTGTTGCGTGCTCGAGGTAAGCACAGGAAGATAATATGAACGAACCAAGCAGTGTAGGTGCCAATAAGATGAGTGCGCCATCTATCCTCGATGATAACAATCGGCTAGAGGAGTACTACTTAGACAAGGAGCTCGGCCGTGGGAGTTTCGCCAAGGTCTACCTGGCTGTCCACGAAACCACCCGCGAGTCCCGTGCGGTGAAAAAGATTGACCGTGGGCGGCTCAGCTCAAAACTACTGCAAAACCTCGAGCTAGAAATTGGCATTCTCCGTGACTTTCAGGTAGGCAAGCAATTTGCCTTCTCCCTCCTCTAATGTAACATGATGCTCTCTTTCGCCCCTTATCCCAAACCTGTCATCTTTGGAGTGCCGACGCTTGATTTTATCATTCCGTCTTTAATATGTCTCTCAATCCGACAGCATGGTAACATCGTCAAGCTGTTCGGTATCAAGAAGACCAAAGCCCACATCTTCCTAGTGCTCGAGTATTGCGCAGGTGGCGATTTGCAGAAGTTCATCCGCTCGCAAGGACGCCTCTCTGAGGTTTATATCATAGCACTATGCTGTAATTGCAGTCCTCTTTGCCGCTTCCGGCTTGAACGCGGTCCTACTTGAATTCGCATTGCCCACGTACCACAGCGTATGCCCACCTTTTCCTAGTCGTCTTTATCCTCCCTCTCTCTCATCCATCTCTTCTTCGTTTGCACCCTGTCAGGCGGTCGCCCAGCACTTCATGCGGCATTTGGCCGACGGCCTGGTCTTCCTCTGGCAGCACGAATTGGTGCACCGCGACATCAAGCCGCAGAACTTGCTCTTGACCGCGAACAGTGCCACTGCCACTCTGAAGATCGCGGACTTTGGCTTCGCCCGGCACTTGGGCGCGGCCGCCATGGCCGACACGCTGTGCGGGTCCCCCCTGTACATGGCCCCGGAAATTTTGACCTTTCAGCGGTAAAAGAAGCATGTGCACGCAAGAGAAGCGCATTGCTGTAGGGTGCTTCTTTATGACGCTTTGAGTTCAGGGTAGGCTTTTCATTTGTTCACGAAGTCAGCTCGCGCGCTCTCTACCACCATTACTACTCAAATATATTGGGTGTGGCTTCTTTGCAAACTTGTGCTCCTTTTGCTCGTCTCTTCGACTTGACTCTTTTCCTCTCTTTCTGCGTCCCTCCGTCCCTTTAGCTACGACGGCAAGGCTGACCTGTGGTCCGCGGGCACGGTGCTCTTCGAAATGCTGGCGGGCAGGCCCCCTTACGGGGGCGCCAACCAGTCGGAGCTGGTGGAGAACATTCGCACCCAGGAAATTCGCCTGCCGGCGGGGGTGCGCATTGGTGGCGCTTGCGTGGACTTACTGCAAATGCTGTTGCAGCGCAAGCCCCACAAGCGCGCGTCCTTTGAGCGGGTAATGGCCGCCGACTTCTTGAGGCGGGCCCCCGCCCCAGCCAGTGCCAGTGCCACTGCCACTGCCACCACGGCAACCACGAGTATGGCCGCCAACACAGCTCCTGTTAATGCTGCGGCGGCGGCTGCTGCCGCGCCTGCTGCCAACAACAGCAGTGGCCTCAGGGACGCAGGAGGATTGGGTTCAACTCCCCTGGTGGCGTGCTCTCCACCCAGCAGCGGCGGTGGCGGTGCAGGCGGCTCCCGCGCGCGGGCAATGTCGTCGCCAGCGCACATGCACTACGGTGGGGTTACTACAGCTGCTGCGAACAGTGGCGGCGGTGCGACGAGTGCGTTGTCTCCAACCAGCGAACTCGTTGCGGGCGGCGCTGTGCACTCACAAGTGCCGCCGCCACTGCCTCAGGGGCCGTCTAATCTCGCCGTGCAGCTCCACAAGGCCAACACTGCGACGACAACGGGAGCTACAATCGGCGCTCCCAGTGGAAGCGGCGGCAGCGGCTTACAGACTCAGCTAGTAGCACGATTGCCGAGGCGGAGCAGCAGCGGTGACTCGATCGACTCGGCAGGGTCTGGAGGAGACAGAGGGGGGCACCATCAGCAGCCGTTTCCACATCCTAACGGTGGTTCCTCTCCGTATGGGAGCCCGGGTTTTGCATCTTGTAACGTGCTCGCACAACATGCGAGCGGTGGGCACCACTCCCACAACACGAATGCCGGCTACTTGGGGAGCGGCGGCAGTGGCGGCCCTTTGACCTTACAGTCGGTGCACCACCATCCTGGCAACGGCGGCAGCCACGTGAGTGGAAGTGCGCGGTCGTCAAGTGGCACCTTAACTGGGGCTGCCCACCCGCAAGCCAGCTATTTGGCAGGCTACCAACACCCTAATCCCGTGCCGTCCAACCACTACCTGCAGCAGGCCCCTTACCAGGCCCCTTACCCCAACAGCAGCTTGCCCCTGCAGCAGTTCCCGTTTCCGTCGATGCCACCTCAGCATCACCACTACCAACAACACGGGCACGGCCACGCCGAGCGGCCACCCCCCCAGGTGTTCGCGCACCCACTCACCGCGTCCCCGCCGCAGAAAGCGACCAGCGCAGGGGGGGTGGCGGGCTACCTGCTAGAGCGGCGCAGCAGCCTCGACGCGTGCTACCTGGAGCAAGACACGATCCTGCAGCGGTTGGCACCTTCAACCACTCCTTCCCGTCCTTCTCCTCCTCCTGCTTCTACGACCACCACCTCGACCACTGCCACCACGCCACCACCGTTGATCGCAGCAGCCAGCCGGTCACCTCAACCCGCTTCTTCGCACCAGCGCGTGGAAAGCTTGGAGCGGAATTCGTCTCGAGGCGGCCCACCGCCCACTCTAGGCACGGTAGCGGAAGGCGGGACTGAGGGCTCGGACGAATGGTTTGTGGTAGATGCGGTCGACGGCACATGTGGGGACGTAGTGAGCTCAACTTCCGACCGCTACGAAGGGCATGGTACCTCCGCTACTGCTGCTGCTGCTAGCGCAAGCGCAGCAGATGAAGCCACTCAAGCCGTTGCGCATCCTTCGCACTTGGCGCCTAGTAGCCCCACTTATCAATCCTCCGAGGAGCACGCTGCTGAGGCAGAGCCGTGGTTGTTGGCCGAACCGGCCGCCACTATATTAGAGCGCGTGGAGTCAGCACTGGGCAGCATTGAGCTACTGGGCCGCTGTGCGATGGCCGTTGCAAGGGTGGGGGACGCCGCAGCTGCCCTGGTCTTGTCCGGCTCGAGTTTAGAGGGTGCTGGTGGTGGCGGCGACCACGGCAGCAGTAGTGGCAGTAGTAGTAGCGGGCAGCAGCGGCGAGAGCGGAGCCGAGCACGTGCCTTCAGCGCGCCTCCCACCTTGGCCCTCAGCGATGCTCCCAATGACGTCAGCAGCAGCAACTCTCACCAGTATCCTTCTCCTTCAAATGACGCGCGCTCCCCACCGTCGACCCTCTCGCCCGCATCTGCCGGGCTCCTGCCTCAGGCCCAAGTTTCTGAATCTGGCAGTGGCGGTGGTGATGGTGGCGATGATGGCTCCACTGCTACGACAGCTGCGATGGCCATACCTCAAGGCAATGACCGGAGAGGCAGCAGCAGCAGCAGCAGCCAGGGGGGGCGCAACCATAGTTACGAGTCGTGCTCCCCCAATGGCTTGCTCTTGAGGCGAGCAGGCGAATCTCCTGTCAGTGACAAGTGCGGGTCGCCCGGAGACGCCCTTTGCTTGGGCGGCCAGCCAGCGGGCAGCAGCAGCAAGAACTCGGGCGGTGCACATGTAGGAACACCGCCTTACATGGGTGGGAGCATGCACAGCCCTCATCAACACCGCAGCAGCAGCAGCAGCAGCAGCAGCAGGATCAGCAGCGCCAACAACGAGCATTTAGGCGATGCGCTGCTCTTGTATTTGAAGGCTATGAACTTGGTGAAGCGGGCGGTGGAGTTAGGTAGAGCGCTGGCTTATGACGCTCGTCAGCGGCCGCCGCCGACACAGGCACCGCTATCTGGACCCACCGCGCTCTCTGAGGCACCTTTAGCCGACGGTTTAACCAATGAGGGATCGCCGAACCAGCAGCAGTTGCCGCCGGGCAGCGCTAGTGGAGAATACATGTGGGATGTTGCTTCGGCAGCAGCAGAAGCTGAGGCCGTGGCGCGAGCCGAGCAGCTGGAGGCCTGGCTAGCGTCGCAGTATGCCCTCTTGTTAGACCGTGCTGAACAGTGCCGCCACAGCGTGAGCTTTTCGTCATCTTCCTTTTCTGGGACGTCTCCTCATGCCACCCCACCTTCACCTTCACATGGTGGAGCGTCGTCTGTCAAAACCGCGCATCAGAAGAGCTCGTCATCCGTGGGGCCAGGGCTGAGTGGAGATGGCGCCACGGCTACCTTGACGGCCACAACTACTACAAAAACAGCCGCGACCTTAGCAACCACGCCGCCTTCTTCTGCGGGAGGAAATAATAACGGCAACAACGGCGGTAGAGGGAGTGGCAGTAGTAGTGGTGGGTCGTTGCGTCGGGCGGAGCAGCGGGTGTACCGAGCGGCGTTGCAAGCTGCGCGCGCGGCTGCCGTGAAAGAAGTGCTGGGCGCGCCGGAGCTCGCGCTGAAGCTGTACCAGCACGGGCAGTACCTGGTGGAGAGCCTGCTGCTGGAGCCGCAGCTGCCGCCAAATGACCGGCAAGTGTTGGGGGGCTACGACAGCAGCTTTCAACAGCGCATCGATGCCTTGGACCGCGTCCTGCGGCCTGAACTCTACCCAGCGCCGCCCGAGGCTTCCAAAGCTCCAGTAGCGTCCGAAACCGATCCGTCATCATCAGGTACCGCTGGAGCAGCAGCAGCAGGAGGAGGTGGTGACAACACGGGAGGCCGAAGAGAGTGTGACAATGAGCCGCATTCACCTCTCAGCCCATCCCCTGCGGCGCCAGGCAGCCCGCCCTCAGCCAAGAGCAGCGGCCACGGAAGCGGTGGAGTCTCAGAGCAGATGGACACTTTGGCCGACCTGCTCGCGGTGCCACCGCCGAACTGCGCCGACGCCAGAGGCTACGGCTCCACCCAATTAACCGACCTCTGCGTGCCGCCCCCACTGGCGATGCTCACTGCTCCGCGCGGGTTGGCTTCTCCCCGTCATTTGCACCATGGCGGAGTTCACAAAGCAACGAGCAGCAACAATCACGCCACCGGTGGTGGTGGTGGTGATGGCAATAATGGTCAGGGGCCGTATAATCCCGCACGCAGGCACGGTGCCCAACACCACCACGAGGACGATTTCATTGGCGGCGGCGCTGTTGGGTTTCTCGGAAGCTCTACAGGGGATTTTGGGAATGGCGACGCCGCCTTCATGTGATTGTTGCTGCGGCCAAGTAACCATGTATATATAAATAGCCGGTTTGGCCAGCTCCAGCGCGCTCAGGGACTTCATTGCAGTTACCTTCTTGCGATATCTTAGCTGTTCCTGTACCTGTACCAGTTGCTCGTAGATTGAACTATCAACAAGTCCAAGTCCAATTCCAAGGCGACCTTCGCCGTGTTGAGTGCTAACCAAATTTAGAAGGCCGAAGGCTGGCGATACTGCCTTTCCCGTCAATTGGCGATCTATTTAACCCTATTGATATCAATTATATTCATAGAGTATAGAGTATGCAGCCCATGTGCAGTACCCGGTGTGAAATGGCCCAATTGCGATTGCAGTTTTCTTTCACTATCACTGGCCATGTCTCCGAACGCAGATAAAATAAAGTGCCGCCTCCTGGTATTCTTAAGCACGAGCATTATCAGGATGCCTGTGGTAAAACGAAGAGAAGCCAAACCAAAATATTATTCAGGTCTGCCCCGTCAGGGCCCCGTTGTCCCGTTGTTATTTGTTAATTTCCAAGGCATGCGACTGTAACCAATGCGGCGCAGTGTAATGCAGCTGCTCCACCGGGACCAACCAGCGCGCTCGAGGACGCAAAACAGACCCCAAGCCCAGCGCCGCTTTGCGTCAACTGTCCCTTGGCTAATGCACTTGCGGCCACTACAGCAGCGATAGCGCACGCTACGGCCCAAAACGGCCACACGCCCTTCAGCGGCCTCAAAAGTGGCGGCGTGTGAGAGGCAACTGACGTATGTGGTGTTTTCTTTACACTGCGATTCCGAGCCATGCCCCGCTTTCGGGGTCCCAATTCAATGGCAGAATCGGCACCTGCCAGGTGCGCGGCTCCTGCCGAAGTAGCAGCATCTGCTTCCGCTGCTGCAGAGGAGGCGTGCTTCCCTGAAGGAGTGCTAGTTGAGTCAGCATTTTCTGCTTCTAATTGCTCTAAACGTCTGCGAATTTCGCCATACATCTCTGGCTTGGACGTTATTCGATCATGCAGCTTGCCACCGGGAGCGTAGTGTTTGGATTGCTTGAAGAGCATGGGCAGCATCAAGTACGCGATGTTGGCAATCACCCAGTTTACGATCCAGTTGGGAAGAAACAGGTGCGAATCCACTGTTGCCACCTGGAGCACGATTCCAGTGGGTGCAAAAGACAAGGGTGCGACAGGAACATGGTACTTGTTACAAGGAAATTGCAAGCCAAAAATAGAATGTAGTAAACCCATACAGACCAACGACCTTCAATTATCTTCCCTGGTGATCCCTGTTTGAGTTGCACACTTGCCCACTCATTCCTTTAAGCCGCCCACCTGTAAGACGCGGGTCTTGTTCGGGCCCACAGCCTCAAACCAATAACCGCCCGTGAGGTCAACTTCTTTGCAGCCAGGCGTGCGCGGCCACTCAGGCCCGGCAGGTCGCATGTAGATCGCCACGCCACACCCCAACCCTCCTCCTCTTGCTGAATCAACCGGGCCTAAAAAGTCACTCGCGCGGCACGTGTCGCCGTAGGCTGCCGTCAAAACTTCGTCCCTAGGGATAGGCCATGGCTTCTTTCCCGAACAGCGGAGGATGCGCCGAAAGAGGCTGGTTTCGTGGAGAACCGAGCTTTGGTCAACACCGGGGATCCACAGCTTGAAGTCGTTGGTTTCGTTCATGGTGGCCATGCACGAAAAGAGATCTGTATCGAGCACAGCTTCAATGCGAAAGCGCAAGAGTTTGCTCACAGTGCCGTTCGGATCTGGCCGCTCCATCTGGCAGGTGACGCCGTAGCGCGTTCCGTGTGTTCGCCACTTGGTTTCATCGACGACGTCTTCGAGGAGCGCCACGAGCTCCTGTTCGAATTGAAAGGGGGGGGGGGCTAAGAGTAAGGATGATAATATGGTTGATATTAGTAAGATACGTGATGAATAGAGAAGAGAGACAAGGAGGTACGAAGAGCGAAGGGAAGACGTGAATAAGCAGTCAAAGAAGCTGCCCGACTGGAAGATATGAAAGAAATTTCGTAGCTCAAATGTAAACCTGTTCGCATTCCAAAGCAGCAGCTGCTCTCGGATCTGAGTCCACTGCCTGAAGCGCCGCCTTTCTTGCTGCGGATCCAGATGCTCCGGCTGCGTCAACATTTCCGGAACTGTTCACATGGTCAATCGCAGCAGCACGAGCCCTTCGAAGAGCATCAACTGCTCTAGTGGGGAAGTCATCCTTGATTAATGCAGACGATTCCGTTAGCAGCGTGTCAACCGATTCAATCCCCACGTTTGAGAGTGAAGCCATAGCTCTTTCAGAAGAATTGATTGACGTTGCCTCGATCAACTTGTGTCTATGTTTATGCGTACTTTCAGAAGATATGCCTGCAATGCCCACCCGTTTAACAAATACCGATTCACCAATTGCTGGCGTCGACACAAACGTTGCGCAATTTCTGCGCAAACGAAGTATAGAGCGTGTATTGAAGTCGCTGAGAGCACTTTGTTATCATTACTAAAAAGGCAGAGGGAGCAGCGTTGAGTGTTTAGTGTAGTTGCTAAAGTAAGCAATTCAAGAGAAGATGATGTCCATTGTCCATTCAAGAGATCAGGACAAGGGATACCCTTGATCAGGATATCAGGAGGCGGGCTCCGGGATCAGCACAAAAAGCACAAATTGGTCAAAATAGTCGGAATTCGGCATTTGCTTTCAGTATTCATGCAGGGGTATCTTGGTTCATGACCTCTCGCCTCTCGTGTCGATCGTTTTCAGCAGCCTTCGTGCTTCGTGCTTTTGTGAGCTCCGGCGCTGACTGAGTCTTCGAGCTTTGAGTTAAGGGTTGCTTCGAGTATATAGGCTATCAGCCGTAAACCGTAAGCTGTAACAAGTAGGAAGCCTTAAATCCTTGAAGGGTGTTAGCATCAAGTTAGCATATTGTTTGCCTAGCTCACCGCCTCCACAGCTAGCCTGAGTCTTATACCAAGAGTTGTGAGCAGCGAGTCAAGTGTGTGCGATCAAGAGGTCGGAATTGACCACTTGCTAGGTTTCTAAAAAGCCAGCTAAGTAACAAATACGAGCGGCACTGTCCAGACTGGCTAGGCATGGCGCACTATGTTGGTACTTCACTCGATCAGGACGCACGGGGTGTGGCGCCATCTAACAAAGGCTCCAGCCTCGGGGGATCGTCGTCGTCGCGAGTTCTGTGCCCTCAATGCCAACAAAACGTCCCTGCCATTTTAATAAAACTGAGCGGTATTCTTAATTGGTAGATAAGTAGGCTATTGATTGAATTATATTGTCACAGTGGCAGTATCAACTCATATCAATTACAATACCAACACTTACCCAAACGATTCCTAATAAAAAGATGTGGTCCAGATGTTAGGTAGATTACCATATCCGCCATCTCATATAAGCACTACTAACGACCCTCTTGACACTCCGAAACTTCCAGGAAAATGCGTTAGTTGCTGTGTTCAGTCCCGACGTGAACAACAAGGAAGCTTCAAAGGTGGCGCCGACATGCAAAGGAGGCAACCAGCGCCGATGCCGGTTAAAAGAGCACCTGCTGCCCATAACCCCGTGAATTCAGCTGAAGTGGCACAAGCATACTACAGCAAGGAACAAGGAATGAACTTTAGTGACCGAAGTTCGAGGAGTAGCAGTGAGCCTGGCATGAAATTTGTGAGTGAGAGTAAGTCAGCCAAAGTTGTTCCAAGTGCAAGCAATCAGAACTTCGCCGCAAGCGTGAATTCGTCGGTTGGCATGGCTAAAGCGATGCCGAAAGCGGTTTCAATATCAGATTCAGCCACTCCACCTGCGGTGAAGCCAACAGCAACTGCGAAGGCCAGCCCGGCGATTCTTAAAACAAGTAATACATCGCTTCCTGAGGCAAATACTGCCCATCGGAATCCACAGTATGGACCTGGAGATAGCCGATCTCGCCTCCCACCGAGGCAAAGAAAGCAATTAGAAGAGGAAAAAAGAGCCGAGGAGGAACGAAAGCAATTGAAAGAATATGCTCGCTTGAAATTCAATGCAGAGCTTGACGCTATTGAAGACGAATCTCGATTTTTCAAAGAAGAATTGAGACGCATCGTGAAAGACGAAAAACGACAGCGCCAACTGGAGAAACAGCGCAGGAAGTTAGACAAACAGCAAGAAAAAGAGAGGCGCCGGGCTCAGAGACAGGCGGAGCGCGACGCGCGCCAGGCAGCAGAGGATTCGGACAAACCTGTCGATCTTGACGAGGGCGAAGGAGAAGAAGAAGATGCTGCTTCTGACTTAGATGAAGAAGAATTGAAAAGAATTGAAGACGAAAAAAAGGAGGCGATTGAAGCTGCCTGCGATAGACGAGCCAAAAATGGGCGCTTCAGTGGAAATATTAAGATCATTTGCGCAAGTGGATTGCCAAAAGTTGATACGAATTGGTTTAGCTCTGGATCTATTGACCCATACATCGTAGTGAAATTCAATGGAATTGAGATTTCGAGGACAGCTGTGAAGAAGAATTCGATGAGGTATGGCGCGTCTTGCCTACTATCTTTCTCATTAGTTGTTGTCTCATTCTCGTCTTTCTTTGTTCCGGAAGGCCGCGTTATGATCATCATATTAAAGTGAATTTTCAAGGTTCTGGTGACGAGCTGCCTCCTCCAGAAGATGCTGAATTTGTGTTTGAATTGTGGGACTGGGATAAATTTACTGAAGGTACGAAAGCAATAATATAGTTGCGTTTTGTAAAGAACTCTAACAAAATTGTTTGTTGCTCCGACAGATGACTTCGTTAGTCAAGTAATCATTTCATCCCTAGATGCGAGGCAACGGATGTGCCGAGTTGACCATCGACCGGTCAAGTTTGATTTTGAAGCTCGGCCTGAAGCCAAGAAGAATGAGGTACACCAGCCATATTTCTTTCCTTGATTTTGGCGTGTTGCAAAACGAAGGCCTCATTAAATCAAGCTCAACTTTTTGCTCTCCCTAATCGCAGTTGAAATTTATCCAAGGCTATCTTCTGCTTCAATTTGATCTCGCGGCGAACATTGATTACGAAGCAGAGGCTGCCAAGGCCGCACATACGAGCCAGAACGCCCAAGAAATTCTTAAAAATCGGATCAAAAAAGCTCGTAAAGATTTCCAGGTCTAGTGCCTCAGAATACGTACACACCCCAATAGAGAGAAGCTTTTTTCTGATTCCTTAGTTGCGCTTGGTGGCTTCGAATTGATTGTGCGAGTAAAGACTCGCAGATGACTTGGGGGTTTGGGCTCGGGGCTTGGAACCGGGCGTTGTGGAAAAAGACATTTATATGCCCATGCTAATATACTAATACTTAGAATAGCTCGCAGTATTGTGCTATGGTGGATGGCGACGGGCAATTGGATTTCTAGAGCCAAAGGCCTGCATTAATATCATATCCGAAGAAGCAGTATAGTACCGAGTTTACGTGATAAAATATATCCTTCTTCTCGAGCATATCATATCAGTGTTGGTAATCTGCACCGCCGTGTGGCAAGTGGACCACCACCATTACGGAAGTGCGAAGGGCAGGTAATAACTAGAATTTATTATCTGGCTAAGCTCAGTCCCCCATCACGATTGATAATTTCGATTTTAGTGGCTTTTGGAAGTATGAAACTCATTGCCCTCTGCGCACTTCAACTATAGAAATACGGATGTTCTGCCGCTCTATTGGCTTCTGTTCTGAGACAGGCCCCAAGGGGCCGAAAATAGAAGGCTAACAGGCAGAGATAAAAAGAAAAGCAGCGCAAACTAAACCTAAGAAGAAGCCAAGCAGGCGCACACGCCCTAGCTTCTGTTTTTTATGGGTACTCATGTCGCCGTCAAGATGGGCTGGGGCGATGACGCGATGACTAGCAGGGTGCACTTATCACTTGGACGTGTTTCAATACTTCAGTGCGGTTGTACTATAGGAAAGAATAGACCCAATCTTCTGCTCTAGCTAGGCATGTTTACTTTATTGCTACTCTTAGGCTACAGATGTACTCTTAACTCTGTACTGTAACTACTGGAGCACTTAAGAACTTTAGAATGTAGAAAACAGAGAAGACATCTCTATTGTCGTATTCAGTGTATTTGACTGACGTATTTTGGAACACCAAACTTCCTTCTTTTCATTCAGAGCTGCATGCAAGCAAAAGCTTCAAGCTTCAAGAACAACAAGAAGCAAGTCCGAGTTCCGAGTAGTTTGCATCATCATCAACATTACCACCATCATCGGGTAGCGGCTGAAGCCTTTACCTGCTGGGGCCACCGATAAATTCGGAGAGCTAGACTGGCTTCATGTCCTGGTCGACATCGTCTTTGCTAGTGCTCCCAATGTTGATCGGACAGCGCGCAGCATTCGCCCTAAGGCCGTCGTTGCTGGCGATTGGGCAGCGCCCTAGAGCT